>Ga0207428_10001531_pt1 | contig 24149 bp, 20 predicted proteins | sample RhiMethybrSRZTD1_FD_187600 | JGI IMG/M metagenome (GOLD analysis project Ga0207428, IMG submission 187600) | Populus rhizosphere microbial communities from Tennessee, USA - Rhizosphere MetaG P. TD hybrid SRZTD1 (SPAdes) (version 3) | ecosystem: Host-associated > Plants > Roots > Rhizosphere >...
CGTCCTGGCGCAGGTCAAGGGTTACAGGGGCTGTTTCGGCAATCACCATCCAACTCTATCGCCGCACGCCCCCAGCCATGCCGGAGCCGGCGACGCTCCCGGTGCTGCAGGCCAGTCGCCGGAACACGGAGTCGGAACACGGAGTCGGAACACGGCGCTGGAACGGCGTCAATTGCGACTCGGTCCGGAGGCGGCAGGTTTCGGTGCGTGCACGTCGTCTCGATACACTGGGGCCATGACTGAAACCGCTTCTTCCGCCGTGCCCGCTGACCAGATGCTGTCCGACGACTCCCGTTCGGCCTACGGATTCGGAGTGGCCACCATCGCCACCGGCAGCGGCGACGCCACGGTGCTCGATGTCTGGTTCCCTACCCCGGCCCTCGGCGTAGCCGCTGAAAGCCTCCGCGCCGTCGAAAGCGCCGACGAATCCCTGGCCGCCATCGCCGCGACGGGAACAGACGCGGACCGCGGCACCGAGCAGAAGGTCGTGTTCGTGCAGGTCAACCTGGACGTGGCGCCTGCGGACACCGCCGACGCCTACCTCCGCCTCCACCTCCTGTCGCACCGCCTCGTCAAGCCCAACTCCATCAACCTCGACGGCATCTTCGGCAAGCTCCCGAACGTCGTCTGGACCAACTTCGGCCCCTGCACGGTGGACGGCTTTGAACTGACGCGCGCCAAGCTCCGCAAGCGCGGCGCAGTAACCGTCTTCGGAGTGGACAAGTTCCCCCGCATGGTTGACTACGTTGTCCCGGCGGGCGTCCGCATCGCCGACGCCGACCGCGTACGGCTCGGCGCCCACCTGGCCGAAGGCACCACTGTCATGCACGAGGGCTTCGTCAACTTCAACGCCGGCACGCTGGGCACCTCCATGGTGGAAGGCCGCATCTCGGCCGGCGTCGTGGCGGGCGACGGCACCGACGTCGGCGGCGGCGCCTCGATCATGGGTACCCTTTCCGGCGGCGGAAAGGAAAAGATCTCGTTGGGCCAGCGCGTGCTGCTGGGCGCAAACTCCGGCGTCGGCATCAGCATCGGCGACGACTCCGTGGTGGAGGCCGGGCTGTACGTCACCGCAGGCACGCGGGTCCGCGTCGTCGGTCCGAAAGACGCCGACGGCGAAGATACCTCCAAGATCGTCAAGGCCGTGGAGCTCTCCGGCGTGCCCAACCTGCTCTTCCGCCGCAACTCCAGCACCGGTGAAGTGGAAGTCCTGCCGCGCAAGGGCCAGACCGTGGAGCTCAACGACGCCCTGCACGCCAACTGACCGTCCGGGTACAGCCGCCACCGGCATCTACCGGCCTGACGAGGGCCTGAGGGAGTAAGTACGTGACACGCAGGCGCAAGCTGCGCGGAGCGATCGTCGTGGTCCTCTCCCTCGTGCTCGTCGCCGGCGGAATCTACACGGTGGCGGCGCTGCTGCAGCGCTCGGAGCAGCTGGTCACGGAAGGGTGCACCGCCGTCGTCGGTGCCCAGCACGCCGAACTGGCCACGGACCAGGCCGCCAACGCGGCCCTGATCACGGCTGTGTCGGTGCGCCGGGGGCTGCCGCCTCGCGCGGCGAGCATCGCCCTGGCCACGGCCATGCAGGAGTCCAAGCTGAGGAACATCGGCCACGGCGACCTGGCGGGGCCGGACTCCAGGGGCCTGTTCCAGCAGCGTCCGTCGCAGGGCTGGGGCACCCCGGAGCAGGTGATGGATCCGCACCACGCCACGAACGCGTTTTACGACGCCCTCGTGGAGGTGCCCGGTTACGCGACCCTGGAGATCACCGTCGCCGCGCAGCGCGTCCAGCGTTCGGCGTACCCGCGCGCCTACGCCCAGCACGAGGCCATGGGCCGTGCCTTCGCCTCGGCGTTGAGCGGCCAGGCCCACCGCGCCCTCGACTGCACGCTCCGCTCCCCCGACGCCGCCGGTGACCCCGCGGCCCTGCTCGCCGAGGCCGAGTCCGTGTACGGAGGCCTTCCCGCCACGGTGTCCGGCCGGACCCTCGAACTGGAGGCAACGGATGATCTGGCGTGGTCGCTGGCGCACTGGGCGGTGGCCAACGCCAAGGGGTTCGCTGTGACCCGCGTCCAGGTGGACGGGCAAAGCTGGGACCGGCAGGCCAGGAACGGGTGGCAGGACTCGGATGCCTCCGACGGCAGGGTGATTATCACCCTTGCCGAAGCCCCGGCTTAGACCAGCATTTCCACGACCGGCTGCACGTAGCTCCGGAACACCTCGGGCTGGGACAACAGATCGTGGCTCATGATGATCTTGTCCGGTTCCAGGAACCACGCGCGCTGCTCATCGAGCGGGAGTTCGATGATGGTCAGGTCGAAGTCCCGCGAATTCCGGCCGACCTCAAGGAGCCGGTCCTCCACGATGTCCTCCAGCAAGTGGGTGGAGCCGCCGGCCACGCGTTCGGCTTCCAGCTCCGCGTATTCCGTCCGGCGCTCCCGGGCCCAGGTGAGCGCGGCCCCGAAGTGCGCCTGCAGGACGCGCCGGAGCGCAGGGGAATTGGCAAAGGACCTGAAGCCCGGCGGCGACATCTCCGGGGACATCTGCGGGTGGGCCTTCACGAGCTGTTCCCACCAGGCTTCCCACTCGGTCTTGAGCGCGCTGATGCCACCCACCTCCGCGGTCAGGTGGGAGTGATCGGCATGCCGGACTTTCGGCGCGGCATGGGAAAGGGCCGGAAAGCCTGCGCCGTCCAGACCGGAGACGTCACGTATGTAAAGGGCAATGAGCATGGGCCCTGACGTGTCCATGGTGATTCGCCAGCCTGGACCGCCTGTGTGCTGCATCCGCATGCCTCCTTGGCATCTTGATCTCCGCCCCCCGCTTACCGGCAACCCGCTCTCCGGCTTTCAGTCTATTCCCCCAGCCCGGGGACGTTAATGGCTGGCGCCGGCGGTCCTGCGAAGGCCCGCCAGATGCGATTCGAGCACATCCCGGCACATTTCCCGGGTCAGCCACGCCGGTTGCAGGAGCGCGTGCATCGTCAGCCCGTCCAAGGTGGCCAGAAGGCGCTCCGCCTCGGTGACCAGCTGTTCCCCGCCGCCGTCCGCCACCCGGGCGTCACCTGCCGGATCGTCCCGTGACGGATCGCCTTCTACCGGCCCGTCTGCTGCCAGAAGACGGGTGATCAACTGCCCGACGACGGCGGCCACCGCCCGGTGGCTCCGGTCAGCTTCGGCGGCAAGAAAGGGCCGGATCCGCGCCGCATTCTTGAAGGCCAGCCACGCACAGGCGTCCATGGCACGCTCTTCGTCCAAGGGAAGGAACTCGCCCAGCAGGGTTAAAACTGCCTCATGCTGTTCCTCGGGGCCGGATGCGCCGGACACGCCGGCAAGGGCGGCCGCGAGGCGGGCGAGGATGCGGTCCACCACGGCCGAGAAGGTGAAGGCGAGCAGCTCCTCGCTGGTGGCGAAGTAGTGCCGCACCGAGCCGACCGCCAGGCCGGCCTCATCAGCCACTTCACGCAGGGACGCACGTTCCAGCCCGTCGGTGGCGATGATCCGGCAGACGGCGTCAACGATGTCCAGGCGCCGTACGGCGGCATCCACTATTTTGGGCACCCTTGTTTTTAGCACGCTTGTGCCCCAACGCCGGGTAGGCCCGCCGCGGCCCCCGGTCACTCCGCCATGGCCTGAAACAGTCGGCAACCGCCGATCCGGTTGGGATAACGTGGGAGCATGAAAATTCTGGTCACAGGCGGCACCGGCTACATCGGTTCGCACACCGTATTGTCCCTGCAGGAAGCCGGCCACGAGGTGGTCGTCATCGACAACCTGGTGAACTCGAGCGAGGAGTCCCTGCGGCGGGTCGCCGAACTCACGGGCAAGGAAGCCGTCTTCCACCACGTGGACCTGCTGGACGAGGCCGCCGTCGACGCCGTCTTCGACCGCCACGGCATCGATGCAGTCATCCACTTCGCCGGCCTCAAGGCCGTGGGCGAATCCGTCCGTGAGCCGCTGAAGTATTACCACAACAATCTTGTCGGCACCCTGAACCTCATCAGGTCCATGGACCGGCACGACGTCCGCTCCATCGTCTTCAGTTCCTCCGCCACCGTGTACGGCGAGCACAATGCCGTCCCGTACATGGAAAAAATGGAAATCGGCGCGAACAACCCGTACGGCCGCACCAAGGAACAGATCGAGGACATCCTGTCGGACCTCGGCGCCGCCGACGACCGCTGGCACATAGCACTGCTGCGCTACTTCAACCCGGTGGGCGCCCACCCCTCAGGCCGCATCGGCGAAGACCCGCAGGGCATCCCGAACAACCTTGTGCCCTTCATCGCCCAGGTGGCCGTCGGCCGGCGCGAGAAACTCATGGTGTTCGGCGGCGACTACGACACTCCGGACGGCACGTGCCTGCGCGACTACATCCACGTGGTGGATCTCGCCGAGGGCCATGTCGCCGCGCTGGACCACATTGCGGGCCGCAACGGCGTGTACCGCTGGAACCTCGGTTCAGGCAAGGGTTCGTCCGTGCTGGAGGTCCTGCGCTCCTTCGAAAAAGCCGTGGGCCGCCCGCTTCCGTACGAGGTCACGGGCCGCCGCGCCGGGGACCTGCCGGCCTTCTGGGCGGACGCGACCTCCGCCCTGGCCGACCTCTCCTGGTCCACCACCAAGACCGTCGACGAAATGTGCGAGGACCACTGGCGCTGGCAGAAAAACAACCCGCACGGCTACAACGCCGGCTGAGCCTGGGCCCACGCCCGCCGGGTTCCCTGACCGAGCTTGCGAGGTTAGGGGGGCGGGGAGAAACCTGGCCAACAACAACGACGCCGGCCGCGCACCCTCTCGAGGGTGCGCGGCCGGCGTCGTTTCTTTACTCGGTCGCTGTTCAGCGCGCCGGGTAGTGCCGCTCGGGCTCTCCCGTGTAGAGCTGCCGCGGGCGGCCGATCTTCGTGTTGGGGTCGCTGATCATTTCACGCCACTGCGCGATCCAGCCCGGCAGGCGGCCGATGGCGAACAGCACGGTGAACATCTTCTCCGGGAAGCCCATGGCCTTGTAGATCAGGCCGGTGTAGAAGTCCACGTTCGGGTAGAGCTTGCGCTGGATGAAGTAGTCATCGCCCAGGGCCTTCTCTTCGAGGCGCATCGCGATGTCCAGGAGTTCGTCGTTGCCGCCGAGCTTGCTGAGGACCTCGTGCGCGGTCGCCTTGATGATCTTGGCGCGGGGGTCGTAGTTCTTGTAGACGCGGTGCCCGAAGCCCATGAGGCGGACGCCGTCTTCCTTGTTCTTGACCTTCTCCATGTAGTCCTCGGGCTTGATGCCGTCGGCCTGGATCTGGCGCAGCATCTTCAGGACGGCCTCATTGGCGCCACCGTGGGCCGGGCCGAAGAGGGCGTTGATGCCGGCGGAGACGGAGGCGAAGAGGTTGGCGTTGGAGGAGCCGACCAGCCGGACCGTGGAGGTGGAGCAGTTCTGCTCGTGGTCCGCGTGCAGGATGAGCAGCAGGTCCAGTGCCTTGGCGATCACCGGGTCCATCTCGTACTGCTCGGCAGGCAGGCCGAAGCTCAGCCGCAGGAAGTTCTCCACCAGGTTGTGGGAGTTATCCGGGTAGAGCATCGGCTGTCCGATGGACTTCTTGTGCGCGTAGGCGGCGATGACCGGCATCTTGGCCATCAGGCGGATGGTGGAGACCTCCACCTGTTCGGCGTTGAAGGGGTCCAGCGAATCCTGGTAGAAGGTCGACAGCGCGGAAACGGCCGAGGACAGCACCGGCATCGGGTGGGCGTCACGCGGGAAGCCGCTGAAGAAGCCCTTGAGCTCTTCGTGCAGCAGGGTGTGGTGGCGGATCCGCTGGTCGAAGGCGTCCAGCTCGGTGGGCGTGGGCAGGTTGCCGTAGATCAGCAGGTAGGAAACTTCCAGGAAGCTGGAGTGCTGGGCCAACTGCTCGATCGGGTAGCCGCGGTACCGCAGGATGCCGGCGTCGCCGTCGATGTAGGTGATTGCCGAAGTGGTGGCCGCGGTGTTCATGAAACCGGGGTCAAAGGCAACGGCGCCTGTCTGCTTCAGCAGTTTGGAAACGTCGTAGCCTTCGTTTCCTTCTACAACCTTGATGCGCGGGAGTTCGAGTTCGCCGCCCGCATGGCGCAGGGTTGCGCTGGTGGTCTCAGTCATGGAGTCTCCTCATGAGGCGTCGGGGCCTCTCTGTAGAAAGCTTGATCCAACATCTGGTGAAGCCGCCCGAGGAGCCTGCATGGACAGGCATTCCAACGGCCGGGCTACCTTCTTGTAGAAAGCCACCATTGATAGTCAGTTAAAAAGTACCGCCCCTAGGCAAGGTGGCACTAATCCGGTACTGCTGAAATACCCCGAAAACGCCCTACTTGTGGCGCGTGTCACACCATTGTTACGGGCAGCTTTTACGGAACACCGGCCAGCCGGGCCACCGCGGCGTCGATCCGCTCATCGGTTCCGGTCAGTGCCACACGCACGTAACCGTTGCCGGCGTCGCCGTAGAACACGCCCGGTCCCACCACGATCCCCCGCTCCGCGAGGCGCGCGACAGTGTCCCAGGTTGCTTCGCCGGCGGTGCACCACAGGTACAAGCCGGCGGAGGACTCGTGGATCTTCAGGCCGAAGCCTTCGAGTGCCGGCAGGATCCGTTCGCGGCGCCCGCGGTAGAGGTCCTTCTGTGCCTGCACGTGGCCGTCGTCGCCCAAGGCCGCCCGCATCGCTTCCTGGACAGGGTAGGGGACGATCATTCCGGCGTGCTTGCGGCTGTTGACGAGGTTGGCCATGATGGCTGAATCCCCCGCGACGAATGCCGCCCGATAGCCCGCCACGTTGGACTGCTTGCTGAGCGAATAGACCGCGAGGAGGCCGTCGTGGGAGCCGCCGGCCACGCGGGGATCAAGGATGCTCGGTACAGCATCTCCCCCGCGTTGCAGGTCCCACTGCCCCCAGCCGAGTTCGGCGTAGCACTCGTCGGAGGCCACGAGGGCACCGAGTTCACGGGCCTGGTCCACGATCTTCCGCAGGGATGCCGCGTCCCGGACACTGCCGGTGGGGTTGCCCGGGGAGTTGACCCAGACCAGCCGGACCTTTGCACGCGTGGCGGCGTCCAGTTCATCGAGGTCGTCCGCGGCCACCGCGGTGGCGCCGGAAAAAGTGGCTCCGATGTCATAGGTGGGGTACGCAACCGTGGGGCGGACCACCACGTCGCCGGGTTTCAGGCCCAGCAGGAACGGCAGCCACGCCACCAGCTCCTTGGAACCGACGGTTGGCATGACATCCCGGGGGTCGAGCCCCTCAACGCCGCGGCGGCGTGCAAACCATCCGGCGATCGCCTCCCGCAGCGCAGGGGTGCCGTGCACCGTGGGGTAGCCCGGAGCATCCGCCGCGGCCCGGAGGGCCTCCTGGATGACCGCGGGCGTGGGATCCACCGGCGTTCCGATGGACAGGTTGACGGCTCCGCCCGGGTGCTCGGCGGCTCTGGCGAGGTACGGCGCCATCGCCTCCCACGGGTAATCGGGAAGGCTCAGGCCGAAGCTACGCACAGCTGTTGTCACCTACGCGCCCGCCTCAGTGGTCCTGGTTCTGCGGCGGCAATGCTGCAATCATCGGGTGGTCCGTGTGAGTGTTGCCCACCTTCGCGGCACCGCCCGGGGAACCGAGTTCGTCAAAGAACTCCACGTTGGCCTTGTAGTAGTCGGCCCACTCTTCGGGGGTGTCGTCCTCGTAGTAGATGGCCTCCACCGGGCAGACCGGTTCGCAGGCACCGCAGTCGACGCATTCATCGGGATGGATATAGAGGGAACGCTCGCCTTCGTAGATGCAATCGACGGGGCACTCCTCAATGCATGCCTTGTCCTTAACATCTACACACGGCTGCGCGATTACGTACGTCACGTCCCTTGCCTCTCCACGTTGGTTCCGGCGGCTGGCCGGTTGTTGCTTCCGGCCTGCAGGCCGGACTATCGACTTCCGAGCTTATTATCTCCCAGGCCCGCACCGCGAACGAAGCGGCGCGTCACACTCGCGGAAGCGTCATACGATTGGACCCGTGACCCTGACACCGCCTTCGCCCCGGGAATTCCTGGCCGCCGCCCAGCCCGGGACCCGTGTGGTGGTGCGTTACAGGATCGACGGCGGATTCACGGACGCGCTGGGAGACCTTTTGGAGTGCGGGGACGCCGTGTGCACCGTGCGGACCCGGAGTTCCGACGTCGTCATTGCCCTGGATCTGGTGGTGGCTGCCAAACAGGTGCCGCCGGCGCCGCCGCGGCGCAGGCCGCGCACCGGGGGCTGACGGCCGTCAGGCCTCGATCACCTGGTCCGGAAGCTTTCGCATTCCCCGCAGCGGCGACGCCAGCACCGGAAGGGCCGCGAGGAAGCTGCACGCCGCGCCGATCGAGATGGCCGGACCCAGCCCGAGGTGCTCGCCGAGGAAACCGGAGGCCAGGGCCGCCAGCGGCATCACGCCCCAGACGGCGAACCGGATGGACGCGTTCATCCGGCCCAGCAGCCGGGGCGGACACACCCGCTGGCGCATGGTCAGCTGCATGATGTTGTAGACGAGCACGTTTATGCCGAAACCGAATTCGGAAATGACCAGGAGCACCAGCGAGACAGCAGGCTCGTCAACGATGGCGGCAGCGGGGACAAGCACCAGAAACACCGAACTGGCAAGGGCGCAGAGCGGGATCACCGTACCTTCGCCGATCCGGGCTGCGAGCCGCGTCGCTGCCACGGCGCCCAGGAGGCCTCCGGCCGCGCCGGCGGTCATGATCAGTCCCACCCCCTGGGGCCCGAGCCCGAGGTCCCTCAGGACAAGCAGGGGCGTGAGGGTGAAGATCAGGGTGCCACAGAAATTCATGCCAGCGGTGCAGGCGGCGATGCGACTGATCAACGGGTGACCCACCACGAACGCAAGGCCCTCCCTGATCTCGGAGCCGAGCGGACGCCTGCCCGCCGGAATCGCGCGTTCCTCGCTGTCCCGGGTCCGGGCGAGGAAGAGCGCGGAGAAGAGATACCCCGCGGCTTCCCCCAGGAACAGCACCGGCGCGGACACGACGGTGAGCAGCGCCCCTCCCGCCGCGGGTCCGCCGATCCTGGCCACCTGGGCGGTGGATTCGAGCTTGGAATTGGCCTCGGTGACATGCCGGGACCCGACAAGGACGGGAACGTAGCTCTGGTAAGAGACGTCAAAGAACACCGTGGCCGTGCCCACGAGCGCAGAAATGGCGTAGAGGTGCCAGATTTCCAGGATGCCGCCCCACCACAGCACGGGCACAGCGGCCATGGCCGCCATCCGGGCCAGGTCGGCGATGATCATGGTTCGGCGCTTGAGCCACCGGTCCACCCACGCGCCTGCCGGAAGTCCGATAATCAGGAACGCCGCCAGGCCGGCGGCGTTCAGTACCCCCACCTCGAATTCGGTCGCCTGAAGCACCGAAACCGCCAGCACCGGAAAAGCCAGCTGTCCCAGCTGAGCGCCGAGCTGGCTCATGGCCTGCCCGGTCCAGAACGTGGCGAAGTTGCGGTCCCGCCACAGCGACGTGGCGGCTGTACCTGCTGCGGCGGAGTCGGTAATCACGGCAACAGTTTCCGGTAGCGATTGATGTATGTCAATCACTTATTGCTGGCTACACTTGCGTCTATGACACCGCTGGAGAGCGACGACGCAGACCTGGTGGCTAAGGGCCGCGCGCTCAGTTCTCCGCTAAGGCTCAGGATCCTCCGGCTGTGCCTGCACCAGTCCCGGACCAACAAGGAAATCGCCGAACTCCTGGACCTCAACCCCGCCTCCAGCCTCCACCACGTCCGTACGCTGGTGCGGACCGGATTCCTGCTCGCGGAAGAACGCCGGAAGGGCCGGCGCGGGGCCACCGAAGTGCCCTACATCGCCAGCCGCAAGTCGTGGAGCACTCCGGTGGACAACGTCTCCCCCATCCTGATCGAGACATTCCTGCAGGAAATCCGGGACCTCCCCCCGGAGGACATTGAGGTCTGGCGGCTTGGCGTGAAGTTCAACGCCGCACGGCGCGAGGAGATGCTGGGCAAGCTCCGGGCGGTGGTCGACGAATACGTGGCCCTCCCCGCAGACGACGACGGCGAGGCCACCTCACTCATGATTGCCCACCACCGGGATCCGACGGCGGACTAGGACGCGCCGCCGGCCGGGGCCGCGACACTGCCGGCAGTTGCCGCATCCTCCCGGTCCCGGCGGCGGTAGCGCCTGGCCCACACCAGCATGAGCACGGTGACACCGGCGATCCCGTAGACCCAGACGTTTCCGGGTAGGTCACCCGCGATCAACCGTTTTCCGGGCGCCATGGCCGACCACCAGCCGGCCAGTACGTAGCAGACGACGCCGCAGACGGCCGTCGGAAGGGGCGAACGGAACGCCGCCCCGAGCAGCAGCTGGACGGAGCCGAGCAGGACCAGGGCCGCCGCTGCACCCCAAGGAAGAACCGCACCGGAGAGCATCCACTCCTGCCGGTGCAGCGCGGTGCCGCACAGCGCAGCAAAAAGAGCTGCCGGCACGGCGGCGGCGATGCCGCCTGCCATGCCGGCAGCTCTATTGTTCACGAGGTTGATGACCGGAACGTGCCGGGATCAGACCTTGGCGCGGGCGCGGTTGGCCTTGGCGCGCTCGTTGGTGTCCAGGATGACCTTGCGGATGCGGATTGACTCCGGGGTAACCTCCACGCACTCGTCCTCGCGGGCGAATTCGAGGGACTCTTCGAGGGTCAGGTCGCGCGGCGGCGTCAGGTTCTCGAAGGTGTCGGAGGAAGCGGCACGCATGTTGGTGAGCTTCTTTTCCTTGGTGATGTTCACGTCCATGTCGTCGGCGCGGGAGTTCTCGCCAACGATCATGCCCTCGTAGACCTCGGAGGTGGGCTTCACGAAGAAGGAGCCACGTTCCTGCAAGTTGATCATGGCGAACGGCGTCACAACACCGGCGCGGTCGGCGATCATCGAACCGTTGGTGCGGTACTCGATCGGGCCGGCCCAGGGCTCGTAGCCCTCGGAGATGGAGGACGCGATGCCGGCGCCGCGGGTGTCCGTGAGGAACTTGGTGCGGAAACCGATCAGGCCACGGGCCGGAACGATGAACTCCATGCGGCACCAGCCGGTGCCGTGGTTCGCCATGTTGGTCATGCGGCCCTTGCGGGCGGCCATGAGCTGCGTGACCGCGCCCAGGTACTCTTCCGGCACGTCGATGGTCATGTGCTCCATCGGTTCGTGGATCTTGCCGTCGACGGTCCTGGTGACCACCTGCGGCTTGCCGACCGTCAGCTCGAAGCCTTCACGGCGCATCTGCTCGACGAGGATGGCCAGTGCAAGCTCACCACGGCCCTGGACTTCCCAGGCGTCGGGGCGCTCGGTGGGGAGCACCTTGATGGAGACGTTACCGATCAGTTCCTTGTCCAGGCGGTCCTTCACCTGGCGGGCGGTGACCTTGGCGCCCTTGACCTTGCCGGCCAGCGGGGACGTGTTGATACCGATGGTCATGGAAATCGCGGGATCGTCCACGGTGATCAGCGGCAGCGGCTGGGGGTTCTCGGCGTCGGTCAGGGTCTCACCGATGGTGATCTCCTCGATGCCGGCGACGGCGACAATTTCACCCGGGCCGGCGGACTCGGCAGGAACGCGGTCCAGCGCCTTGGTGGCCAGCAGTTCGGTGATCTTGACGTTCTTCAGTTCGCCGTTGGCACGTGCCCAGGCGACGGTCTGGCCCTTGCGCAGGGTGCCGTTGTAGATGCGGAGCAGCGCCAGGCGGCCCAGGAACGGTGAGGCGTCCAGGTTGGTGACGTGCGCCTGCAGGACACCGTTCGGGTTGTACGTCGGCGCCGGGATGTGCTCGATGATGGTCTGGAACAGCGGCTCGAGGTCCTCGTTCTCCGGAGCCGTGCCGTCGGCCGGCTGCTCGAGGGAGGCGCGGCCAACCTTGGCGGCTGCATAGACGACCGGGACTTCGAGGATCTTGTCCAGGTCCAGGTCCGGAACTTCGTCCGCGAGGTCCGAAGCAAGGCCGAGGAGCAGGTCCATGGACTCGTGGACGACTTCCTCGATGCGGGCGTCGGGACGGTCCGTCTTGTTCACGAGCAGGATGACCGGCAGGTGCGCGGCCAGGGCCTTGCGCAGCACGAAGCGGGTCTGGGGCAGCGGGCCCTCGGAAGCGTCAACCAGGAGCACCACGCCGTCAACCATGGACAGACCGCGCTCAACCTCGCCGCCGAAGTCAGCGTGGCCCGGGGTGTCGATCACGTTGATGGTGATGGTCTCGCCCTTGGAGGACGGTCCGTTGTAGGCCACCGTGGTGTTCTTGGCCAGGATGGTGATGCCCTTTTCGCGTTCCAGGTCACCGGAGTCCATGACGCGGTCTTCGAGGTGGTTGTGCTCGGCAAAGGAGTTGGTCTGCTTGAGCATGGCGTCGACCAGCGTGGTCTTGCCGTGGTCAACGTGGGCCACAATCGCGACGTTGCGCAGGTCACTGCGCGATGCAGTGGCTACCGCGGTGTTGGTGGTGGTTTCAGACATGCGTTATTGCTCGATTCAGTGGTGAAGTCAGCTGTTGTATCGCGACATTTCCAACCGGAACGCACGACGGATCAGACCCTTTAACACAGGGCACCTACTGCAAGTCTAGACGCTCTGCCATTTATTGGCCTAAAAACCGAAAGCACGCCGTTCCGCGCCCCGTTACCAAATCGTGAATCCGCACGCACGTCATGTGAGCAAAATCACTGGCTTTTCCCGAAGTGATGCACCACTATTGCTGGACCACTTTCGATCAGGCCAGGAGTTCCAGGATGCTACAAGCCTCGACGCGGGCCGTCCTGATTGGCCCCATGATTGCCGCGAGCCTGCTGGTGGCCGGCTGCGGAATTTCCTCCGAACCTGCCCCCGGCGCAGGCGCCTCGGCACCTCGTACCGCCGCCGTAGCGCCGGTGGCCGATCCGGGCGAGGCCGTGGCCGCCGGCTCTGCGGTGCACGGTGACCTGGCCGCCCCCACCGATCCCGCCGCCCTTCCCGACGGCGCCCTGTACCGGAATCCCGCCAACGGACGGGACGAGGTGATCGTGCACAACCTCGGCCGCACGGCCCTGCTGATCGGTGATTCGCAGTCCGAACCGGACCGCAGCTGGCCGCGCCGCGCCCTCGCCGGCATCGGCTACGAGGTGTTCTTCTGCGGCAAGGGAGGCACCGGATATGTTGCCTCCAACGGCACGACGGGCAACTACATCGACGCCCTCCAGCGGGGCGACTGGCACCTGCCCTACGGCTTTCCCCCGCTGGTGGTGATCGAGGGCGGCGGCAATGACGCCAAGCAGGGCGCGAGTGACGACCAGATCGTCGCGAACGCGGAACGCCTGATCAAAACCATCAAGCAGCGCTACCCCGGCGCAAAGCTCGCCATGGTGGGCACACTGGCCAGGAGCGCTGACCACGGCGGCGGCCGGCGCACCGAGGTGGATGCCCTGCTGGGGACGGTGGCTGCGGACCACGGCATTCCGTTTGTCAGCGTCGGCGACTGGCTGACCCGGTATGGCCTCGAGGCGGAGCTCGCCGACACAGTCCACATGAACGACACCGGCCACCGCGCCCTGGGGTCGCTGCTGGGCAGCAGGCTCGCGGCGCTTGGCCTGGGGCTCGGGTAGGACAGAAGCCGGACAGCAAAGGAGCCGGTGGCCACCCGTTGGGCGGTCACCGGCTCCTTTGCTGCTGCCGTTCGGACCGGTCAGGCAACTTCCGGCGGAAGCATCAGCTGCGCACCGGGAATCGCATTGAGCAGGGCCCTGGTGTAATCCTGCTGCGGCGAATCGAAGACGTCATCCGTTGAACCGGTTTCCACCAGTTTTCCCTTCTCCATGACGCAGACGTGATCGGCGATCTGCCGGACAACGGCGAGGTCATGGGTGATGAACAGGTAGGTGAGGCCGAGGTTGGACTGCAGGTCCGCGAGCAGGTTCAGCACCTGCGCCTGGACCAGCACGTCCAGCGCCGAAACTGCCTCGTCGCAGATGATCACCTCCGGATCCAGCGCAAGCGCACGGGCAATCGCCACACGCTGGCGCTGGCCGCCGGAAAGCTCGTTGGGGTACCGCTGCATGGCGGACTGCGGCAGCGCCACCTGGTCCAGCAGTTCCCTGACCTTCTTTTCGCGGCTGGCCTTGTTTCCTACCTTGTGGGTCCGCAGCGGCTCTTCGATGGTCCGGAAGATGTTGTACATCGGGTCCAGCGAACCGTACGGGTCCTGGAAAATCGGCTGCACCCGCCGCCGGAAGCCAAACAGCTGCTTGCTGTTAAGCGTTGACGTGTCCACGCCGTCGAAGACGATCTTCCCGGACGTGGGGGTCAGCAGGTTCAGCACCATCTGGGCCACCGTCGACTTGCCGGAGCCCGACTCCCCCACGATCGCCGTCGTCGTTCCGCGCTTGACGCTGAACGAGACGTTATCCACCGCGGTGAAATCCGTCGATTTCCCGAGTGCACCGCGGAGCTTGAAGACCTTCGTCAGGTCTTCGACCTTCAGGACATCCTCAGGCAGCGACTCCTCGACGGCTACCGGTTCCGCAGGGGCGAGCAGATCGGAAGATTCCACACCCTGCTCCTTCGCCACCTGGATCCGGCGGGAGGCCAGGGAAGGTGCCGACGCGACCAGCCTCTGCGTGTACGGATGCCGCGGGTTCCGGAGCAGTTCCAGGGACGGTCCGGCCTCGACCACCTGGCCGCGGTACATGACCACGACCTTGTCGGCCCGCTCGGCAGCGAGGCCCAGGTCGTGGGTGATCAGGAGCACCGCGGTGCCGAGTTCCGCGGTCATCGTCTCCAGGTGGTCCAGGATCTGCCGCTGGACGGTGACATCCAAGGCCGACGTCGGCTCGTCCGCAATCAGGAGGCGCGGCTGGCACGACAGGCCGATGGCGATCAGCGCACGCTGGCGCATGCCGCCGGAGAATTCGTGCGGATACTGCTTGGCGCGCCGTCCGGCATCGGGCAGTCCCGCCTGGGACAGCACTTTGGCGACGTCGTCCGGGCCGCTGGGCAGCCCGTTCGCCTTCAGCGTCTCCCGCACCTGGAATCCGATCTTCCACACCGGGTTCAGGTTGGACATCGGGTCCTGCGGCACCATGCCGATGTGGCTGCCGCGCAGCTCGATCATCCGCTTTTCGCTGGCGTTGGAGATGTCCTCGCCGTCGAACAGGATCTGACCGCCGGCCACCCTGCCGTTGGTGGGCAGGAGTCCGATGGCGGCCAGCGCCGTCGTCGACTTTCCGGAGCCTGATTCGCCCACGATGGCGACGGTCTCGCCGGGCATGATGGTCAGGTGTGCGTTGCGCACGGCATTGACATCGCCGTGGCTCGTGCGGAAGTTGATCGCGAGATCTTTGATCTCAAGAAGCGGACGCTCGACGTCGGCCCCTTGTTCACGGATCTGGACAGCGGAGCTCATAGCGTCTCCTTTCATCGCTTGCGCGCTTTGGGATCGAGGGCGTCACGCAGGGCGTCGCCCAGCATGATGAAGCTCAGAACGGTGATGGACAGCGCGATGGCCGGATAGATCAGCGGCATGGGATTGGACCTCAGGGAGGCCTGGGCCGACTGGATATCGTTACCCCACGACATCACGCTGGGCGGCAGCCCGATGCCGAGGAACGACAACGTCGATTCGGCGACGATGAACGTGCCCAGTGAAATCGTGGCCACGACGATGATCGGCGCCAGCGAGTTTGGCAGCACATGGCGCATCAGCGAACGGAACCTGGACACGCCAAGGGAGCGTGCGGCAGTCACGAAGTCCGCGTTGCGGACCTCGATCACGGCGCCGCGGGTGATGCGCGCGATCTGGGGCCAGCCGAAAATAATCAGGATCAGGACCAGCGACCACACGTTGCGGTTGGTGCGGAACACCGGAAGCTGCATCAGGACGATGGCGCCGAGGATCAGCGGGAGGGCGAAGAAAATGTCGTTGATGCGGGCCAGCACTGCGTCGACCCAGCCGCCGTAGTATCCGGCCAGGGCACCCATGATGCCGCCGAAAATCACCACTCCGATGGTGGTGAACAGGCCCACCGTCACCGATGACCGCGTGCCGTAAATGACACGGGCAAAGACATCGCAGCCCTGTTGCGTGTAACCGAGCGGATGCCCCCCGGCCGGGCCGCCGTCGGAGTTCGCCAACTGGCAGGCTTCCGACGTCGGATCGATCTGCGAAAACAGGCCCGGAAACAGGCACACGACTATGACGACGAAGATCAGGAAGGCCGAGATGAGGAAGAGCGGCTGCTTGCGCAGGTTCCTCCATGCCTCGCCCCAGAGGCTTAGCGGAACGTGGTCTTCCTTGACTTTGTCCGTTGCATGCAGGGGCGTCTCTTCGAAGTCGGCAACGAAGTGCTCGATCGGGCGACGGACTGCGGTGCCGCGAACAGTTGCATTGTTCTCAGGAGTCATAACGGATCCTCGGGTCAAGCCAGGCGTACAGGAGGTCAACGAGCAGGTTGGAGACGCAGTAGATCAGCACGAGGACCGTGACGATCGAGACGACGGTCGGCCCCTCTCCGGAGGTGACTGCCCGGTAGAGCCGGTTGCCCACGCCGGGCACGTTGAAGATTCCTTCGGTCACGATTGCGCCGCCCATCAGGCTGCCCAGGTCGGCGCCCAGGAAGGTCACCACCGGGATCAGGGAGTTGCGCAGGATGTGCACGCGGACAACGCGGCCCCGGGACAGGCCCTTGGCGGTTGCCGTGCGCACATAGTCGGCACTCATGTTCTCGATGACGCTGGTGCGTGTGAGGCGCAGGACGTAGGCGAAGGAGCCCAGGCCAAGGACCATCGCCGGCAGGATCAGGTCCTGCACGGTTGCGGCCGAGCTCACGGTCGGCTTCGCCCAGCCAAGCTGGACACCGATGAAGAACTGCAGCAGGAAGCCGAGGACGAAGATCGGGATGCCGATGACGATCAGGGAGGCAACCAGGACCGTGGCATCAAAGAGCTTGCCCTTGCGGAGTCCGGCAATCAGGCCGAAGACGATCCCGAAGACAGCTTCGAAGATCAGTGCCATGACGGCCAGGCGCGCGGTGACCGGGAAGACTTCGCCCAGGACCGTGGCGATCTCGCGGCCCGTGAAGTCCAGGCCGAGGTCGAAGGTGAAGATGCTCTTCAGGTAGAGCAGGTACTGGATCCAGAACGGCTGGTCCAGGTTGTACTGGGCGCGCAGCTGGGCGGCCACAGCTTCATTGACGGGCTTGTCACCGAATAGGGCCACGATGGGGTCGCCCGGCAGGCTGAAGACCAGGAAGTAGACCAGGAGGGTGGCGCCGAGGAACACGGGGACAAGTTGAAGGAATCGCCGAAGGATGTACCACGCCATCAGCGCATCACATCCTGGGCAGCGGGCACCCGGAAGCGGGGTGCTTGGGGGTTGTTCATGTGGGAATCTTTTCACTCGGAGTGCAAGCCGGCGCCGGCGTGTTCACGGCGGACGGTCTGCACACGACGGCCCGGCGCGGCCGGGCGTCTGAAATTGTGCATCAACAGAGCGACGGCGGAGGTGCTCTTCCGAGCAGCCCCCGCCGTCGTTCAGTACTTACTTGCCAGTGATGTTGTAGTAGAGCGGAACACCGTTCCACGCGTAGTCAACATTGGTGACCTGGTCGCTCCAGCCACCCTGGGAGACCTGGTACCACAGCGGGATGGCCGGAAGGTCCTGCAGCAGGATCTCCTGGGCCTTGTTCATGGCGGCGTTGCCCTCGCTGACCGAAGAGGCCTTCAGGCCGTCAGAGATGGCCTTGTCGAACGCGGGGTTCGCGTACTGGGCGTCGTTCGAGCCTGCACCGGTCTTGTAGATCGGGCCCAGGAAGTTGTACAGCGACGGGTAGTCTGCCTGCCAGCCGGCGCGGATGGAGCCGGTCAGCGTCTTGGCGGTTGCGTCGTTGCGGGCTTCCTTGAAGGTTGCGTAAGGCTTGCCCTCAACCTTGATGCCGAGGTTGTTCTTCAGCTGGTTAACAACGGCTTCAACCCAGGCCTTGTGGCCGCCCTTGTCGGCGTTGTAGGCGATGGTGAACGTCTTGTTGGCGTCCCATTTCTGGATTGCGTCGGCCTTGGCCCAGAGGTCCTTGGCCTTGGCTGCGTCGAAGGACAGGTTTTCCGAGCCCTTGATGCTGTCGCTGTAGCCGTCCAGAACAGGAGCCGTGAAGTCCTTGGCAGGCTTGCGTGCACCATTGAAGATCACCTTGGTGATCTCTTCGCGGTTCATGGCCATGGAGATGGCCTGGCGGCGCAGCTTGCCGGCTTCACCGCTCCACTCCGGCAGGTATTCCGGGATGGCAATGGTCTGGTTGCCGGCGTACGGCTTGTCAATCGTGCGGTCGCCCAGGTCCGACTTGAAGTTCTTCAGGGCGCTGGTGGGGATGGTCTGCAGCACGTCCAGGTTGTTGGACAGCAGGTCCTGGTACGCGGCGTCGTCGTTCTGGAAGATCTTGAACGTCACGCCGGCGTTCTTGGCCTTGCGGGGGCCGTTGTACTCCGGGTTCGGCACGAGCTGGATCTGCACGTTGTGCTGCCAGCCGCCGTCGGCCATCTTGTACGGGCCGTTGCCGACCGGCTTCTCGCCGAAGCCCTTCGGGTCCTTGAGCGCGCCGGACGGGACCGGGACGAACGCGGAGTAGCCGAGGCGCAGCGGCCAGTCGGATTCCGGCTGCTTCAGTTCAACGGTGAACGTCTGGTCATCGACAACCTTCAGACCGGACATGGTCTCGACCTTGGAGCCCTCTGCGCTGGCTTCGTCGTAGCCCTTGATGCTTTCAAAGAAAGCACCGCTGAGCTGCGCGTTCTTGGCTGCCGCTCCAAAGTTCCAGGAATCCACAAACGTCTTGGCCGTGATGGCCTCGCCGTTGGTGAACTTCTGGTCCTTCTTGATCTTGATCGTGTAGTGCTGGGCGTCTTTGCCCTCGATCGATTCGGCGAGTTCGTTGACCGGCTTGCCGCTGGGGTCGTAGCTGACGAGTCCCGCAAACATCAGTTCGATGACTTTGCCGCCGCCAACTTCATTGGTGTCGGCCGGCATCAGCGGGCGCTGGGGTTCGGAACCGTCAGCCAGGATGACTTTGCTTGAGTTTCCGGCTGCGTTCGTGCTGCCGGAGTTAGCTCCGCCGCCGCCGCAACCGGTCAGGGCAAGAGCGGCGATTGCCATCATGCCCAGTGCTTTGGAAGTGCGCGAAAAACGCATTCCGCCTCCTATGTGTTGTGGGAGAGATTCAGGGGATATCTTTTGCATCCCCGCAGTCCAGGCACAGGCGTATCCTGTGACGTGGGCTACATATGCAGGTAGCCTACCCGCAAGTAGTCCAAATACTGGTACGTCGTTGCCAAACCGTGACCCGGGTTCTATCGTCTGCCGGAGCAGATTTCAAGTCACAAGTTACCGACAGGTACTATACGGCAAAAAATGTGGCGCAGGTTACTCCGTACCGGCTGCCAGCAGCTGTGCGCGGAGCTCGCGGCGTTCGCGTTGCTTTTCCGGATCCGGCAGCGGCACGGCGGCCAGGAGGCGCTGGGTGTAGGGCTCCTGCGGGTTCCGGAGGATCTGGTCCCGCGTCCCCTGCTCCACGATGCGGCCGCGCTGCATGACGCAGATGCGGTCCGCCAGCACGTCCACGACCGCGAGGTCGTGGGTCACGAACAGGCAGGCGAACCCGAGCTCCTGCTGGAGGTTCTGGAACAGCTCCAGCACTTTGGCCTGCACGGACACGTCAAGCGCCGACGTTGGCTCATCGGCCACCATCAGCTTGGGCTTGAGCGAGAGGGCCCGCGCAATGCCCACGCGCTGTTTCTGCCCGCCGGACAACTCGTGCGGGTACCGGTTCCGGTAATCCCGCGGCAGCTCGACCTGGTCCAGCAGTGCCTCAATCCGCTTCTGCAGGTCAGGGCCCTTCGCCACCCCGGCAAGGTACATGGGCTCGCCGATACTCTCGCCGATGGGCAGGCGCGGATTCAGCGACGAGGACGGGTCCTGGAAGACCATCCCGATGTGCCGCCGGACCTGGTGAAGCTGCTTTCCGTTCCTCTTGGCAGCGGAAATGTCCTGCCCCACGACGCGCATCGAGCCGGCTGCGACCGGCAGCAGCCCCACGGCTGCACGGCCGATGGTGGTCTTGCCGGACCCGGACTCCCCCACCAGCCCCACTACCTGGCCGGGGTAGATGGTCAGGTTTGCGCCTTCCACGGCCCGGAATGCCGGCACACGGCCCTGTTTGGGGTACTCGATGGCAACGTCCGTCAGCTCGAGGACCGGCTCGCCGGCGGGCCGTGCGGCCTCGGCCGCGGCCAGCGCCGCAGCGTTCTCGCGTTCGCGGCGGATGAGTTCGTCGTGGTCCACCGACTCGAGCTCGGCGTGGGTGGCGGCGGCTAGGGCTGCCGTCACGTCCACCTCCGCCTCTGAGTCGGTTCCGCCCTGGCCCAGGTGCGGCACGGCGGCAAGGAGGGCCTGCGTGTAGGGATGCTGCGGGTTGTGGAAGATCTGGTCCGCCGTGCCGGTTTCCACGATCAGTCCCCTGCGCATGACGGCGATCCGGTCGGCGAGGTCGGCCACGACGCCCATGTCATGCGTAATCAGGACGATGGCGCTGTCGAGCTTGTTGCGCAGGTTCCTCATGAGGTCGAGGATTTCCGCCTGCACGGTGACGTCCAGGGCAGTGGTGGGCTCATCGGCGATCAGCAGTTTGGGGTCGCAGGAGAGTGACTGGGCAATCATCGCGCGCTGGCGCTGGCCGCCGGAGAGCTGGTGCGGGTAGGACCTGAACGCCTTCTCCGGATCGGGCAATTCGACAAGATCCAGCATCCGGAGTGCGCGTTCGCGGGCCTCATCAGGCGATACCTCGTTGTGCAGTCGCACAGTTTCCACGATCTGTGCCCCCACCGTGTAGACCGGGTTCAGCGCCGTCATGGGCTCCTGGAAGATGACGGCCACGTCCTTGCCGCGGACGCTCCGGATATTGGAGGCGTCCGTTCCAAGCAGTTCCTTGCCGGAGAGCTTCACGCTGCCGGAGACCCGGCTGTTGCTGGGCAGCAGGCCCAGCAGGGCCATGGAGCTGGCGCTCTTGCCCGACCCGGACTCGCCCACGATGGCCAGCACCTCGCCTGCGCGGACTTCGTAGTTAAGTCCGACGGCGGCCGGAACCCACTTTTTGTCCACGCCGAAGTCGACGCTCAGGTTGCGCACTTCAAGCACCACCGCACCCTTGTCACCCGGCCTGGAATCGGCGCCGGCGGGGTCTGGGCTGATGTAGTCAGACATGTTGGGGTTTTCCTTCCACCCGTGCCGGCGGGGCAGCTGAGATTAGTGCTGTGGCCGGGAATCCTGAATTATTGGGGGCATGAGCACTGCGCCGCATGCCGAAAACACTGAAATTTTCAAAGCCCGCACCAACAAGTGGTTCGCCGGGCTTTCCTGGCTGGTGGCCGGCGTCGGGCTGGCGGCCATTGCCCTGACGGGAGGGGCCGGGGCCCTGACCGGTGCCGGGCCGCTGCTGCTCATCGCCTACCTGGGCTGGCTGCTGTTCTGGCGCCCAGCCGTGGTGGTCCACGAATCCGGGGTCAGCCTCGAAAATCCGTTCCGGTCCATAGTGGTGCCGTGGGAGGCCCTGGTGCACGTGGATACGCGCTATGCGCTGACCCTGGTGACGCCGGGCAAGAGCTACGGCGCCTGGGCCGCCCCGGCGCCCGGCATCTGGGGCGGGCGCAACGCCCGCCCCGAAGATCTCCAGGGACTGGCCCGCAGCACGTACGGTCCGGGTGCCTCCGTCCGCCCCGGCGACCTGAAGAGCACCGACTCCGGCCAGGCCGCGCAACTGGTGCGCATCCGCTGGCAGGAGCTGGTTGAATCCGGAGCCCTCGACGCCGGAAATGCCGAGTCCACCCCGGTGACCGTGAGGTACCGCTGGCTGGAGCTGGCGGCCACCGTGCTGCTGCTCGCGTTCAGCTACTGGGGCGTGGCCCTGGCCTAGCGGCCGGCGTGGCTCGGGCAGCATTTCAGGCGCCCCTGGTTCCGCCGGCTGCCGTTCCATCCGCTGCGGTGCCGTCCGCCGTGCCGTCCATGGCCGCCACCGGCGTCTTCTCAGGCGCAATCGGGCCGCCCGTGGTTTTGGCCTTCTTGGCGTTGAACTTCTTCTGGCGCGGATCAAAGGCGTCACGCAGCCCGTCTCCGATGAAGTTGATGCTCAGGCAGATCAGGACGATGAACAGCCCGGGATACCAGAAGAGCCACGGCCGCGTGGAGAAGGCGTCCTGGTTCTGTGAAATGAGCAGCCCCAGCGATGTGTCCGGCGACTTGACGCCAACTCCCAGGAAGCTGAGGGCTGTTTCGGTCAGGATGGCTGCAGACATGGTCAGGGTTACGTTGACGATCAGGACGCCGACGGCGTTGGGCAGGATGTGCTTGAAGATGATCCTGGCATTGCTCGCCCCGGAAATGCGAGCCGCGTCAACGAACTCCCTTTCCCGCAGCGTGAGGAACTCGCCACGCATGAGCCGCGCCAGGCCCACCCAGCTGATGAGGCCGAGGAAAATGCCGATGGCGAGCACGCCGTTGGTGCTGGCGAACGACGCGAACCATCCTGCTTCGTCGCGCCGGCTGGCCATCTGTGCCATCACCGCCGCCAGCAGCAGGGCCGGCACGATGATGATGACGTCCGTGAGGCGCATGAGGATGGCTTCCACCCAGCCCCGGAAGTAGCCGGACAGGGCTCCCACGACGACGCCGACAAGCCCCGCGATGAGCCCGATGACGACCATGATGGTGATGGACTGCTGGGCGCCGCGCATGGTCATGGCGAACAGGTCCCGGCCAATCCTGTCCTGCCCGAACGGGTGCTCTCCCCAGGCCAGGGGCCACACCGAGGAGGTCGGGGTTCCGTCGTTGACCAGCGGAGCGACTGTCTCGTGGCCGTACTTCCACCACCCGGGAATGCCTGCATAGCCGACGGACGTGAACGCGATGATAAAGATCACGGCGAAGACGGCCAGGCCGACAATGGCGCCGGAGTGGCCGAGGAAGCGTTTGCGGACGATCTGCCCCTGGCTAAGGCCCCTGGCCTCGATGACGGGTTCAATTCCCGCAGCGGCCTGGTGTTGCAGGCCGGCCTGCTCGGCCATGATTTCATCCTGCTGACTGGGCTGGCTCATGCTTTCACCCTTACTCGTGGATCAAGCGCGGAGTAGGCAAGGTCCGCGATGAGGTTGAACACCATGGCCGTGATGGCGACGCAGACGAACACACCCATGACGGGGTTGGGGTCCACGTGCTGGATGCCGTCGAGGAACAGGAATCCCATGCCTCGGACGGAAAATACAGTCTCCGTAATGACTGCCCCGCCGATGAGGCCGCCGATGTCGAAGGCAACGATGGTGGCAATCGGGATCAAGGCGTTCCGGAACGCGTGCCGCATCACCACCGTCCGTTCCGAGAGGCCCTTGGCCCGTGCCGTCCGGATGTAGTCCATGTTCATGATTTCCAGCATCGACGCCCGGGTGAACCGGGTGTAGCCGGCCAGCGAAATGAGGATGAGCGCCGAGGTCGGAAGGATGAGGTGGGTGAACGAGTCAAGGCTCAGGACCCAGAAGTCGCCTTCGATGTTCGGGGTGCTGGCGCCAATGGTCGCGATGGGCCGTCCGCGGACCCTGCTGTTGTCGAAATAGGCGGGCCAGGCCTGCATGAAGCGGTCCAGGAGGATGAGGAATCCGATGAGGAAGGACGTTAGTGCCGCCGACCGCATGGATTGCCCGCGGTCGTAGCCGCCCACAAGGTAGCCGATCGCGACGCCGACAACGACTGTCGCGACCGCGAGGAGCACGATCATCAGGAACGTTGCCTGGTTGAGGAGCGGCTGTATGGCGAAGTACGCCACCAGGCCCACGCCCACGGCAATGAGTGCCGACTGCAGCGCCTTGCGGTTCTTCAGGCCCGCCGTGAGCAGGGTGACGGCGTAGGCCAGTCCGACGCCGGCGATGCCGATGACCACAGGCCCCAGGCCCGGCGTCTTGAACCAGAGGGTCACCGAGAAATACACAAGGACGGCGGTGACCACCGCAAAGACGACGCCGCCGGTCAGTGCCCGGCGCTTGGGGTCGCCGCCGGCGATGATGGCCGCGGCCATTCCCAGGGCGGCACCGATGCCGATGGCTGCGGGCAGCGGAAT
>Ga0207428_10001533_pt1 | contig 24137 bp, 20 predicted proteins | sample RhiMethybrSRZTD1_FD_187600 | JGI IMG/M metagenome (GOLD analysis project Ga0207428, IMG submission 187600) | Populus rhizosphere microbial communities from Tennessee, USA - Rhizosphere MetaG P. TD hybrid SRZTD1 (SPAdes) (version 3) | ecosystem: Host-associated > Plants > Roots > Rhizosphere >...
GGGCGACGCGTCGACGTGGCAGTGGTGGCAGGCCTGGTTGCAGCGCTTGCCCACGTTGACCTGGAGCGTCGTGGGCACGGCCGCGCGCAATACGCCGTCCCCGGCCGGGAGGCGGCGCGCGAACCGTGACGGAGGAGCCGCCGTCGTCACATCGAGATCTTCTTGTCGACGTTGTGCGCGACGAGGCCGTGGGCCAGGGCGATGCCCGCCCGCAGCGAGGCCGCGGCGTGCATGGCCTCGGCCAGGTGCTTCATGGTGAGGCCCTGCTCCAGCGCCGTCTGCGTGTAGCTGTCGATGCAATACGGGCACTGCGAGACCTGGGCCACCGCGAAGCCGACGAGCACCTTCTCGCGCTTGGTGAGGAGCCCGGGCTCGAAGGCGGCGGCATAGTAGCGCTCGAAGGCGTTCCAGAGCTCGGGCGCGTGCTGCTTGAGGTCGCCGAAATGCGCGAGGTCGGCGTCGTCGAAGTACGCAGGCATGTCTTCCTTCCCTCCCCTCACAGCCTACTCCGGACGGGAGGCGGCCGGAACCCGCGCGCGCGTCTCGCGACCGGCCCCGAAGATCAGTATGCTTGCGGGGAAGCGGTGAGGCCCGGCTGGAACGGGCGGGGGCGCGATGAGGGGGCGGCGGACGTCACGGGCGATGGTCGGGCTGGCGCTCGTGGGCGTCCTGGCCGCGCTCGTCTCCATCCGCGTCGCCAACACCCAGCGCCCGGCGCCCCCGCCTTCCGACGATGCGGACGGGCAATACGGCAACCCTTCCAACCTCGACGAGTACATCGCGGAGCTGAGCAGCCCCGCCCGCGACGCCTGGCAGAAGCCGGACCAGGTGGTGGGCGCCCTCGGCCTCAAGGCGGGCGAAACCGCCTGCGACATCGGCTCCGGTCCCGGCTATTTCACGCTGCGCCTCGCGCGCGCCGTGGGCCCGAGCGGCTTCGTGTACGCGATCGACGTGGAGGCGCGCATGCTGCAGGCCCTGCGCGAGCGCATCGAGCGCGCCCGTGTGCGCAACGTCGCCCCCGTGCTCGCCTTGTCCGACGATCCGCTGCTACCGCCCGGAGCCTGCGACGTCGTGCTCGTGGTGAACACCTACCATCACTTCCCGGATCGGGCGGGATATCTCAAGCGTCTGCGTCAGTCGCTCAAGCCGCACGGGCGCCTCGTCAACATCGACTACCAGAAGCGCCCGACCCCGATCGGCCCGCCCCTCGACCATCGGGTCGCGCGCGAAGCCTTCCTGAGCGAAGCCAAGGCCGCGGGCCTGAGCCTCAGCGGGGAGCAGTCCTTCCTGCCCTACCAGTACTACGTCGTCCTGCAGGCAAAGTAGGGTCGGGGCCGGTCTCGAACGTTCGCCACAAGCAACTCCCGAGCTGCCGGCCCGCTCAGTGGGCTGAACGCTGCTCCAGTCTGTCGTCACAAAACACCCGCCAGCGTGACATGGGTGGTAGCGTACTCTGCGGGCGATCGTAAGCCCGACGGCCCTCGCGTGGAGGATCGACGATGAGCACGCACAGGTTCACCGGCCACCCCGGTGTGGCCGTCGCCCTGGCCATGGCGCTCGGCCTGTCGCTGTCGCCGCGCGGGGCCGCGGCGGCGACCGTCAACGTGGTCAACGGCATCCAGCTCAGGGACACGGCGGGCAACGTCCTGCAGGCCCACGGCGGCGGAATGATCAAGGTGGGCAGCTTCTACTACTGGTTCGGCGAGAACCGGGACGGGACGAACCTCGTGTCCGTCTACCGTTCCACGGACCTCAAGAGCTGGTCCTTCCGCGCCCACGTGCTGCGCAAGGACATGGGTGACGAGCTCGCCACCGCCAACATCGAGCGGCCCAAGGTGCTCTACAACGCCGCCTCGGGCACCTACGTGCTCTGGGCGCACAAGGAGAACGGCGTCGACTATTCGGAGGCGCGGGTGGCGGTGGCGACGGCCACGGCCGTCGAAGGGCCGTACACCTACCAGGGGAGCTTCCGTCCGCTCGGACACGACTCGCGGGACATGACGGTGTTCAACGACGGAGGCACCGCGTACCTCGTCTCCGCCACGCGCGTGAACGCCGACATGAACATCTACCGCCTGACTCCCGACTTCCAGGACGTCGACGCGCTCGTGCAGACGCTGTGGGTCGGCCAGTATCGGGAGGCGCCCGCGATGTTCAAGCGGGGATCCACCTACTTCCTGGTGACCTCCGGCGCCACGGGCTGGAATCCGAACCAGGCCAAGTACGCGACCGCGTCCAGCGTCTCCGGGACGTGGAGCGCGCTCGCGAACTTCGCCGATTCGACCACGTACGCGTCCCAGTCCACCTACGTCGTGCCCGTGCCGGGATCCGCGACCACGTCCTACCTGTACGTGGGCGACCGATGGGCCGGCGCCTGGAGCGGACCCGTGAACGATTCGAAGTACGTGTGGCTGCCGCTGAGCTTCCCGAGTTCCACCTCGCTGTCGATGGGCTGGTACGCGAGCCTCAACATCGACACGGCCACGGGCGCCGTCGCGGGCGTGCCGTTCTCCGTCGATCCCGCGGCCAGCTACGACCTCGTCAACCGGAAGAGCAACAAGCTGCTCAATGTCCGCGGCAGCTCCACGGTCGCCGGAGCGGACGCCGAACAATGGGCGGACCTCAACGCCACGAGCCAGCAGTGGCGGCTCGTCAGCGCGGGCGGGGGCTACTACAAGATACAGAACCGCAACAGCGGGCTGGTCCTGGGCCCGGCCAGCGGCGCCTCCACCGACGGCACCGTGATCGAGCAATGGACGGACGGCGGCTGGACCAGCCAGCACTGGCAGCTCGTGGACGCGGGCGGCGGGTTCTTCAAGCTGAGGAACCGGGCGACGGGCAAGGTGATCGACGTCTCCGGCGGCTCACTGGCCAACGGCGCCAACGTCATCGAATGGACGGATAACGGCGGCGCGAACCAGCAGTGGCAGGTCGTCGTCTCGAACTGACATCGTTGGCCTGGCGCTCCGCGCCGACGTCGGCCGCGCAGCTACAATGCGGGCCGGGTGGCGAAAGCTCCGGTGCGCGGGTGACGGCGAGCGGTTTGACGCGCGAGGGCCTGGAGGCCCTTCTCTCCTTCCTGGACCCGGACCGCGAGCGCGCGGGCGAGAAGTACCAGCAGATCCGCCAGCGGCTGATCAAGATGTTCGAGTGCCGGGGGGTCGTGCCGCCCGAAGAGCCCGCGGACGAGACCATCGACCGCGTGGCCCGCCGGCTCGCCGACGGAGAGCGGGTCCGCACGGGCGAGCCCATGGCGTACTTCCACGGAGTGGCCCGCAACGTTCTGCGCGAGCACTGGGCGCGGCAGCGGGACCGGCCCGTGGGCCTCGCCCTCGATCACGACCGCGCCTCTCGCGGTGGCACGGACGACGAGGAGGGCCGGGATGCGGAGGCTCGCTTCCGCTGCCTCGAAGAGTGCCTCGCCGCTTTACCGCCCGAAATGGCCCGGGTGATCACGGTGTACTACGTCCAGAAAGGCGCCGAGAAGGTCGCGCGCCGCAAGGAGCTGGCCGCCCAGCTCGGCATCTCGACCGATGCGCTGTGGGCCCGGGCCCACCGCATCCGTGCCCGGCTGGAGCAGTGCGTGCGGGCCTGCATGCGGGGCGGGACCGCAAACAAACAGCTCCCGCCACCACGTGGGGATGAAGAGGCGAGTGACGCGTGAGCCCTGACCAGGACGACACGGAGCGACTCCACCGCTACCTGCTCGGAAGCCTGTCCGCGGCCGAAGGCGACGCCGTCGAGGCGGCGTACCTGGCCGGCGATGATGCGTTCCGGAGGCTGCTGGCGGCGGAGGAAGAGCTCATCGACGCATACGTGGCCGGCGCGCTCTCGGAGACGGACCGCCGCCGGTTCGAGGAACACTTCCTGGCCTCGCCCGCACGGCGAGAGCGCGTCGCGTTCGCTCGCGCGCTGGCCCGGCTCCCGCCTGCGGAGACCTCGTCGGCGGCGGCCACCCGGGCGCCGGCCGTCCCCACGCGGCCACGGCCGCGCCACCTCGCCTGGGCGGGGCTGGCAGCGGCGCTGATGCTGGCTCTGCTGGGAAGCGCCGGGCTGCTGATCCGGTCCCGCGCCTTGAGCACCGAGCTGGCGCGTGCGCGCGCGGAGCAGGAGGCGGCCGCGGAGCGCAGCCGGCTCGCCGACCGGCGGACGGCGGAGTTGCAGACGCAGGTAGGGCGGCTCTCGGAAGAGCTCGCGCAGACACGCTCGACGGCCGCGGGCGCGGTGGTGGTCGCCGTGCTGGCGCCCGGGCTCGAACGCGAAGGTGCGAGGCCATCGCTGCGGCTCCCCCCGCGGGCGGAAACGGTGCGTCTGCGGCTCCTGCTCGAAGAGGACAGCCACACGCGCTACGCCGCGACGCTGCAGACGCCGGACGGAGACGTGCTGGCCAGCGTCCGCGGGCTGCCCTCCGGGCCCGCGGCCAAGGGGCGCGCCGTGGACCTCGCGCTGCCCGGCGCCGTCCTGGCGGACGGCACCTACGTCGTGGAGCTGAAAGGGATCACCCGAGGCGGCGGGACAGAGGGCGTCGCCAGCTATCAGCTCCGCGTGCTCAGGACCCCGACCGCACCCTGAGCCCCGCGCTCCTCCCCCGTTGAAACCCGCCTAGCCCGCCCCAGGGAGAGCCAGCTCCCGCTGGACCGTCGGTTTTTCCCATTTCCCCCACTAAGGGTCGAAGAGCACCAGGAGGTGCGCCATGAGGAAGTCCACGTTCTTGCTGTCGTCGATCAAGGGCTCCGCCGGCGGCGAAACACTCTTCCTGGAGCGCGTCGCCGCTGTGCCGGGCGAGCTGTTCCCCGAGCACGAACTCTCGGACGATTCCACCGGGCTCATCCCCGGAGGGAGGTGAGCCATGCTTCGCCTGCGAAATCGCCGCCCGTTCCGCACCCGCACGCGGTGGGTCCTCCCGTGCCTCGGATTTGTGGCTCTCACGCTGGCGAGGGGAGGGCCGGAGATCGCCGTGAAGGCACAGTCGACGGCCGACTTCGATCCCGCCAACGTCGGCGAGTGGTCGCGCGTCTGGCCCTGGCCCAGCGACGGAGATGCAGCAGGCTTCGCCGGCCACCTGCACGTGCTGCCGACGGGCGAGGTGCTCTTCTGGGGCGATCACGACTCGCCGAACCCCCAAGAGCGCATATGGACGCCGTCGAACCCCGACGACGGCGACGATCCCGGTCTGTTCCGGCTCGCCGGAGACCTGGGATACAACCACTTCTGCAGCGGCCACGCCTTCCTGCGTGACGGAACGCTGCTGGTGGCGGGCGGCCACCCGCCTGGTGCTCCTCCCGCGGCGCGGGCCGCGCTCTACGATCCCTTCCGCGATACCTGGAAGCGGATCCGCAACATGAACACGTTCCGCTGGTACGGCACCGCCACCACGCTGGCCGACGGGGGCCTGCTCATGACGTCGGGCACCAACGGGTCGAGCGAGAACCTCCTGCCGCAGATCTGGAGCGGAGGCCCCTTCTGGCGAAACCTCTACGGCGCGCAGGAGCCGGTCTCGCCAGGCTCCTTCTATCCACGCATGCACGTCGCGCCGAACGGGCAGGTCTTCCTGTCCGGGCCCTACCCGCAGTCGCGCTATCTCGACACCGCGGGCGCCGGCCACTGGACGGACGTGGCGGTCTCGAGCGAATACCGCCACGGTGGGACCTCCGTCATGTACGAGCCCGGCAAGGTCCTCGTCGCCGGCGGTGGCAGCCCGTCGGGGACCAGCTCCGCCGAAACGATCGACCTCAACGTGCCTCAGCCGGCGTGGCAGCAGCTGCCGCCGATGGCCTACGCGCGGCTCCAGAACAACGGCACGATCCTGCCCGACGGCACCGTGCTGATCACCGGTGGCGGCGTCGAGGGCACCGAGCTCTGGGACCCCGTCACGAGGGCCTGGCGGACCATGGCGCCCGCCGCCGTGGCGCGCCCCTACCATTCCACCGCGGCATTGCTCCCGGACGGCCGTGTCCTCTCCGCGGGCGGGGATTCCCAGCCCAACGCGGAGATCTACAAGCCGCCGTACTTCTTCAAAGGGCGGCGGCCCAGGATCACGTCCGCTCCACCGACCGTGCGGTACGGCGAGACCTTCATGGTGGGCGTGCCCGTCGCCTCCCGCATCGCAGACGTGACCTGGATCCGGCTCTCCTCCGTCACGCACGCGTTCAATCACAACCAGCGCTTCAATCGCCTCGACTTCACCACCAGCAGCTTCGGTCCCTTGCGCGTGACCGCACCGGCGAGGCCTGAGCTCGCCCCGCCCGGACACTACATGCTCTTCGTCCTCAACCAGGCGGGCGTGCCCTCGGAGGCGCGGATCGTCAAGCTGACGGAGCCGGTCCTGCCCGAGCACCTGGAGGTCGACGCCGTCGCGAAAGGGGCCTCGGACGGCAATCGCGTCTTCGAGCCGGGAGAGGGCGTCGTGGCGGCGCCCTCGTGGCGCAACCCAACTCATCAAAACGTGGACCTGAACGGATCGATCGACGAGTTCAGCGGCCCGGCCAGCGCGGTCTACACCATCTTCGATGGCAACGCCCGCTATGGCACGATCGCGCCCGGCGAGGCGGGAAGCTGCCAGGACACCGACGACTGTTACGCGCTCCGGGTCACGACCGCCCCCGATCGTCCGCTGCATTGGGACGCGGTCCTCACCGAGACGACCAGTGCGGGCCCGTCGCACCGCTGGACCGTCCACCTCGGAGACAGTTTCGCCGACGTGCCCCGCTCGAACCCGTTCTATCGGCTGATCGAGACGCTGCTGCACAACGGCGTGACCGCCGGGTGCGGCGGCGGGTCGTACTGTCCGGACGCGACGGCCACGCGCGCGCAGGCCGCGACCATGGTGCTGGCGTCGATGCACGGCCCGGGCTATGCCCCACCGGCCTGCGTGGCCGGCCAGGAGCGCTTCTCCGACGTGCCCGCGTCGAATCCATTCTGTGCGTGGATCGAGGAGCTGGCCCGCCGGGGCGTCGTCACCGGCTGCGGCCCCGGCATGTACTGCCCCGAGGCCGCCGCCACGCGGGAGCAGATGGCGGTGCTGGTGCTGGCGACGCTCGAGGGCGGAGGTTATGCGCCGCCCCTGTGCGTGCCCGGACAGGAGCGCTTCGTCGACGTGCCCGCCTCGAGCCCGTTCTGTCCGTGGGTCGAGGAGCTCGTCCGTCGCGGCGCGGTGACCGGCTGCAACCCGATGGAGTACTGCCCCACGGCGGGAGTCAGCCGCGGCGAGGCGAGCCAGTTCCTGGTCGGCGGATTCGGGTTGCGGCTCTACGAATAGGCAGGACCGTTGACGGCTCCAGGGAGGACGCCTACCGTTGGCGGATCTTGAAACAGTGGGGCTGGTCGGCGCGCGGAGGCCCGTGGTGGGTCGGGCTGCGCCGGCTCGGCCTGGCCGCCGCGCTCGTCGTGGGCAGCGCCGCCACCCCTCATGCGCAGGCGCCCGGCCCTCCGCCGACGCGGGCCCGCGCGTTGCTCGACGAAACCACGCGCCCCCTGCTGCCCGGCGTGACGGTCGAACGTGAGATCGCCGTGGGCGAGCGGCAGCGGTACACGCTGCGCGCGGAAGCCGGCCAGTTCCTCCACGTCGCGCTCACCCAGCAGGGCATCGACGTCGTCCTGGCCGTGGCGGCTTCCGACGGGGCGCGCGAATCGGACGTCTGCGATGGGCCGCAGGGCCGGGAGGCGGCATCGCTGACGGCGACCGTGCCGGGAGAGGTTCGCGTGGAGGTCAGGCCGCGGGAGGGCGTGGTGGGACGCGGACGATACGTGCTCACTGCGCTCGCGCCACGCGTCCCGGGCGCTCCGGACCGGGATCGCATCGCGGCGGAGGACCTCCTCTACCGGGGCGTCTCACTGCAGAAGGACGGCGGAGCGGACAGCCTCCGCGCGGCGGTCGAGTCCTTCGCCAAGGCGCGAACGCTCTGGAGCGCGCTCGACGAGCCGTTCTTCGAGGGAGTGTGCCTGCTCCGGGAAGGCGTGTCGCGCCGCAAGCTCGGCGAGCACCACCGCGCACGCGAGCTGTTCCAGGAGGCGCTACCGCTCTGGCGCGGCCTGGGCGAGCCCTCGTTCGAGGCCAAGACCCTCGACGCGCTCGGGACCGCCGACTACTTCCTGAGCGACTACGAGAAGGCGCTCGAGCACTACCTCGCGGCCCTGCCGCTGCGGCGGGCCGCGGGCGACCGCGAAGGCGAGGCGGCCACGCTCAACAACATCAGCGTCGGCCACGGCGTCCTCGGGCGGCTGAGCGCTTCCCTGACCTGGCAGGAGCAGGCCCTCGCGCTGCATCGCGATCTCGGCGACCGACGCGGGCAGGCGAGCCTGCTGCACAACATGGGCGTCTCCTCCTTCAAGACGAGCCGGATGCAGGAGGCGCTGGACCGGCTGCACGAGGCGCTGTCCCTGAGCCGTGCCGCCGGCGACCGGCAGCAGGAGGCCTCGACGCTCGGCGCGCTGGGAACCGTGTACGCGCTCCTGGGCGAGCCGCGGGAAGCCCTGCTTCACTACGGCCAGGCGCTCGGGCTGTGGAACACGCTGGGCAACCGCACCGGCCAGGCGGCGACGCTCGCCAAGATCGGCCGCGCGCACGCGGAGCTGGGCGAGACGGCCGCGGCCCTCGAGCACTATCGCAAGGCGCTCGACCTGCACCGCGCGCTGGGCGACCGGGCGGAGTCGGAGACGCTGCTCAGCATGGGGATGGCGTACAAGGACCTTGGCGACCTCGACGACGCCGAGCGCGTGCTCGGCGAGGGGCTCCGGCTCGCCCGGGAGACCAGGAACCTCTCCTTCGAGGCCAGCCTCCTGCGCGCCCTCGGGCAGGTCGACGCCGCGCGGGGCGACACACCGGGAGCGCTCGACCACCTGGAGCGCGCGCTATCGTTGTGCCGCCGGCTGAGCGACCGCGGGGAAGAGGCCTTCACTCTGCACGAGCTGGCCAAGGTCGAGCTGGGCGTGGGCTCGCTCTCCCGGGCCCGCGAGAGGCTGGAATCGGCCCTGCAGCTCCTCGACGCCGTGCGCCAGGAGGTCGTCCGCCACGACCTGCGCGCGTCGCTGGTGGCCCGTGCGGGAGAGGTGCACGACCTCTACCTGGAGACCCTGATGCGCGAGCACGCGCGCGCGCCCGGGTCGGGTTTCGATTCACGCGCGTTCGAGGCGAGCGAGCGCAGCCGTGCCCAGAGCCTCCTGGAGCTGCTGTCGGAGTCGCGCCTCGACCTCCGCGAGGGCGCGGGCCCGGCGCTCCTCGAACGCGAGCGCTCGCTGCAGGAGCAGCTCGCCTTCCGGCTGGACCAGCAGATGCGCCTCCTCACCGGCCCCAACACGGACGAGCAGACGGCGAAGGCCGAGGCCGACGTGCAAGCGGCCCGACGCGAATACGAAGACCTCCAGGCGCAGATCCGCGTGTCCAGCCCGCGCTACGCCACGCTCCGCCACCCCCCCGTGCTGCCCCTCGGCGAGGTGCAGACGCGCATCCTCGATCCGGGCACGCTGCTCCTCGAGTACGCGCTGGGCGAGGAGCGGAGCTTCCTTTTCGCGGTGACCTCGGACGCGCTGCGGACGTACGCGCTGCCCGGCCGTGCCCAGGTCGAGGACGCGGCCCGACGCGCCTACGAGCGCCTCTCCGATCGGCGCGACGCGGCCGGGCGAGCCGGCGGAGAGGCCACGAACCGCGATGGCGACGCTCGGCGCGCCGAAGCGCTAGGCACGCTCAGCGCGATGCTGCTGGGTCCCGTCGCGGCGGAGATGGAGAGCAAGCGGCTCCTGGTCGTTCCCGACGGCGCCCTGCAGTACGTCCCTTTCGCGGCCCTACCCGTGCCCGGCCGGCCCGAGGTTCCCCTGGTGACCGAGCACGAGATCGTGGCCGCGCCCTCCGCGTCGCTCCTGGCCGCATTGCGCGCCGAGGCCGCGGGCCGGAGTCGTCCCGCGAGGACGGTGGCGGTCTTCGCGGATCCCGTCTTCGACGGGTGGGACGAACGCGTCCGGTCCCGGTCTGTGCGGCGGGCGCCGCCCGGCGACCGGCAGGCGCCACCGGGGGATCTCACGCGCGCGGCCACCGAGAGCGGGCTCTCCGGAGAGGCGCTCCCCCGGCTCACGTACACGCGCCGCGAGGCCCGAGGCATCCTGGGTCTCTGTCCCGCGCGCGAGGCCAAGGCCGCGCTCGACTTCGAGGCCAGTCGAAAGGCCGCCGTGGGCGAGGACCTGGCCGACTACCGGTTCGTCCACTTCGCCACCCACGGCTTCTTCAACAACGCGCACCCGGACCTTTCGGGCCTGGTGCTGTCCCTGGTGGATCGTCACGGAAACCCGCAGGAAGGCTTCCTCTCCGCGGGAGAGGTCTTCAACCTGAAGCTGTCGGCGGACATGGTCGTCCTGAGCGGCTGTCGCACGGCGCTCGGCCGGCAGATGAAGGGGGAAGGCGTCGTGGGGCTGACGCGCGCGTTCATGTACGCGGGAACGCCGCGCGTGCTGGCGAGCTTGTGGAAGGTGGACGACGCCGCCACCGCGGCGCTGATGACGCGCCTGTACGAAGCGATGCTGGTGCGCGGACTCGCTCCCGCCCAGGCGCTGCGGCAGGCGCAGCTCGGCCTGTCGCGGGAGAGGCAGTGGCGCCACCCCTACTACTGGGCGGCGTTCCAGCTCCAGGGCGATCTGGACGAACGCTCCAGACCTTGACGAGGGGGACGGTCCTATGAGCCATGACACTTCGGTCCGTCGATGCGTTCGCGTCGCCTGGCTGGTTGCTCCCTGGCTGACGGTGGCCCTCGCCGGTCGCCTTTTGGCCCAGTCGGTCGTCGGGCCGCCGTCGGAGCCGATGGGTGGCGGGGGCGTGTCCGAGGTCACCACGGGACCCGCCGAACCCGCCGGTCTGCAGGTGGACGACACCGGCTCTGGATCCGAAAGCAACGGCGTCTTCGAGCCCGGTGAGTGGGTGACGGTGGCGCCCTCCTGGAAGAACGCGAGCGGCGATGTGATCGAGCTGACCGGGGTGGGCACCGGCTTGGAGGGTCCGGGCTCGGCGAGCTACCTCGTGGCCGATGGATCGGCCCGCTACGGCGCGATCGTCCCCGAAGCCACCGCGAGCTGTCTCGACACGGGCGACTGCTACGCGCTGCACGTCTCTCCCATGTTCCCGCGACCGCTGCATTGGGATGCCGTGTTCAACGAAGTCGCCAGCGGCGCGGGATCGAACATCACCCAGGCCTGGACCGTGCATCTCGGCGACAGCTTCAGCGACGTGCCCCGCGGGGATGCGAACTACCGCTACGTCGAAACGCTGCTCCACCACGGTGTCGTCACCGGATGCGGGTCGGGCCAGTTCTGCCCGCACGACGACACGACGCGTGCGCAGGCGGCGGTGCTCGTGCTCGCGTCCGAGTACGGCCCCGGCTCGGCCCCGGTGCCCTGCACGCCTGGCCAGGAGCGCTTCACGGATGTGCTGGCCAGCAACCCTTTCTGTCCGTGGGTCGAGGAGCTGGCCCGGCGCGGGAGCGTCTTGGATTGTCCCGACGGATCGAATCTCTATTGCCCCGGCAAGACCATGCAGCGCGGCGAGATGGCCTTTGCCATCGTGAAGACGCGCCGACCGCCCGACTACTCTCCCCTCGCGTGCGCACCGGGGGCGGAGGCGTTCAAGGACGTGTTGGCCTCTGACCCCCTGTGCCCCTGGATCGAAGAGCTGGCCCACGACCTCCAGGGAACGTCGCCACACGATCCCGTGTGCGCTCCCGACGTGTTCTGCCCGCAGGACGTGATGCAGCGCGGGTCGGCCACCCGCTTCCTCGCCGCCGGCCTCGGCCTGCAGTTGTACGGGAGGTAGTCGAGGGTGGTGGCGTCACAGATGGGAGGTGACGACGCTCATCACGAGTTCTGGCGTGAGAGAGCTGTAGTTGGGGACGCTCTTCAGGAGGTCCTGTCCGGTGGCCGCGAGGGCGGCCTGGGCTGCGGCAGCGTTCTCGAAGTAGCCGTACGTTGCGGCGATGATGTCGCCGTCTCTGAGTTCAGGGCCAGTCAAGAACTGATCCGACTCCAGGCGAAGCAGACCAAAGGGCGTCAGGAGCTGTCGAGCAAGAGGCATGTGCTTCGTCCGGTAGTAGTCGTGATCGAAGTGCGCCCCTGCCTTCCACTTGTAGAAGCCGGTCACGCGGACCATTTTGTTCTCTCCCCTCGCCCCTCGGTCGCCGGCCCCGCTGGCCATTGGAAGCAAAGCTCGTAGCCATCAGGGTCAGTCGCGTACAACTCATTCGCCGGGAACGATAGCGGAGCGGATCTCGACCGGGGAGCGTGCCCGTGGCGTGTTGACTACGAGTTCCCCGTGCTCTTCGCCGTCACCCCGGCGTCGGCCAGGCTCATCGGCTCCAGCGTGACCGCCGCCCCCGCCCGCGCGCGCTCGAGCGCGCGCTGCGTCTGCTTGTAGAGGTGGACCTGGGCACGGAAGGCCTCGTCGCCGCGCGGGTTCTTGCGGCGCCGGTAGGTGCCGTCCGGTTGCAGGCGGCGGCCCTTCACGTTGTCCTGGAACATGGCGTCGAGGACGTCGAGCACCTTCTTGCGGTTCTCGGGCGCCACCGGGAACAGCAGCTCGATGCGCCGGTCCAGGTTGCGGGACATCCAGTCCGCGCTGGCCAGGTAGACCTCGTCCTCGCCGCCGTTGCGGAAGTGGAAGACGCGTGAGTGCTCGAGGAAGCGGTCCACCACCGAGAGGACCTCGATGGTCTCACTCACCCCCTTCACGCCCGGGCGCAGGCAGCAGATGCCGCGCACGTTGAGCCGGATCTTCACCCCCGCCTTGCTCGCATCGTAGAGGGCCCGGATCATCTCCTCGTCCACGAGCGAGTTCATCTTGGCCCGGATCTCCGCGGGCTGGCCCTCTTCGGCCCGGCGCTGCTCGCGCTGGATGAGGCGCAGGAACCGCTCGCGCAGCGTGGTCGGGGCCATCGACAGCTTCTTCATGCGCGGCGGGTCGCCGAAGCCGGTGAGGGCGTTGAAGAATGCCGACGCGTCCTCGCCGATGGCCCGGTCCGCGGTCATGAGGCCGAAGTCCGTGTAGATGCGCGCGGTCTTCTCGTTGTAGTTGCCCGTGCCCATGTGCACGTAGCGCTCGATGCCCTGCGGCCCGCGGCGCACGACCAGGCAGATCTTGGCGTGCACCTTGTAGCCGCGGATCCCGTAGATGACGTGCGCCCCCGACTGCTCGAGGGAGCGCGCCCACTTGATGTTGGACTGCTCGTCGAAGCGCGCCATCAGCTCGACGATGACCGTCACCTGCTTGCCCGCCTCCGCCGCGCGCGACAGGGACTGGACGACGGGGCTGTCCCCGCTCGTGCGATAGAGCGTCTGCTTGATGGCCAGCACGTCGGGATCGGCGGCGGCCTGGGAGACGAAGGCGATGACGGGATCGAACGACTCGTAGGGATGGTGGAGAAGGATCTCGCCCTCGGAAATGCGGTGGAACACGTTGGTGAGCTCGCGCGGCTCCAGCGAGACCTGGGGCTTGAAGGCGGGCTCGCGGAGCTGCTCCAGCGCCGGCAGCTCCACCAGCGGCCAGAGCGCGCGCACGTCGAGAGGACCGCGCACGTAATAGACGTCGGCGACCTCGATCTCCAGCCGCTGGACCAGGATCCCGAGCAGGGTGTCGCCCATGCCCTGCTCGACCTCCAGGCGCACCACGCGGCTGAGGCGCCGCTTGCGCAGCTCGTCTTCGATGGCCTCCAGGTAGTCGCGCCCGCCTTCTTCGTCCAGCTCCATCTCCGCATCCCGGGCGATGCGGAAGGCCGAGGCCTCCAGGACCTTCTGTCCGGGGAAGAGCGTCGCCATCTCCGCGCGGATGATCTCCTCCAGCAGCACGTAGGTGTTGCCGTCCCCGCCCAGGGGACGCACCAGCCGGCGCAGGCCCGCCGGGACCTGCACGACGGCCAGCCGCGGCTGCTCCTCGCCTTCCGGCGGCGCGAGCAGGATGGCGAGGTTCAAGCTCAGGTTCGCGAGCTGGGGGAAGGGCCGCGAGACGTCGATGGCCAGCGGCGTGAGCGCGGGCAGCACCTCCGCCGTGAAGTAGCGCCCGAGGAACGCGCGCTGGGGCTCTTCGAGGTCCTTGTAGGCGACGAAGCGGATCCCCTGCTCGGTGAGGGGAGGGAGGATCTCCTCCGTGAGCGTCCTGCCCAGGCGCTCCACCATCTCGTGCGCGCGCTCGCTGACCACGAGGAGCTGCTGCCGCGGGCGCAGCCCCGCCGCGTCCGGGTTCGCGTCCCCCTCCTCGATCGCGTGCTTGAGGGCGGCCACGCGCACCATGAAGAACTCGTCGAGGTTGCTCTGCACGATGATCGCGAACTTCAGGCGGTCGAGGAGGGGCGTGGTCGGGTCCATCGCCTCCTCCAGCACGCGGGCGTTGAACTCGAGCCAGCTCAGCTCGCGGTTCAGGAAGAGCTCCGGCTCCTTCTTGCGGGACTTGGCCTCCGCCTTGGTCACGGCCACGGGCGCTGCCTCGCTTCCCGGAACACCAGCTTGCGGCCGAAGACCTCGGTCAGGTAGTCCGCGCGGGCCAGGGCGGCCAGCCGCTCCATGGTGAGATCGCCCGCGCCTTCGACCTCGAGCACCCAGTTCTCGTCTTCGGGCACCACGTGCAGGTCCTTCACCTTCTGGAGGTGATCGGCGTCGAGGGCGTTGGCCAGGCGCAGGATGGCGGAGAGCTTGTTGGTGGCCACGCGCGCCTCGCGGTCCAGCACCATGTAGGGGAGGTGCGACTTGGACGGCACCGCGCGGCGGTGGTAGCGCGCCACGTTGGAGACGACGTGCATCTCGTCCTGGCTGAGGCCGAAGATCTCGGAGGCGGCGATCAGGTACTGGCTGTGCTTGTGGTGGCCGCGGATGTTCACGTAGTTCCCGATGTCGTGCAGGAGGGCCGCCACCTCCAGCAGGAGGCGATGGCGGTCGCTCAGCCCGTGCTCGGTGCGCAGCTCGTCGAAGAGGCGGACGGACAGGTCGGCGACGTTGCGGGCGTGCGGAGCGTCGTAGCGATAGCGCTCGCCGATGGCGGCCGCGCTGGACAGGACCTGCTTCCGGAGGTCCTCGAGCCCCTGCGGCTGGTCGCTGCGCACGAGGTCGAGCAGGAGGCCATCACGGAGTGACGCGTCGGGCACCGTCACGCGGTCGGCCGAGGTCTCGATGAGCAACTCGCGGTAGGCGAGCAACGCGGGGATCAGCGTCTCCGCTTCCGACTGGGGCAGGCGGTACTTCTCCACGAGCTGCTCCATGTCGTAGCCCACGACCGAATCCACGAATCGGATGAAGGCATCGCGGTCGAAGACGGGCAGCCCGTCCGCGGGCTGATCCCCGACGATCTCGCCCGCCGCGAAGCGCACGTCCCCGCCCAGCGCGATCACGTGGCGGGCCTCGCGCAGCGGCATCTCGCGCCGGATGTCGTCCACGACGTTGTGGATGTGGCGGACCAGGAGACGCGTGCCCTGCTCGTGGCTGCCTTGCCAGCCTCCCAGGCTCTGACGCATGCGGATGGAGCCCAGGGGGTAGGTGCCGGAGTGAATGGGCTGGCCCTTGCGCAGGAAGGAGATGTCCGCGCTCCCCCCGCCGATCTCCACGACGAGCGCGTCGCCGTCCTCCAGGGCCGGGTGCTGGGCCAGCCGCTCGCGCACCGCGAGATAGGTGAGGCGGTTCTCCTCGGAGCCGTCGATGACCTCGACCTCGAGGCCCGTGCGCAGCCGCACGCGGTCCAGGAAGGCGTCGGCGTTGCTGGCCTCGCGGACGGCGCTCGTCGCCACCGCGCGGTAGCGGATGACGCCGTAGGTGTCCATGATGCGGCGGAATCCCTCCAGCGCCTTCAGGGTCGCCTCGATGGTCGCCGCGCCCAGCCGGCCGTGCGTGAAGGTGTCCTTGCCGAGAAGGACGCCGCGCGAGACCTCCTCCAGGAGGTGGAGCGGCCCCTCCGACGCGCCTTCCGCCACCACGAGGCGGATCGCGCTCGCGCCCATGTCCACCACCGCGACCGGCCGCGGCTGTGGCGCGGGGACGGGTACGGCGGGCGTCTGCTCCGGACGCGGAAGCGTGTTCTTGCGGCCCATCAGGACTCCGTGGCGCGGGCGGGAACGCGGCGGCCCTCGGCGGCCACTCCCAGCGCCTCCGCGGCGACGGCCGCGTCGTCGGTGGCGGGAACGATCACGGGCATGGCCGCGTCCTCTTTGACCTCGCCCGCACTCACGCGGATCTTCACGCCCAGCACGCGCTCCAGGAGCTCCGCTCGGCGGGGGGCGGCCCAGATCTCGAGGGCGGGATCGGCGGTCACGTCGCACTTCACGCGCAGGGTGTCGCCGCGCCCCCTCACCTCCAGGCCGCGCACGATCTGCCGATGGCTGCGGTCGAGGCTGTCGGCCAGGCGCAGGTGGCCGGCCAGCACCTCCACCGTGCGGCGCTCCGCGCGCGCGAGGGCGCCGAACTCCGGATGTTTGCGGCGAGGGCGGCCGCGCCGGTGGTAGCGCGCGACGTTGGCCACCATCTCGACCTCGTTGGGCGTGAACCCGCGCAGCTCGCCGTTCTTGATGAGGTAATACGTGTGCTTGTGGTGGTTCTGGTAGGCGATGTGGTGGCCGATGTCGTGGAGGAGGGCCGCGTATTCGAGAAGGGCGCGCTCCCCGTCCCCCAGGCCGTGCCGATTGGCCGTGCCGTCGAAGAGGGCGAGGGCCAGCTCCGCCACCTTGCGCGCGTGCTTCTCGTGCCACTGGCAGCGCTCGGCCAGGCTCACCACGCTGCGACGCCGCACGTCGGGATAGGCCTCGGCGCGGGCCAGCGAACGCTTGTGCCCGTGGATGTAGTCGAGCAGGATCCCTTCGCGCAGCGCCCACTGGCAGAGGATGAGCTCGCGGACGCCGAGCTCCTGCAGGATCGTGTCGATCACGACCGCGCCGGCCACGATGATGTCGGCCCGGCTCTCGTCCAGGCCCGGCGTCTTGAGGCGGGTCTTGAGATCGGTGGAGACCAGCCACTTGCGGGCGGCGTGGATCTGGTCCGCCGTCACCTTCACGTGGTGGAGCGGTTCGGGCACGGCCTCGCCCGCGCGCTGCAGCGCGAGGGCGCCCACGGCCAGGATCGTGCCCGACGTGCCCACCGCACATTCGAATCCAGAGGAGCGCAGGCGGGCCCGATGCGGACCCAGCGTCTTCTGCACGTGTTTGACCAGGCGGGACTCGTCCTTGTCCGAGAGGGGATCGCTCTTCACGAACTCCTCCGTCGTGCGCAACACGCCGAGCTTCTCGCAGACCCCGTACTCCATCCCCTTGCCGCCGCCGACGGCCAGCTCCACGCTGCCGCCGCCGATGTCGACGACGAGGGCGCGGCGCCCCTCGAGGTGCACGCTGTGCAGGACGGCGAGGTAGATGAGCCGGGCTTCCTCGTCCCCCGCCACCGTGCGCGGAAAGATCTCGAGCTCGTTGCCGATGCTCTCCAGGAAGTCCTCGCCGTTGGTCGCTTCCCGGATGGCGGACGTGGCCACGGCGAGGATCTTCTCCGCCCCCGCGCTCTCGGCCAGGCGCTTGTACTTCCTCAGCGTCTCCAGGCCGCGGGTCATGGCGGAAGCGGGCAGCTTGCCGCGCGAGAGCGTGCGCGCCCCCAGCCGGACCATCTCCTTGTCCGTCCCGATGACGCGGAATGCCCCGCCGCGCAGCGTCTCCACGAGGACCATGTGAAAGGAGTTGCTGCCCAGGTCGATCGCAGCGATCTTCAAGATGCGTCCTCGCTCCGCGTTTGATTCGATGAGCGCCGCGCCGGGGATGAACCCCGCCGCGTCGATGAGGAAACGCTCCGCCGGGAAAACGCCCGCCAAGTGATTCTACTCAATGCCGGGACCTCTCGTGCGCGCGCATTGTGGGGGGCCAGGATCGTGTGCTAGTCTCCGTGACTTTCTGGCGACTTTCCCGTGACTCCATCGACACCTGACCGCGTCGCCCCGCTCCTGCAGCAGCGGATCAAGGCCGTCTTCCGACGCCTTCCCAAGGCGCTGGCCGGCGGCGAGGAAGACCTGCACCAGATGCGCGTGGGGGGACGGCGGCTGCGGGTCGCCTTGCCTCTTCTCGTGCTCAAGCCGGAGGGTCACCGAGTCCGGCGCAGCCTGCGGCTGCTCCGCGAGCTGACCCGCACGGGCGGCATCAGCCGCGACCTCGACGTCAGCGTCGCCCTCTTCGAGGCGGAGCTCGCCAAGAGCCCGGCGACCCCCGAAGACCGCATCCTCCGCCGCCGGCTCCGCGCCGCCCGCACGCGGGCGCACGCTCGCATGGCGGAGGCCCTCCTCGACCTCGAGATCGCGCGCCTGCGCCGGGACCTGCGCGTGCTGGCGCGGCACGGCGACGGGGTCTTCGCCGTCCTCCGCCGCATCCGCGAGCTGCGCGACGGACGGGGGGCGGAGTCGCTGGCCCTGATCGCGGAGCTCGGCGACCGTTTCGAGCCCACTTCGCTGCACCGCCTGCGCCGCCAGATCCGGCGGCTCCGCTACGCCGCGGAGCTCTCCGGGGCCTTGAAGGGCCAGCCCGCTCCCGCGGCCGCGGACTTCCGCGCCCTCCAGGACGAGCTGGGGGCGCTGCATGACACGTACGTGCTGTCCGAATGGTTCCGACGGCAGGCGGAGTCGTGCCGGATGCGCGGCGACGAGACGGTCGCCAAGGCGGCCGCCGCCTGCAACGAGCGTTTCCTCGAAGCCAGCCACACGCATCACCAGGCGTTCCTCTCCCTCCCGCCCGCCGACGTCGTCGCGCGCGCGCTGGTCGCCATGGGCCAGTCGCGACCCGCGGCCTAAGGAGAGTCCATGCGTCTCTTGATCGTGCGTCACGCCATCGCCGTCCCACACGGGACTCCGGAGGTGCCGGAGGACGAGCGGCCTCTCACTCCGCGCGGCGAGAAGCGATTCCGCGTCGCGGCCAAGGGGCTGGCGCGGATCTGCCGGCGTCCCGACGTCCTGCTCTCCAGCCCGCTCGTGCGTGCGCGTCAGACCGCGGACATCGCGGCCGCGGCCTGGGGGAAGGTCGAGGTGACGGAAGCGGACGCCCTCGCCGGCGGGTCGTTCGAGCGGATCGCGACCGCGGTGGAGAAATACGCGGACCAGAAGCTCGTCGCGATCTTCGGGCACGAGCCGGACGTGTCCATGGTGGTGGCGCGGCTCCTCGGGACGTCCGCGTCCGAGCGGCTGACCTTCAAGAAGGGCGGGGCGGCTCTCCTGGACATCCCCGGCAAGATGGCGGACGGGGGTGCGCTCGTCTGGTACGTGCCCCCGCGCGTGCTGCGGGTGGGGGCGGGCCAGGACTGAAGACCGCGCCCTAGGCCTCCTTCAGCATCCTCGCGAGCGCCATGGCGTCGTGGGGCGCGAACGCGTGCCGGTCGTTGTCGAAGTACACGTACACGTCACGGCCGTCCGCCGTCCATCGGCGGATGCGCTCCACCCACGTGCGCAGCTCCTCTTCCGTGTAGTCGCTCCCGTAGAGGACGCGCGAGCCGTGCAGGCGCACATAGACGAACGGCGCCGTGACCTCCTCGCGCAGCGTCCACTTCCCCGCCGTGTCCGCGATGACGTATCCGATCCGACGCTTGCGCAGTAAAGCGAAGAACTCCGGCACGAAGTACGAGGGATGCCGCACCTCGAAGGCGTGGCGATAACGCACGCGCGCCGCCGCTTCCACCAGCGCGCCGCGGCGCAGCCGCGCGTCGTGCCCGCGCGCGAGGTCTTCCGCGGCCGCGCTCGTGCGCGGCAGGAGCCGCAGGAAGGTCTCGATGCGCTCCGCATCGAACCCGTAACTGTCGGGAAGCTGCCACAGGAACGGCCCCGTCTTGCGGCCGAGGGACAGGATCCCGCTCGCGTAGAAGTTGGCCAGCGCGCCCTCCGCCCGCCTGAGCTTGAGGTTGTGGGTGATGAAGCGGCTGCCCTTGATCGCGAAGACGAACCCGCGAGACGGTGTTTGCTCCGCCCAGCGCCGGAAGACGTCCGGGCTCTTGAGGCTGTAGAACGTGCCGTTCAGCTCGATCGAATTGAAAAGCGAGCTCGCGTATTCCAGCCACTTGCGCCGCGGGTGCTCACGCGGATAGAAGCGGCCGCGCCACCCTGCGTAGTCGTAACCGCTGATGCCGACGAAGACGCGTCCGGGAGGCATCCCTCTTCCAATCTATCCGCGGGCGGGTGACGGGGCGGCCAGCAGCCCTATCGACGCGCCCACAGGTCACCCGTTCCGGAACGGGTTGATGGGTGTGCGCTCAACGTCGAGGCGCGGTGATACGATGCAGGGTTCATGGACTCGCCGACTACGCCTCGCCTAGAGGCCAAAGTCCTTTATCGCCGGCTGGATAGCCTGTTCGGCGCGCTGGACTCGGAGCTGCCGCCGCGGCGTCTCATGGAATCGTTTCTCGAGGACGCGTTCCAGACGCTGCGTGGCGACCTCCGCCTGAAGGCGGGGATTGCCTACGGCGAGGGCCGCGACTCCTTCTCGCTCCTGAAGACGGTGGGACGCCTGGACCGGCAACCGGCGGACGGCTTCGACGCGCAGGTCAAGCCCGTGGCTCTCGTCCTCCAGCACGGCGTCTACATCTTCGCGGACCCGGACCACGACGACGCGCCGTCGCGCTTCGGCATCGTCCCCCGACGGCCGGTGGCGGCGGTGGTCGTGGGCCAGCGCCCGAAGCGATACGTGCTCTTCTTCCTGCTCGCCGACGGCTGGGTGCGCGAGGAGCTGGACTTCGCGCTCAACACCGTGCGCGCCGCCCTCGGCTCGCGGCTCATGGAAGACCGCGCCCTGGGCAGCCTGGAGCAGGCGGCCGAGATCCAGCAGAGCCTGCTCGTGGAAGAGCCCCCGCCCTTCGCGGGCTACGAGCTGGCCGCGCGCTCGCGCCCGGCGGAAGAGGTCGGCGGCGACTTCTTCGACTTCGCGGTCTTCGACGAGGACATGCTGGGCCTTTCCATCGGGGACGCCAGCGGCCATGGCCTGCCCGCGGCCCTGCTCGTGCGCGACGTCGTCACCGGCCTGCGCATGGGCCTCGAGCGCGAGCTGAAGATCGCGCACGTCTTCATGAAGCTCAACCGCGTGATCCACCGCAGCACGCTCTCCAGCCGCTTCGTCTCCGTGTTCTACGCGGAGCTCGAGCGCAACGGGAACCTCATCTACGTCAACGCCGGCCACCAGCCGCCGCTGCTCTTCGACACGGGCAAGGACCGCGTGATCGAGCTGACCACGGGCGGCACCGTCATCGGGCCGCTGCCCGAGGTGCGCTTCCACCGCGGGATGGCCTACCTGCGGCCGGGCGACCTGCTCGTCATGTGCACGGACGGCATCCTGGAGCGGCGGGCCAAGGACGGGACGTTCTTCGGCGAGGAGCGCCTGCGCGAGGTCGTGCGCCAGAACCGGACGGCGGGCGCGGCCGCGATATTGGAGGCGATCTTCGACGCCGCGGAAACGTTCGGAGCCGGGCGGGCCTGGGAGGACGACGCGACCGTCGTCGTCGTCCTGCGGCAGGTGGCGGCCGCCTAGGAGCCCTGCCCCGCCAGCAGCGCGTCCTTGATCGCCGCGTTCGTGAGCGCGACCTCTTCACCGTCGACGAGCAGGCGTGCGCCCAGGCCGTGGAGGTCGTTCCACAACGTGTTCGCCATCAGGCCGGCCGCGTTCTCCGACCCGAACTGGGCCGCAAATTCGTAGACGCCGGGGTTGCCGGCCGCGGGCTCGCGCACCGTCCTCTCGTAGACGAGCGCGCCGCCTTCCTTGATGCGCCGGCCTTGGCCGGGCACCAGGGTCCGGGTGGCCATGAGGCGCAAGGGAGCCGTGGGATCCACCGTCTCCAGACGGAGGTGGACCACCCCGGCCGTGTTCCCCGCCGCCGTCCACCCGGGAGGGCGGACCCGGTCGTCAACGGGGGGTGACATTCGCCTCCAGGCCCGCCCCAGGGCCCCGTCCAGGTAGACGAGCTCGAGGCCCGTGGCCCAATAGGCCACGCCCTCGATGTTGCTCTGCGTCGTCTCGTGACCCGTGCGCACGGGATCGCCCCGCTGCGGCAAGAATTCCACGAACCCGGCCCAGGTCGTTCGTCCGTTGGGCTCCGCGTACACCAGCGCGCGGTCGTAAATCGTTCCATCGGGGCCGGTCAGATCGATCAGCCTTTCGTGCACGAGCTCGGCCATGACTCCTCCCGCCAAAGGCGCTTTGCCTGCGGGTGGACGTGAGCAACTCTCGTGCCGGCCGTATGATCGGGCGGATGAGCCCCTCTCCACCCCCGGCCGAGCTCCTGACCGCCATGATCACGCCGGCCGTGCTCATCTCCGCCAGCGGCACGCTGATCCTGTCCACGTCGACACGGCTGGCCCGGGTGGTGGACCGCGTGCGCGAACTCAGCCGCCTCTCGGAGGCGTTGTTCACGGCCGCGGACGCCCCTTTCGCGGAGCTGCGCTGGAAAGGCATCGACGAGCAGCTCGACACGCAGACACGGCGCGGCGTCCTGCTTCAGCAAGCCCTGACTTGCTTCTACGTGGGCCTCGGGATCTTCGTGGCCACCGCCATCGCGCTCGCCGTCGTGAGCTACGCGCCGCCGCTGGCCTGGATCCCGAGCGCGCTCGGCATCGTCGGCATGCTCACGCTGTTCTACGGCTGCGTGATGCTACTGCGGGAAACGCGGCTGGCCCTGCGCGCCGTGGACAGCGAGATGGCGTTCGTCCTCGAGCTCAGCGCCCGTCACCGGCGGGAGGCGCCTCCGCGCTGAAGCCCGTCCGGGCCAGCGCGTCCAGCGCCGCCGCGAGGTGCGTCTCCTTCACGAGGATGTAGTCGGTGTCGAACGTCGAGATGGCGAACACGCTGAGGCCGGCGGCGGCGAGACTCCCGGAGAGCGCGGACAAGACGCCGATCTCCTCGAACGGGATCGGCCCCTCCAGCTTCAAGGCGCGCCAGCCGTCCTCCACCCGCGCCCCGCGGGGGGCGTTCTCGCGCAGGCAGACGACCGACGTCTCTTCCTCCGTTCGCGTGATCGAGAGGAGCGGTCCCGGTCGAGGGACGGGCCAGGGCGCGCAGGCGGGCAGACGGCAGACCGCGAATTGTCCTTCCAGGAGGGACAGCCGGCGCGCGCCCAAGATGGGAACTCCAAGGGGAGGGACAGAGGGCTCGACGGACATAGAGAGCGGCGCATTCTAACATCCGGGAAACCGGCGGCTCCTGTGCGCGGGGCCACCAGGGCGACCGGGATCACAACATCTTGCGAACCGCGCGCACGATGGCATCGGCCGAGATCCCATGGGCTTCCAGCAGCTCGGTCGGCTTGCCCGATCGCGGGATCTCGCGCACACCCAGGATTTCCAGGCGTGTGCTCCCGCCCACGACCGCGGCCACCGCTTCGCCGATCCCGCCGCGCGGGCTGTGGTCCTCCACGGTGATGATGGCGCGCGTCTCCTTGGCGGCTTGGCGCAGGGTCTCGGCGTCAAGGGGCTGCACGGAGTAGAGGTCGATGACGCGCACGGCGATGCCGTCCTTCTGTAGCCGCTCGTGCGCGGTGAGCGCTTCGAACAGCGTCACCCCCGCCCCCACGATCGTCACCGCGTCCTTGTCCGACCGGCGCAGGGTCTTGGACCCGCCGATGGGGAAGGCTTCGTCGTTCGCATACAGGACGGGCGTCTTGGGCCGGCTGGTGCGGATGTAGACGATGCCCTCGGCGCGCGCGGCCGCCTCCACGCACTTCTCCGCGCAGACGGCGTCGCTCGGATAGAGGACGGTCGACTTCACCAGGGCGCGCATCATGGCCAGGTCCTCGAGCGCCATCTGCGACGGGCCGTCCTCGCCGATGGAGACGCCCGCATGGCTGCCGCAGAGCACGAGGTGCTTGGGGCGCGAGTACACGGCCATGCGGATGAAGTCGTAGGCGCGGGTGAGGAAGCAGGCGAAGGTGGAGGCGATCGGGACCTTGCCTTCGGTGGACGTGCCCAGGGCGACCCCCACCATGTTCTGCTCAGCGATGTAGCCCTCCACGAAGCGCTCGGGCGCGACCGCCTTGAACTTCTCGGAGAAGGTCGAGTTCTTGGTGTCGCCGTCCACGGCCACCGTCTGGGGCGCGCTCTTCGCGAGCTTGGCCAGGGCGGCGCCGAAGGCCTCGCGCGTCGCGACCTCCTGGCCCTTCTCGTAGGCGGGCTGGATCTCGATGGGCCCTTCCGCCCGCTTGGG
>Ga0207428_10001540_pt1 | contig 24119 bp, 16 predicted proteins | sample RhiMethybrSRZTD1_FD_187600 | JGI IMG/M metagenome (GOLD analysis project Ga0207428, IMG submission 187600) | Populus rhizosphere microbial communities from Tennessee, USA - Rhizosphere MetaG P. TD hybrid SRZTD1 (SPAdes) (version 3) | ecosystem: Host-associated > Plants > Roots > Rhizosphere >...
GCCGCGGCAGCGCGCCGTCGGGCATCCAGGTGATGGCCGCCGTGGTCGCCCACGCCGCGACGAGAACGCCGAGGGTGCCTGCCGCCAGCGAGAGCAACAGCGATTCAGTCAGCATTTGCCGCAGCACGTGCCACAGCCTGGCGCCGAGCGCGAAGCGCAGGGCCAACTCGCGCCGCCGCGCCGACGCGCGGACGAGCTGCAGGCCCGCTACGTTCGCGCAGGCGACCGCGAGCAGCAGCAGCACCGCCACGAACAGCGCCAGCACCTGCGTCTCGGTGCCCCCGAGGAGCGTGTCCTGAAGGTGTGCCACGTCCACGCCGCGCTGCCGGTTGAACTGCGGATGCTGCTGCTCGAGCAGCGCCGCGACGCGCGTGAGATCCTCCTGCGCGCGGGACAGGGTGACCCCGTCCTTCAGCCGGGCGACGGCGAGCAGCCAGCGGTTGCCGCGGTTCTGCGCGGCCGCGATCGAGCCCGTCAGCGTGGTCATCGACGACGGGACCCAGACGTCGGTGTCGAACGAGACGCCCGCGAAACCTTCCGGCATGACGCCGACGATCTGGAACGTACGGTCGTTCAGGGTCAGCGTCCGCTGCAGCACCGCCGGATCGCGGCCGAGCCGGTCGCGCCAGAAGCGGCCGCTGACAATCGCGACCTGATGCTGGTCGAGCGGCGCGTCCTCCTCCGGGAGGAAGGTGCGTCCCATGACCGGCTTGACGCCGAGGATCGCGAAGTAGGAAGGAGAGACCACCTCGGCGTCGACCCGGACCGCTTCGGTCTCGCCGCGGAGGTTCAGCGTGATCTCGTCGTAGATCGACACGTCCGCGAGGGTTGCGTTCATCGTCCGCCAGTCGGCGATCTCGGGAAACGAGGCGCCCCGCGGCCTGCGCTCCGGGCCGAACACGCCGTTCAGCGTCACGATGCGATCGGGCTGGTGAAAGGGCAGCGGGCGCAGCAGCGCGGCATCGACCAGGCTGAACATCATCGCGCTCGCGCCGATGCCGAGCGCGAGCGTGAGGACGACCGACACGACGTAGCCGCGCTGCCTGGCGAAGGTCCGAAGACTGACGATGAGGTCCTGAATCATGGCCTCCCGGTGTCGCAGGCAGCGTGCCACCGGCCCCGCCGCCAACATGGCGCAAAAAACGATGTCTGGGACCGGTGACGTTGACCGGACGCGAACAGCCGGTGCTCGGGGACGGACAAGCGCCAGGCGGTTGTCGGGTTCCGTCCTACCGATTCGAGCGAATGCTAACATCGCGTCCGCAGTGACGGGATCACGTGGAGTGAGAGCATGTTCCTGGAGATTCTCTGGCGGGACGTGACCTACGGTGCGCGCATGCTCTGGCAGCGGCCCGCCTATAGCGCCATCGCCGTTCTCACCCTCGCACTCGGCATCGGCGCGAACACGGCCATCTTCAGTGTGGTCAACACGGTGCTGCTGAAGCCGTTGCCGTTCGACGAGCCGGATCGCGTGATGGCCCTGGGCCAGCAGACCGCGCAGAACCGCGCCGCCCTGTCGCAGTTTTCCTTCCGCAACTTCGCCGACCTGCGCGAGCAGAGCCGGTCGTTCGATCGGCTCGCCGCCTACTACACCACCAACCTGACGCTCACCGGGGATCGCGAAGCGCAACTGCTGCGCGGGACGGTGGTCACGGCCGACCTGTTCTCCCTGCTCGGCGTCTCGCCGGCGCTCGGACGCATGTTCCTCCCCGAAGAGGATGCCGCCGGAGGCGGGCCCGGGGGACGGCCGGCGATCCTGAGCTGGGAGGCCTGGCAGGAACACTTCGGCGGTGACGCGGGTGTCGTGGGGCGCGCCGTCGACCTCAACAACTCACGCTTCACCATCGTCGGCATCATGCCTGCCGGATTCCGGTTCCCGATCCAGGCGCAGCCGTCGCAGGCGTGGATCACGGCCGCGCTCGACAACGAGCGGCCGAAAGGCCCGGGCGCAATCATGGAGGCGCGCGGTTATCGCGGCTGGCGCGCGATCGGGCGGCTGAAAGCCGGCGTGACGGTGGAGCAGGCGCGGTCCGAGGCCGGAGTGATCGCCGCCGCCCTGGCGGCGCAGTTCCCGGAGGAGAACAAGGATATGGGCATCGGCGTCAGGCCGCTGCTCGAATCGGTGGTCGGCAATCTGCGACCCTCTTTGCTGCTGCTCCTGGGCGCCGTTGCGTTCGTGCTGTTGATCGCGTGTGTCAACGTCGCCAACCTGCTGCTCGAGCGCGCCATCAGCCGGCAGCGCGAGATCAAGGTGCGGCTGGCGCTCGGCGCGACCGGTTCGCGCATCATCCGCCAGTTGCTGACCGAGAGCGTCATGCTGGCCGGCATGGGCGCCGTCCTGGGGACGCTGCTCGCAGCCTGGGGCACCAGACTGATCGTCGCGCTGAGCCCTGAAACCCTGACTCGGGTCACCGAGACCGAACTCAACGCGCGCGTCCTGGTCTTCACGGCGGTGGTCTCGCTGGCGACCGGCATCGCCTTCGGACTTGCGCCCGCGCTGCTCATTGCAAAAACGAACCTGGCCGAGGCACTCAAGGAGGGCCGGCGCGGCGCGACCGCCAGCGTCCAGACCAGCCGCACGCGAAGCGTGCTGGTGGTCGCCGAGGTGGCCCTCGCGCTGGTGCTGCTGGTGGGCGCAGGCCTCTTGATCAACAGTTTCGTCCGGCTGCAACGGGTTCCGCCAGGATTTGATCCGCAACAGGTCCTGGCCTTCAACGTCGCGCCCTCAGCCGACCGCATCTCGACTCCGCAGCAGATCGCCGACTTCTACCGGGAGCTGACCGCGCAACTGAAAGCCCTGCCGGAAGTCGTCACCGCGAGCGTGATCTTTCAACTGCCGCTCTCCGGGAGCGGCGCCACCACGAGCGTCGACATCGAGGGCCGGGCGGTCCATCCCGCCGATCGGCCATCGGTCGTCATTCACATGGCCGGGCCGGACTACTTCCGGACGATGGGGATCCCGGTGGTCAAGGGGCGCGCCTTCACCAGCCGCGACGACCTGGACGCCGCGCCAGTGCTGATCATCAACGAGACCCTGGCGCGGCAGCATTTCCCGAACGAGGATCCGATCGGCACGCGCATGGCGCCCGGGTTCTCCACGATACCGGTTCGTGATGATGACGCCGGCATGCGGGAAATCGTCGGCGTCGTGGCCGATGTCAAACACCAGAACCTCCAGCGTCCGCCGCAGCCAGAGATCTACTTCCCGCAGTCGCAGATGCCGATGGCGGCGATGACCGTCGTGGTGCGTACGGGCGGCGACCCGCGCGCGCTGCAGAGAGCCGTGCGCGGCGTCGTCCAATCGCTCGACCAGAACGCGCCGGTCTACTCCGTCCGCACGGTCGAGGAGATCCTCGGTCGCTCGGTCGCGACGCCCCGGTTCAACACGCTGCTGCTGGGCCTGTTCGCCGGGGTCGCGCTGATCCTGACGACCGTGGGACTCTACGGTGTGATGTCGTGTTCCGTGTCTGAAAGCACGCAGCAGATCGGCATCCGCGTGGCTCTGGGCGCGCAGCGCGGCGACGTCTTCAGGCTGATCGTCGGGCAAGGCGCGCTCCTGGCGATCGCTGGAATCGTGATCGGCCTGGCCGCGGCCTTCGGGCTGACGCGGTTGATGTCGGGCCTGCTCTTCGGCGTGGGTTCAACCGATCCGTGGACGTTCATGGGTGTCGCGGTCCTCCTGCTGTGTGTGGCGGCAGTCGCCTGTTACGTGCCAGCGAGGCGGGCGATGAACGTCGATCCCCTGGTGGCTCTCAGGCATGACTAGGCTCATCGCGAAGCCTGTCGCGCCGTAGCGGCGGGAAGCCGCGAACGCGGACGTTCAGCTTCGCGGGAGGATCGTCAAAAAGCGAGGACCGTCTGTACCATTGGCACCCAGCCCGTCATACCTGCGGTGTACGGAGTAAAGGCCCCGCTATAGGGCGCTTTGCTGACCCGGAACAGCTCCGCATTGAACCAGAGCCGCTCGGTCGGAAGAAAGAACCACTTCACCCCGCCACCATACTCATGCGAGTCGCCGAACTGCCCGCGCACCCATGATCCGCGGCCGTAGAGCGCAACCTTTTTGGGGTCGACGAAGTAGCTGGCGGAGACCTCGGCGCCACGGTCGAGTGTGGAGTCGAGCGGGAGCGGTCCGTCCGCGTCGAAGTCACTGAGCCACCGCATGAAGTACTGGCCGTTGACCGCCAGGCCGTTCCATTTGATGCCGGCGTCGGCCGCCCACATTCTGTACGTCGCCTGATCGACGGTCACGCCCGGGGCCAACGCTCCGGTCGAGAAGAACAGCACGCCGTCGGAGTTGTACAGCGAGGTGTTCTCGGGGCTCGATTGATCGAGATTTGAAAAACGGTCTTCCCGGGATCGTGTAAATGCAGTGCCGACTCGAATGCGGACTTTCTTCACCGCGAAGTAGTCGTCGTACATGTTGCGTGCCTTGCCGGGTTCGCCGTAGGGGCCCAGCGGTTCCCACCACGTACTCCCGGAGAACAGGAGATGCGTGTCGATCTTGTTTGCCGAGATACTCAGGGTATTCAGACCGTTGCCGACGAACGCCAGATAGTTCAGGCCGTTCGGCAGTTCTCCGCTCGCCCAGGCTCCCTGGGTGAACCCGGGACGGAAGAAGTTGTCGGCCATACTTCGATCCGTCGCGGTAAAGAACGGAAACGTGTTCACGAGCGATCGACTGCCCGGCACGCCGGTGTAACCGGCCATGACCATGAGGGCCTTGTTGAACTGCCAGCCGATGTTGCTGGCGACGATGATCGAAGCGGCCCCGGCCGACGTCCACACGGTGAAGCTGTATCGCAATCTCTGATCGAAGATGTAGCCGCCCAGGATGAACATGGCGCGATTGACCGTGATGTCGTTTCGAGTGTGCACCTCGCGGTCGGTGCCCAGGTGGTCAGTGAACGTCTCGTCGCTATCCTGGGTATTGAGATATCGGAGCTGTGTGTTGATGTTGAACTTCAGGAGGAAAGGAACCGTGGCGTCTGCCGGGGTTTCCCAGATGACGATGCCATCCCGGTAGCGATCGCTGTTTGCCTGTGGCGCGCTGCCGGGCGCCGATTGCACGGAGGTAGCGGCCGCAGAATCCGGGCGGCCCACAGGAGGTTGTGCGGAGGCAGGCGTCGTGAACGACGTCACCGACGTCAGTACGACCGCGACCGAAGCCTTGATGAATACGCGCAGCGAGGGGGCTCCTTGCCGAACTCGCTGTCGGTCGAATTCGAGCAAGGAGCTCATGCGATCAGCAGAGCACCACGGAGAGCGCGAGGCCCGCTTCGCTCGTTTCCTTGTACTTGCTGTTCATGTCCTTGGCCGTCTGGGCCAGCGCCGCCACGGTGGCGTCGAAATCGACGCGGTGCCTGGACGCGATCTCGTTGCTGGCAATCGCGTAGGCGGTCCAGGCCTTGACGGCCCCGAACGCACATCGCTCGATGCACGGCACCTGCACGTACCCGGCGACCGGGTCGCACGTCATGCCGAGATGGTGCTGCAGCGCCGATTCGGCGGCGTTCTCGACGACCAGCGACGGTGCGTCGAAGACGGTCGCGGTCAGGGCCGCCGCCATGGCCGACGCGACGCCGATCTCCGCCTGGCAGCCGCCCTCGGCCGCCGACAGCGTCGCGTGGTGCTTACAAAGGTAGCCGACCGCCGCCGCCGCGAGCATGCCCTCACGGACCTTCTGCCGATCGACCTTCCTGACCTCGAGGAGGCCATAGACCAGCGACGGCATCACGCCGGCGGAGCCGCCGGTCGGCGCCGTGATCACCAGGTGGCCGCGCCCGTTTTCTTCGGACGCCGCCAGCGCGAACGCCGAGAGCACGCCGATGCCGCGGTCCGCCTGATACTTGTCGTCCATGGCGCGCTTGTAGACGGTGGCGGCCTTGCTATGCAATTTGATCGGGCCGGGCAGCACGTCGTCTTCCGGCATCGCCAGCCCCGACTTCACCGTCGCGACCATCGCGTTGATGACTTTGTCGACCCAGGCGTACACCTCCGCTTCCGATTTGCCGGTGATCGACATCTCGTTGGCCAGCATGATCTTGCCGATCGTGGTCTTGGTGGTGTCGGCGTGGGTCCGCAGCTCTTTCATCGTCCGGAAGGGGTACTTCGGGTCGTTCTTCTTCGGCGGCGTATAGCCTTTCCACTCGATGAATCCGCCGCCCACCGAGTAGTACTCCTGCTCGAGCACCACCTGGTCGCCCGCGAGCAGCTTGACGGTCATCGTGTTCGGGTGTTTGAAGTCGCCCTTGGTGGCATCGTAGATGACGTCCTTGAGGCTCACGTCGATCGACTTGCTCCCGAGCTTCACGGGAAACACCTGGTCGCCCGCGAGGAGCTTGACGGTCATCGTGTTCGGGTGTTTGAAGTCGCCCTTGGTGGCATCGTAGATGACGTCCTTGAGGCTCACGTCGATCGACTTGCTCCCGAGCTTCACGGGAAACACCTGGTCGGGCTTGTCGCGCAGGCCGTCGAGGAATTTCGGATCGACGGTCGCCGGTTCGTGGCCGACCAGCCCGGCGAGCGCGGCCCGCTCCGTGCCGTGTCCCTTGCCGGTCGCGCTGAGGCTGCCGAACAGGTTCACCTGCAGCTTGGTCGCCTTGGCGAGCTGGTCGGCGGGCAGTTTGGTGGCGCGCTGGTAGAAGTCGTAGGTAATCCGCATCGGACCGATGGTGTGGGAACTCGACGGCCCCGGACCCACCTTGTAGAACTCCTCCACGGTCGTCAATACCGGCCCCTTCCCCTTCAGCACGACATTCAAGTCGGCAGAGAGCGGCGGCGTCGATGGGGATGGGGCGGGGGCCTCAGGCTTCGCGGTTGCGGCGGCGGTGGCCGCTCGCTCGTCGGGCTTGGGGGCACAGCCCGTCATCACGGCGGCCGCACCACCGACCGCGCTTCGCATCAGGAAACTCCGGCGATCGATACCGTGCGGAACCTCCGGTGTCATCAGTTCGTGTGTCTCCGCTAATGGATCGTGCGCAACCTTCCCGGCTTCCTTGTTGGACATGGTCAGCCTGCTCCCTTTCATCACGCGATTCGGCTCGGAGGAATCGCACCATGCCGCGGTGAGATCGGCTCGGTCGCAGCGCAGGCAGCAACCCTTCGCGGCGAGGAGTGACAACAGCGCGGAAAACGTACTGCCGCGAAACGCAGGTGCTATGCCAAGGCTACAGTGAGGAATCGGGCCTGTTTATATCTACTTGAATGTGACAGGGGCCCGGACGTCCCGTGCAAAGGGAGATCCTCCGAAATGCCGGAGGCTTAGCGGGCCGTCAACGAGACCAGCTTCACGCGATCGTTTTGCGACGATTTCGTCGAAGCGTGCCGTCGCGCGCTCGGTGAATCCATCACCCGTACGCTCGATGAACAGGGCGGCGAGGTTCAGCTTCGTCGCCAGCGCCATCCCTTCGTCGGGGCCCAACACCATCAGCGCCGTGTCGAAGGCGTCGGCACGGACGGCGAGCGCGTCGATGACGGTGACAGACGCCAGCCGGTGCGTCAGTGGACGCCCGGTACGAGGATCGAGAATGTGCGCGATGCGCTGACCGTCGACTTCACGGTACTTCCGGTAGTCCCCGGCCGTGGTGATGGCCAGATCCGAGATCGGCACCATGCGCTGGATCGCGTCGCTGCGCTGCGAAGGGCGCTCGATGGCGACCTGCCACGCCGCTCCGGTCTCATTCCGACCGCGGGTCCGCACCTCACCGCCGACGTCAATGAGGAAATCCGTGAATCCTCGATTCGACAGTTCCGCGGACAGGCGATCGGCCGCATAGCCGGGCACGACCGAGGAGAGGTCGCAGCCCACCTCCGGCCGCGTCTTGCGCACGGTCCGGGCCGCAGGATCGAGCTCGATTCGATCGAGGCCCACCGCTTCCCGCAGCCGCGCGATCTCTTCCTGTGTCGGCACCGCGTTCCGCGGCCCGCTCGGGCCAAAGCCCCACGCGTCAACCAGCGGACCGATCGTCACGTCCAGCGCGCCCCCGGTAAGTCCCCCCACTTCGATCGACCACTTGAACACTTCGAACGTCTCGGGGGAGACGGCGAACGGCTCGAGACTGGTGGAGCGGTTGAATCGAGAGAGCTCCGAGTCCCGATCCCAGGTGGACATGAGCCCTTCGATGCGATCGAGGGTGGAGCGGAGCGCTCGATCGACATCCTGAAGCCCTGGAGTTTCGAGCTCGTCTTTGGCGGTCACGATCTTCACTGAAAAGGTCCCGCCCATCGTGAAACCGCGAAACTCGCTTACGTGTCGCTCGCGGGCGGGCTGTTCCTGCGCCCGAGAGGCGGGATGCGGGACCAGAACAGGCAGCAGGGAAAAGGCAAACCAGCAGAGGGGCCACTTCCCGATTCTGGGCCCGGGCCTCTTCGCCATGTCGATGCCGCGCCGCTATGACTTGCGTGTCACAGCGGACAGCGTCCTCTTGGCAGCCACGCGCACATGCTCCGGCTGGGACGCGTCGGTCACGCCTTCGAGCAGTGTGATCGCCTGACTGCGCTGGCCGGTCGCCACGAGTCGATCGGCGCAAATCAGCGTGCCGTCCACAACGGCCTGCTGCACCGGCGCGGGGCCCTTCCCGCGAGCCGCCACCAGCGCTTTGGCCGCCTCGGACGTGCCCATCTCTCCCAACGCCTTGGCGGCCGCCGCCGCGGACTGGGGATCTTCGCCCAGGATCTTGATGAGCACTGGCGTGCTCGCCGCATCCCGCCGCGCGGCGACGGAATTGATCACACCTATCCTCGTGCGCCCCTTGGCCTGGCCGAGCGCGTCGCGCAAGGCCTTGTCGGACTCTGGTCCCGGAATATGCTCGAGTACATTCCGGGCATGGACGGACAGCTCGTCGTCAAGGATCAGGGGCGCCACCGCCGGCACAGACGCCGCGGATCCGATGAGGACCAATTGGCGGCAGACGAACGCGCGGGTCACTGAGGAATAGGAACTGCCAAGATACGCGACGAGCCGCTTTTCGAGCGCCGCCCGCGCGGTCTCATTCCCATGCACCTCCATGACCGCCCGCTCGATCGGGATCAAAACCGTCGAGTCAGTTCCCACCTTGAACTCTTTCACCAACTCAAAGGATTGCTCCAGGGTCGGCAGCGGAGCCGGGGCTGGGGTCTGAGCGGCTTGCGTCATCCTTGTTCTCCTACTCCCAGGTTGATGATGCCTCGTCAAGGCAGAAGGCAGAAGGCAGCCCTTTTGCCTTTTCCCTTGTCGCAACCCGCTATATCGTCCACGGCGCCCGCATGGCCCTCTGGCGCATGCGATTGGCCATGTCGTCGCCGATGAATTCTTCCTTGATCGGATCCCACTTCTGCGTGCGGCCCGTCCAGGTGGCGATGTTCCCGAGGTGCGCGACGTTCGTTGATCGCGTCGCGGCCTCCACATTCGATACCGGCTGCGAGCGGAGCCGAATCGCTTGAATCCAGTTGTCGTGGTGCGCGTAACCGCGCGCCCGATAGATCTGCTCGGCCAGGTCCTGCGGCGAGGTAGCACCGGTCTTCGCGTCCGGCTTGGCCAGCGGCTCAGGCGGAGTCAGCAACACGTCGGCAAGGATCTCCGGGCGAGATGCCTTCAGCGGGCCCTCTCGTCCGGCGACAATCCATCCGCGGTCGCCGACGAAGAGGATCTGCCACTGGAAGCGCGTTACGGGATCGAAGCCCGCCGGAATTTCCTGGAACTTGGGATTGAGCTGGCCCTGGAACGACTGCACGAGGACGCCGTTTGCGTACTTGTAGTCGATGATCCGGCGCTCGGGCGTCCCGGGAACGATCTCGACGGGGCCGCTGTCGTCCATTCCCATCACCCATTGCGCGATATCCAGGTGGTGCGAGCCGTTGGACGTGATGCTGCCGCCGGCGAAATCCCGCTGGATGTCCCACGGCACCGTTCGCGAACCCCGTTGACCGATGGGGTGGTAGCGGCTGTTGAAGGGATGGTACGGCGCCGGGCCGAGCCACATATCCCAGTCCATCCCGGGAGGTGGAGTCTCCGGTGGAAGATTGAGGATTTGGCTGGTTCCGTACCAGTTGCAGTAGATGTTTTTCAGTTTCCCGATCCGGCCGTTCTGAATGAGGCGGCGGGCGGCGGCGAAATCGTCGACGGAGCGTTGCTGGAAGCCCCCCTGGAAGATCCGATTATGGCGACGGAAGGTCTCGACCATGACCCGCGATTCGTGAATCGTGAGGGAAACCGGCTTCTCGCAGTAGACGTCCTTACCGGCCTTTGCCGCCATCGTCGAGATGACCGCATGCCATCGGTCCCCCGTCGCGATCAGGACGGCATCGATATCCGGACGCGCCAGGATTTCGCGGAAGTCCTTCGTGGCTGCTACGCCCTTGTAGTTTCCACGCTTCATCTCGGCCGCGTATGCGGTTTCGACCGTGTCCCTTGCGTCATTCAGGCGCCACTCGTCAACGTCGCACACGGCGACCAGCTGAAGGTCCGGGTTGCTGAGCATCCGTCGCATGTTCCCGTTACCCATGATGCCGACGCCGATGGAAGCGACGTTGATTCGATCGCTGGCGGCCTTCAGACCGATTCTCGGCAGTATTAACGGCGCGACGAGCAGTCCGGCGCCCTGCTTGAGAATGGTGCGGCGGCCGATGCGGCGCTGAAGCAGCCTGCTCATTGACGTTCTCCCTTTTCCCTTCTGCCTTCTCCCTTGTCAGCCGGCCGTCAAGTCCCCTGCATGTACCCGAGCTTCTGCAGATACCACTTGCTGATCTCCGCGGTCTGCCGCGCGGTATACGGCATGTCCCGCGAGCCATCGAGCTCGTGCATGATGTTCGCTTTGGGATTCGCCTGCTCCATCGTTTCGAGGATCGATTTCAGATCGACCTTGCCGATGCCCAGCGGGGAGTAGCCCCCCATGTGCGGACCGTTGACGAAGTCCTTCAGGTGCATGTGCACGGTGATCGCGGCGAAGTCCTTCACGACTTTCGCCGCGTCGGCGCCGCCTTTCTGCAGCTGGCCGACGTCGGGCGCGAATTTGAAGACGCGTGTGTCGACGCTCTCCATGACCGCATACACCTCGTCTCGCGTTTCGATGGGCGTGTTGGTGTGCTGGTGGAGACCCGAGCCCAGGCCGAGATCGGCCATCGCCTTGCCGTAGTCGTTCAGCGACGAGACGATGTTGGCGCGATGGGCGGCGAAGTCGTAGCCTTCGCGTTTGGCGCCGCCGACGGCGATCACCATGAAGCCGGCGCCGTGTTTCTTCAGGATCTTGCCCCAGCGCACGATCCTCGCGATTTCGTCCTTTCGAGCGGCCGGATCGATGACGTTGAGCGTGGAGTAGGCGGAGATCAGCGGAATCCGGTGCTGCGCGATCAGCTTCTCGAGGGTGCCTTTGTTGTCCCAGTCCTCAATCACCTCGCCAAACGTTTCGAAGCCCTTGTAGCCGAGCTCCGACATGTCCCGCACGGCGGGCTCGAGGTTCTCGGGCGAGCGTGGGAGGGAGTTCCACACCAGGGCGGTGCACCCAATCCGAAGTTGCTTCGCGGTGCTGTTCTGACCGGCGGCGGCCGTCTGCGACGCGGCGCTGGCGCCGCCCCGCGCGATCGCCGTCGTCGCGAACCCGGCGAGTACGGCCTTCGTGAACGTCCGACGATTCACTGAACCTGCCACGGATAGCCTCGCTTTCCGGCGCACCGCTGATCGCGGTCATCGGGGAGAGGGCTCAAAAAAATTTCTGAACCCCTACTTGCGCATTGCGCAATCGTAGTACCTTTTGCGCGCAGTCCTTATACTGACCGGCACCGCCGGGTGTCAAGCCAGACGCTCCCGTTCCGAACTGGAGGCAAGGGATGTCGAAGATGCCGCCGACTCCGCGTACGCGGGTGAATCGCCGCGATTTCCTGCGCGCCGCAACGGCCGCCGCCGTCGCGCCGATGATCGTGCCCCGGCACGTCATCGCCCGATCGCAGACTACCCCGCCGAGCGATCGGATCACAATCGGGCACATCGGCGTCGGGAGGATGGGCGGCGGCCACGTTCGGGGATTCCTGAAGATGCCGGATGCCCGGATAGTCGCGATCTCCGATGTCCGTCTGGAGACCCTCGAACGCGCTCAGGGCGCGGTCAATCAGCAGTATGGCGATTCGAAATGCGGCGCCCATCCCGATTTCCGGGAGCTGCTGGCGCGACCTGACATCGATGCGGTCGTCATCGCCACCGGCGAACGATGGCATCCTCTCGTCGGCATCGAGGCGGCGCGCCGCGGCAAGCACATGTATTGTGAAAAGCCGCTGAGCGTGACGCTCGCCGAAGGCCTCGCCCTGCGCGAGGCAGTCAAGAAATACGGGGTCATCTTCCAGTGGGGGACGCAGCAGCGTTCCAGCGTCAACTACCGGCTCACCGCGGAGCTCGTGCGAAACGGCTACATCGGCGATGTGCGCAACATCATGATCGGATCGGCCGGTGGCGGACCACCCAAGCCGGAGGCACCCGAGACGCTGAAGGACCCACCGCCCGGCTTCAACTATGACCTGTGGCTGGGCCCGTCGCCGTATGTGCCGTACAGCGACGTGCGCGTCTCGCTCACGTGGCTGTTCATCCGCGATTACGGGCTCGGCTGCCTCGGCGGCGCCTGGGGCATTCACGACCTGGACGCGGCGCAGTTCTTCTTCGACACCGACGAGACGGCGCCGATCGAGATCGAGGGCCGCGCGCGCTACTACGAAGACATCCGCGACGTGCCGTACTCGTGGACCGTCGAACAGAAATACGCCAGCGGTCCCACCGTGATCCACATGGATCTCGTCACCGCCAAGAAAAGAGCCAAGCAGTTCGAACTGGGCAGCATGGCCAGCCTCGTGACCGGGTCGAAGGGCTGGATCTGGGTCAGTCGTCAGGGAGTGCGGACCGAGCCCGAGTCGCTGGCGCAGACGGTCATCGGGGCGACCGAGAAGCACGTCATCTTCTCGGATGATCACAAGCAGAACTTCCTCGACGCCATCCGCAAAAAGGCGCAGCCCATCTCGCCGATCACCGCGGCGGTGCACGCGGAAACGATGTGCCAGCAGTCCGCCATCGCGATGCAGCTGCAGCGCAAGCTGCGCTGGGATCCGAAGGCGGAGCGATTCATCGACGACGAGCAGGCCAATCGGCTGCTCTCTCGCGCCATTCGCGCGCCGTGGAGCTACACGATATGAAGGCATTTCTTGATCCGGGGCTTCGCCCCGGACCCCGGCTCGGTCGCTTGCGGGGCCCCCATGCCTCCGCCTTCGCGCGGACCGATTCAGGCGCGCTACGGCGAGGCCTCGCCGTAGCTTGTCGTTCGAGTATCGGGACAAGCGGAGGCGGGCCGCGCCGCTCCCTCGCGGGCGCGCTGCGCGCGCCCCTGATTGCGGGCGTTGTCGTAGCGGCGACGCTCACGGCAGGCAGCGCACCGTTCGAGGCCCAGGCGCCAGCCACCGGCAGCCAGACGCAAGGGGCGGCCGCCCAGACCCAGCCGGCGCGCCGCCGTGAAGTCTCGCCCGAGGACCGGACGAAGATCGAGGCGGCCGTTCCCGCGAAAGCGCTCGCGCGTCCGAAGAAGCCGCGGAAACTCCTCGTCTTCGATCGGCAGGGGATTTACAACGGCCGGCAGTACGGCGGCCACGCCTCGATTCCGCACGCCAACCTCGCGGCGCAGTTGATGGGTGAGAAGACCGGAGCCTTCACGGCGACGCTGTCGAGCGAACCCGGCGCCATCTCCGCGGCGAACCTGCAGCAGTACGACGCGGTGTATCTGAACAATACCGTCGGTGACGTCTTCGACACCCCGGAAATGCGCGCCGCGTTCGTCGCCTTCGTCGCCAACGGGGGCGGCGTCGTCGGCAATCACGGCGCCAGCGTCGCCTCGCCGCAGTGGACCGAGTTTGGCGAAATCCTGGGCGCGACCGGAGCTTCGCATCGCGAGCCGACGGAGAAGGCCACGATCAACATCGAGGATCCGACACACCCTCTCGTGCTCGCCTTCGACGGCAAGCCCTTCGAGTACGTCGATGAGTTCTACCGTCTCGGGGCGCCGTACTCGCGCGAGCAGGTACGGGTGCTCCTCAGCATCGATCCGATCGTCACCGACATGATGCAAGGACGGTGCTTCGGCCAGTGCCTGCGCGACGACAACGACTACCCCGTGGCCTGGATTCGTCAGCACGGCAAGGCGCGCGTCTTCTACACCAGCCTGGGACACAACCCTGACGTGTTCTGGGATACACGCATGCTGACGATGTTCCTGGCCGGCATCCAGTACGCGCTCGGTGATCTAGAGGCCGATGCGACCCCCCGCCCGCGCGGCACCACTCAGTTCGACGTGGCGCTGGCGGCGATGACACAGTACGACTTCGGCCGGGATCCCGCCCAGGTCCGGCGGTTCGAACGCGAGGTCAGCCTCGCCGCCTCGACGAAAGAGGGCGCCGCCGACGCCGAACAGAAAATGCTGAAGGTCCTGCAAAGCCAGGCGCCGCTCGGCGCCAAGGAGGCGATCTGCCGGCAGCTGGCGATCATCGGCTCCTCCCGTTCGGAACCGGTCCTCAAGGCAATGCTGAAGAACAAGGATACGGAGGCCATGGCGCGCTACGCGCTCCACGGGCTGCAGGCGAAATGAGCAAGGCCCCTCCCAAAAAAAAGATTCGACGCGGGGCGGTCGAGACGCCGCCAGTGCAGAGCGTGGAGCGGGCGCTGTCGGTCCTGGAAGCGGTGGCGCGGTCGGTGGAGCCGGTGCCTCTGGCGCACCTGACGGCGGTCGTCGGCATCGACCCGAGCAGCGTCTTTCGTCTGGCCAATACGCTGAAGCGCCGGGGCTTCCTCGCCAACCCCAACGGACGCAAGCACTATGTGCTCGGGCCGGCCGTCTGGCGGTTGTCGCGTGAATACGACTGGAGCCGGATGCTGATCAGCATCTGCCGTGAGGCGGTCAAGGCGCTCGCCACGCGCACCGGAGAAACCGCGCATCTCGCCGTCCGCGAAGGACGCGAGGTCTTTTTCATCGATCACTATGCCTCCGGCGACCAGGGCGTCATCGTCGCCGGCCAGACCGGCAAAATGATGCCGCTGCACTGCACCGCGCACGGCAAGTCGCTGCTCGCCGACTTCGGACTCGCGGAATTGAAGGCCCTCTACGGCACCACTCCGCTCGAGCGGTACACCGCTCGAACGAGCGTGTCGCTGCCGGAGCTCGCGAAGGCGTGCACGCGCGTGCGAGCCGACGGCGTTTCCATCGACGACGGAGAGTACCTGGAAGACGTCCGCTGTGTGGCCGCGCCGGTCCGCGATCGCGGCGGCGTCGTGATCGGCTCGATCGGCGTCTCCGCGCCCGCCACCCGCATGTCCGAAGGGCGCGACTCCGTGCTGGCGCAGCACGTCCGTGACACCGCCGAACACATCAACGCGCTGCTCGGCACGTGATCCCCCCGAGCATAGCGATCAGACTGACAACACACTTTCGTATAGCGCAACTTTTTTATTGACAAGGCCAGACGAAAGCTGCGATAGAAATCCGCGTTCATCGAGGCGTCGAGTCACGACGGGCCGGGCAGCCGGCAGCCGGGGTTCGGAGGCGACCGCGGTTGCCCGTCGAAATCCGTGGAACCTGACTGCAGTAACGCTGAGGAGGAAACGTGAAACGTTTCAAGGGTGTCCTCGCCTTCCTGACCCTGGCCCTGGCGGTCGGCACGCCGGGTCTCGCCCGCGCCCAGGGCTTGACCGGGCAGATTGGCGGATCGGTGGTCGACGTCAGCAAAGGCGCCATTCCGGGCGCCACCGTCACGTTGCGCAATACCGCCACCGCGGCGACGCGTGACGCCACCACCGACAACGCAGGGTTGTTCGTCTTCACGAACGTGTTTGCGGGGACGTATGACCTGCGAGTCACGTTGACCGGATTCAGGACCTATGAGCAAAAGGGCGTCGTGGTGACGGCAACCGAGCGCCTGGCGCTGGCACCCATGACGCTCGAAGTCGGCGGCGTCGAAGAGGTGGTGACGGTCGAGGCGTCGGCGCTGCACGCGCAGGCGCAGAGCGGCGAACGCTCGGGCACGATCCGGGCCGACGAGATCAAGGACACGCAGCTCCGCGGCCGGGATTTCCTGGGGCTGTTGCAGGGGATGCCGGGGGTCGTCGACACGAACGTGCGCAACGCGCCCGGCTGGAACGCGTTCCTCGGTACGCAGATCAATGGTCTCAGCGACCAGTTCATGGGGCTGTCGTACGACGGTGTCTCCAGCAAGGACACCGGGTTCGGCGCCGCCAACTACGTCACCCCGTCGCTCGACTCGATCTCCGAAGTCAAGATTCAGACCTCGAACTATCAGGCCGAATACGGCCGCGCCGGCGGCGCCAACATCATCGTCGTGACCAAGAGCGGCAGCTCCCAGTTCCACGGGTCGGCGGCCTACTTCAAGCGGCACGAAGCCCTGACCGAGAACACCTGGGACCGGCGGCGGACGTGCGACGCGACGGGCGGCACGTCGCCGTTGTGTGCGAAGCCGCGGTACCGCTACGACAACTCGGCGTTCACGCTGGGCGGCCCCGTCATTATTCCCGGACTGACGTTCAACGAGAACCGGGACAAGCTGTTCTTTTTCTATTCGCTCGATCTGCTGCCGCGCACCGATCCCTTCCTCGTGAGCAGCACCATGCCGTCGGCGCTGGAACGCAACGGCGACTTCTCGCAGACGAGAAACTTCGCCGGCCAGCTGCGCTTCGTCCGGAATCCGTTCAGCGGATTGCCGTGCAACGTGAACACCGGCGGCGCCGGCTGCTTCCCGGGCAATGTCATCCCGCAGAGCATGATCAACCCGATGGGTCGGCAGATCATGAACCTGTTCCCGCTGCCGGACCCGGCGCTCGTCGGCAATCCGGTGACGCAGGGGAATTACAACTACCAGTTCGCGGGGGACACGGAAAAGCTGCGGCGCGACAACGTCATCCGCGTCGACTGGAACGTCGGTCGAAAGACAACGTTCTACACCCGGTTCCAGATGGGGAAAGAAGTGTTCGGTCGGGGCCAGTACAACGAAACGACGCCGGCCCTGATCGCCGGCGCCGGGATGGGATTCCCGTGGTCGGAGGGCAGCTACGACATCAACACCAAGGGCTACGTGAGCACCCTCACCCACACGTTCTCGTCTTCGACCGTGCTCGAGATCATCGGCGGGAGCAACTGGGCGGAGCAGGACGTGTACCCGCTCGCGCAGTCCGACTGGGACGCGCTCGACTACCGGAATCACCTGCCCGGGCACCGGCAGTATTACCCCGAGAACAATCCGAACCACATCCTGCCGGACATGACGTTTGCCGGCGCCAACGCCCTGCCGATGACGAGGGCCATCAACATCGGCCAGGGCCAGGCCTTTCCCTGGCTCGCGACGAACGACACGCATAACATCTCGGTGAACGTGACGCATCTCCGGGGCAAGCACAACCTGAAGGCCGGATTCTTCTACGAGCGCACCGGCCGACCCGGTTCGATGTCGAGCAACGCCGGCACCTACAACTTCAACTCCGACGCGGCCAACCCGCTCGACACCAATCTCGGGTGGGCCAACGCGATCCTCGGGCACCTCAACACCTACACCGAGAACAATAACAACCAGCGCTCGATGCCGGTGTTCAATCAGCCCGAGTTCTTCGTCCAGGACAACTGGCGCCTAAGCCGGAACGTCACGCTCGACCTCGGCGTCCGCTTCTCGCACATCGGCGTCGTCTACGACCGGAATCGGGACATCGGATGGTTCGATCCGGCCGCGTGGAATCCCGCGAGAGCGATGAAACTGTGGCAGCCGCACTGCGCGAACGGCGTGTTTCCGTGCACCGGAGCGAATCGCGTTGCGCTCAACCCCGCGACCGGGGAAACGCGTCCGAGCCCGTGGATCGGGGCGGTCATCGCCGGCTCGGGCGACATCAACAACGGAACGGTCTTCGGGAAAGAGATCCCCGACACGTTCCCGAATGCCGGCATCAAGACCGCACCACGCCTCGGGTTCGGCTGGGACCTGTTCGGCAACGGCAAGACGGCGGTTCGCGGCGGATTCGGGACGAGCTACAACCGGCTCGGCGACGGCCAATACGGCGGGTTCACCGGTGTGACCAGCCAAACCGTGAACCTGCAATGGACGACCATCGACGATCGCTTCAATATCCCGTCGCTGGAGAGCCCTCTGAACGGGACGATGGTCCAGGAAGAGACCCGGCCGATCACGGTGCATTCCTGGAGCGTCGGCGTGCAGCATGAGCTGCCGTGGCGCATGCTGGCCGACGTAGCGTATGTCGGCAACTCCGTGCGTAACGCCTTCGCGGTCAATGCCGGCCAGTCCTACACCAATCAGCTGAACGACCCCGATCCGCGACTGGTGGCCAACCCGACGCCGGACATGATCGACCGGACGACGGGCAATGTGCTGCCGACCAACTTCATTCGGCCCAGCTATCCGGGTCGTGGCGCTGTCACCCAGCGCGTCTTCCTGGACGAGATGTACCGCAACTACAACGCCATTCAGCTGGAGGTCCGCCGGCGCCTGGCGAACGGGTTTGCCTGGGCCGCGAACTACACCGGGTCCGTGACGAAGGTGTACACGGCGTACGACTGGTACCGTACGGCCGAGGACAACGAGCGCCGGAATAGCCATAAGAATGGCAGCCGGCCGCACAACGCGAAGATCACGTACAACGTGATGATCCCGGGGGCGAGCCAGTTCCTCGGCAACAACGTCATCGCAAAGGGCGTGCTCGACGGCTGGCAGTTGTCGGGGATCACCACGCTGCTCGGCGGGACCTGGACGAACTTCACGTGCGCGGGAACTGCGCCTGCGCAGCAGTGCTTCACAGGCTCCCCGAGTTTTAACACGATGACGGGCGGGCTTGGTGGCATGCGGCCGATCATCGTCTGCGACCCGAACCTGCCGCGCAGCGAGCGAACGTTCGAGCGACAGTACCGCACCGAGTGCGTGCAACCGCCGGGCCCGCGCACCGATCCGAGCGACACGCTGTATCAGGGGTCTGGCGTTGGCGAGGGTCAGGAAGACGCCCGCATGGGCCTCGGCTACATCAACCACGACCTGACGCTGATGAAGAACTTCGGCATAGGCAACGGCCGTAACATCCAGGTCCGCGCCGAGTTCTACAACGCGTTCAACACCACGCAGTATCAAAACGTGAACGTCCAACCGACGTTCGATTTCGCGACCGGACAGCAGACCAATCCGGCGTTCGGCTCGATCAGCGGTGTCCGCGCGAATTCGAATCGCGTGATTCAGCTGGGGGTCCGGCTGACGTTCTGATGCTCGGGCCTTTGGACACACCACGAGTCGATTCGAGCCGAGCGAGCAACCGCCTTCGCCGATCTCTGGCGTTGGCGGTGCTCGCCTTCTCGGTCCCGCTCATCGCATCCGACGACCTGACCGAAGGCAACGATCCTGGGCGTACGGGCTGGATGAAAGACGAGAAGGTCTTCACCCCCGCGAAGTCCCCCTTTTTGTAGTCATGAACCACCGCTTTCTGACAGCACGAGCCTGCCTGGTACTGGCACTGTGCTGTGCATCCGTCCAGGCGCAGGACCTTCAACCCGATCAGAAGGCACGCGTAGACGCCGCGGTTCCGCGAAACGCACCGGCAAAGCCGAAACAGCCACGGCGGCTGCTCGTGACCAACCTCTCGATGCGAGATGGCAAGCCCGTTCGGGGAAGCTCCGCCGCCGCCATTCCGGTCGGGAACTACGCCATCCAGCAGATGGGAAAGCTGACCGGCGCCTACGAGGCCGTCTTGAACGACGACGTCGAGATGTTCCGGCCGGCGAACATCAAGCAGTTCGACGCGATCTGCTTCAACAACACGCTCGGCGTGCTGTTCGACGATCCGGAATTGAGGGCGTCTCTGCTTGACTTCGTCGAGGGCGGAAAGGGTTTCGTCGGGATTCACGATGCCATCGCGACCTTCGTGCAGTATCCGAAATACGATCAGTGGCCGGAGTTCGGCCGCATGCTCGGTGGAACCGAGAACGGCGGACACCCCTGGAACGGCGAACTGATGACGATGAAGGTGGAGGATCCGGGCAACCCGATCAACGCCGCATTCGCCGCCACGGACTTTCAGGTTGCCGACCAGGCGTTTCAGCTGCAGGAGCCGGTGCTCCGCGATCGCCTGCATGTGCTGTTGCGGATCGACCCCGAGAAGACCGGCCCGGCGCGCCGCATTCTGCCGGTCCGCAAGCAGGACATGGACTTTCCAATGAGCTGGATTCGACGTCAGGGCGCAGGCCGGGTGTTCTACACCGGCCTCGGACACGGTGCCGAGGTGTTCTCGAATCCGCAGATACTCCAGCACCTGCTGGCCGGCATCCAGTACGCGCTTGGTGATCTCAGCGCCGACGACTCACCCGACGGCACGCGACGGCGGTGAGCGCTCCACCGGATTGACAGATTCCCTGAAGACAAAGCGGCTGACATCGCGCGCCAGCCAGTTGTGCGCGGGACCCGCCCAGCCGGAGGCTTGGAGCGTCGCGCCACGGACAAGAGGGACCGGCGCCATGACGACGGCGGTCCCGGCCCGGACCACCAAGTCGTGCACACCCAGCCCGACGCCGGCAATCGCGACGATAGACGTATGCGCTTACGGCCCCGGTAAGCGCGGCCGCGGTGTTCGCCCGCTTTCCCGCCTCTTCGAGAACGTTCCCTGGTGGTCGTGAACTTGCCTCACGACAGTCGGAAAGATCTCGGTGAGCTAGGTAGGGACTGGAGAGGAGGCCAATTGTGACGATGCGAAAACTCGCGATGAAAGCGATGTGCACCATCCTGTTCGGGGTTGTCGCTCTTGCGAGCTCGAACGCCGCACTTGCTCAATCCGCGGTGGCTCCAAAGAATCTGCGGGTCACCGGGGTGACGGATTGGACCGTTGGCCTGAGGTGGGACGCGCCCAAGGGCAAGGTCCCAGCGTCCTACGTGATCCAGTGCATCAGCAATGGCCGCACCATGACCGTGCCCGGATCGCAGACCGCCGCCACATTCTCGAGCGGGTTCGATTACAACCGGACCTACTCATTCTGGGTCTACGCCGTCAGTTCGAGCGGGGCCTGGTCCGGCGCCAGTAACACGGTGACCGCGACGCTGCTCCCTGACACCACCCCGGCGGCCAAGCCGGAGGTCTCGTCCACAGGCAGTGGCCCAACCCATGTCGATCTGGCGTGGACTTACGGCGACAGCGATCCCAGTCCCCGGTTCGACATCTATGTGAACGGCCAGCTCTGGTACGGGCAGGTTGCAGGGAGGTCGAAGAGAATTGTGTTCCTGAGCCCGAGCACCGGGTATACCTTCAGAGTCAGGGCGCGGGACTCGGCGGGTAACTGGTCGGAGCTGAGCGACGTGTTCGCGGTGACCACGCCGGCCGCCGATGCGAACGACCATCAGGCTCCGACGATGCCCCCGGGTTTCTGGGGTGGTGTCATCGATGGCGCCACCGAGGCGATGGTCTTCTGGGGAAACTCCGAAGACAACGTGACCCCGAAGGAGCACATCGGGTACTACCTGTACCTGAACGGGCAATTCGACGGCGCAACCATCGACCCTTACCCGCACCAGTTCACCATGTACCTGACGCTCGGTGTCGTGAACACGATAGAGGTGTACGCGGTCGACGAGGCAGGGAACCGTTCCGCACCGGCGACCATGACGATCGACCTGAGAACTCCTTAAAGTGGTTCGGGGGACGCGGCCATTCAGGGCTATACGGGCAACGTGACGACGAACCGGCATCCGTCAGGAGGCGATTCGAGCTCCAGCGAGCCGTCGTGCTGTTCAGCGATCCATCTGGCAATCGGCAGCCCCAGGCCACCGCCTGATGTCGGCGTGTCATTCTCCAGCCTGACGAACCGCTCGAATACTCGCTCATGCGCTCCCGCGGGGATGCCCGGGCCGGCATCCTGGACGCTCAATGTCACGCGGTTGCCCTCGGCGGCGATCGTGATCTCCACACGTTCGCCGTCCGGCGAATGGCGGATCGCGTTGTTGAGGAGATTCATCACCATCCGCCGGAGCAGTTCCTCATCTCCGTGGACCTGGACACCTTCCGGCGACTTCACGGTGATGCCGATGCCGCGCGATCCGGCGAGCACGCCTGCCGCGCGCGAACACTCGGCGACCACCTCGTCCAGGTAGAGATGACGCCGCAGCAGTGTTCGGCCCTCGACATCGGCGAGCGCCAGGAGAAACATGTCGTCGACAACGCGCGTCAGGCGGGCGGCCTGGGATGCGACGATGTCGAGGGCCTCGCGATACTCCGGCTCCGAGCGATGCGGCTCGGACAGTGTGACCTGGGCCGCCGTGCGCGCCACTGTCACCGGAGTGCGCAGCTCGTGCGAAGCGTCAGCCATGAACCGGCGCTGCGCATCAACCGATTCCGAGAGGCGATCGAGCAACGCATTGAACGCGACCGCGAGACGGCGAAGCTCGTCGGGAGGAACAGGCAGCGGCAGCCGCTGCTGCAGATGCCGGCGGTCGATCGCATCGGCGTGCGCTGCCATGACGGACAAGGGGCGGAGTGCCCGCCAGACAATCAGCCAACCGCCCGTCAGCGCCGCCAGCGCTGCAAAAGGGATGGCGATTCGCACCGTGTTCATGACGATCGCGTGCTCACGGTCGAACGTGCCAAGAGACATCCAGGTGACGACGGTGTAGGCATCCGGTCCGTGCCGCCAGCTGGAGGCCGCCACTCGGACGCGTTCCGGCTCGAGCGTGCGTGGCGGCGCGTTGACCTGCGCCAACGCAAGACGCCCCGCATCCACGACGGGTGCGCCTGATGCCCGCGTGGAGAGCCGGCCGCCGGATGCATCGAAGATCGACACGCCGACACCGGGAAGCTCCAGTTCGACGAGTGCCTCGTGCGCGCCGATGGCGAGATCGAGCCGCTCATTGACCTCGCTCGCGACAACGCCGGAAACCGAGCGCATCGCACGGGTCAGCTCTGCATCGACGCGGGCCATGCCCAGGCGTTTGTGGACCGTCCCCACGGCGACCGTGACGACGGCGAGCACCGCCGCGATGACCACACCGTAGCTGATGGCGAGCCGTGCACGAATGGTCATCAGCCGGTGCCGTCGGCGGGTAGACACGCGCTCTGCCTGAGCGGATGTCGCCGGATGTGTGCCAGCAGTCGCAACCATGACTCAGTCCTGGATCGGGCGGTCTGCCGACAGCACATAGCCGGCGCCGCGGCGAGTCCTGATCACGTCCTGACACCCTCCCGGGGTCAGCTTGGTACGGAGTCTGCGGACGTACACGTCGATGACGTTTGAAAGCGGGTCGTACGAGTTGTCCCAGACATGCTCGGCGATGTCCCCGCGCGTGATGACCTGGCCCGCCCGCCGCACCATGAACTCGAGCAACGCGTACTCCCGGGTCGTGAGCGGCAGTAACTTGCCGTTGCAGTACGCCTCCTGCGCGCGCGTCTCAAGCACGAGATCGCCGACCTCGAGGCGTTCGGGTTGCGGCGGCCGGCTGCCGCGTCGTACGAGCGCCCGCAAGCGCGCCAGCAACTCTCCCAAATCGAAGGGCTTGAGCAGGTAGTCGTCGGCGCCACTGTCGAGACCGGCAATCCGAGCGACCACCGCGTCACGCGCCGTGAGAATGAGGATGGGCGTCGGCGTGCCCGCTGACCGCAGTTCCCGGCAGAGTGTCAGGCCGTCTCCATCAGGGAGGCCGAGATCCAGAACGATCAGATCGTAGGTGTTGTCGTTCGCCAGTTCCAGCGCCGCGCGGGTGGTGCGCGCGACGTCGACGGCGTACGCCTGCTCGCGCAGTCCTTTCGCGAGCATCCGAACAGTGAGCGGCTCGTCCTCGACCAGCAGAAGGCGCACGTCACATTGTCTCCAACGCGCCGAGGCATTGTCATCTGGTGCCCGGCTTTTCATCTGTCGTTCATCTAACGCCGATAGCATCCGACGCGTGGCAGCAGTCGTCGCCTGGCTCGAGATGTCAGAACTCGGTGGTACCGATTCCGTCATCGTGAACGTGACGGAGGCCTTCGAGATTGACCAGGACGCGGCCGGGTGGAACAACGCCGTGGTTGCTCGCTAGGTCTCGTGCCGGTTCCCCTCCTCAGGCCGTTGTGCGCGGCGTTCACCATCTGGGCGGTTGTGCTGACCGGG
>Ga0207428_10001541_pt1 | contig 24114 bp, 35 predicted proteins | sample RhiMethybrSRZTD1_FD_187600 | JGI IMG/M metagenome (GOLD analysis project Ga0207428, IMG submission 187600) | Populus rhizosphere microbial communities from Tennessee, USA - Rhizosphere MetaG P. TD hybrid SRZTD1 (SPAdes) (version 3) | ecosystem: Host-associated > Plants > Roots > Rhizosphere >...
CAGGAACGGCTTGTCGAGCGTGGTGACCGCCAGCGTCCAGATGCCGTCGTTGCTTTCGAGCGACAGGTGGACTTCATCCGGATGAATGTTGCGGGCCAGCCTGACGTGGCGATAGATCGCATCGGGCTGGAACAGCTGGAGGTAGCGCTGCGGCAGCCCCTCGAGAAATCTCGTGATTTCGGCTGGAGAGAGTTCGTCGGGGCGCTGCCGGAGCAGTTCATCGAGTCCGGCTTGATTGCGTTCGATCAGCTCGTCGCCGTAGCGCTGCGTCAGATGGTTGTAGGTATCGACGTACAGGCGCCACAGCAACTCCTCCTTCCATGGCGTCAGCGTCTCCGGACTCACTGCGCCGACGTCCGCGAGTGTCATCAGGCAGAGCATCTTCAAGCGCTCTTCAGTGCCGATGAACGCGGCGAAGTCCTTGACGACTTCGGGATCTTCGGTATCGCGGCGAAACGCGACCAGCGACATGCGCAAGTGATGCTTGATCAGGAAGAGCACGGTGTCGCGCGCATCGCCGGTCATCTGCAGTCGATCGACGACGTCTTTGGCCATCCGCTCGCTCTCGAGCGCGTGGTCGTCGTCGCGCCACTTCCCCACGTCGTGCAGCAGCAGCGCGAGCACGAGCAGCTCGGAATGACCAATCGAGCTGATCACGTTGCGGTAGCGCAGACGATACGGCTCGTCGGTGTGGGTGATCCGTTCGAGGTTGCGAATCGTCAGGAGCGTGTGCTCGTCAACCGTGTACTTGTGATAGAAGTCGCGGACCACCCGCCAGGACACGGCCTGAAACTCCGGGAACACGCGTCCGAGCAGCCCGCAGTCGTGCATCTCCGACAGTCGTGCGTACAACCCCTGGCGTGGCTTCAGCAGCGCGATCAGAGCAGCGCGGTCGGCGGCTTCCGGAAAGAAATCGTCGGCGCGATAGCGATCGACGTGCTGTTGCACACAAGACAGCGTTTCTTCGGCAACCTCTGTCCCCGAATCAATCGCTGCCTGAAACGCCGCGATCCACGATGCTGGATTGCGTGCGGCGGCGATCGGATCCAGGAAGCGGATTCCGTCGCGCGACAGTCCGAGGTTGGGACCGACCGGCACCGGCGCTGTCTTTCTCGCCCAGGCCAGCGAGCGGCTGACAATGCGCGCGTGGCGGAAGTAGTCGCTCATCAGCCGCTCGACCCGCTGGCGTGGTTCGGCGCCGGGATACCCGAGGAGGTCCGCGGTCCGCTCCTGCATGTCGTGGCTAAGGACGTTCTGGTTGCGGCCGGCGTCCAGGTGCAGCGTCGATCGCACGCGCAGCAGGAAGTCCTCGGCCTGATCAAAACGCGCCGGATCGGCCGGCCCGCGGCGCAGCAGCAGCGGGTCGGTCAGCATCGCAATGGTGCGAGTCGCGGTGAGATCGCGCAGCGCTCCCGGCGCCTCTTTGACGTCAGGCTCCAGTTGATACAGCGTGTCGTTGAAGCCAGCGTGGCGCTGATCGATCAACCCGAGCAGCGATTTCAGAATGTAGGCGTGTGTGGCCGCGGTGTGAAAGATGGTCCCGAAGCGGTCGAACAACGATCGCGCGCCGGCGACCGGCCGCGCATCGAGCAGCGCGAGCAGGAACTCGGGGTTGTCGGTCTCGAGACGATGGAAATCATCCAGTTCGCGGACCTGGTGACCCACGACCACGCCGAGATCCCACAACGGATTCAGAAAGCGGCGAAGAAACTGTTCCTCGTCGGCGCCGATACGGCCGCCGAAGAGCACGAGCAGATCGATGTCCGATTCGAGACAGAGATGCCGACGGCCATAGCCGCCGAGCGCGATCACCGCGACTTGCGCGTCCGACGCTGCGACCTCGGAGAACAACTGGCGGAGCATGGCGTCCACACGATCGGAATACCGCTCGAGCGCGGCGCGGCCACCGGCGCCGCGCAGCGCCTCGGCTTCGAGCTCCGAGCGAGCCGCATCGAACGCCGTCACGAGAGTGGACGCGCCGGGGCCCGGCTGTGTGAGTGACATGCCGTGATCGTCTCCGATAACCGCCTCAAGCATACGTGCAAGCCGCCGCAAGACACCGGTACGAGCGCCTCGCGCGTTCGGCCGCCGCAAAGCGGGAGGCTAGTAGCTGAGACCTATCCCGATGGAGCCGATCACTTTCGAGGTATCGCCGAGAACCTCGGCGTTTCTATCGCCAAGGCGGACATACTCCACGCCGCCGTGTATGTTCCAGCTACCCACTCGCGTCGGCATGCGCGACAGAGGGACTGTGACGATCCCGGCGACGCTGAAGAAACCGAATCGTTCGTCGCCAGCCACCCCCTCGTAGTAATCGCCGAGACTGAACCCCGCGCGCAGCGGCACGTTGACCGTGAACCACCCCACCGGGACTCCCGGTGAGGCGCCGAGCTCGAGGTAAGTTCCCTCCTCGGCGCCACCGTCCGCCTGGCCGTCCAGCTCACGGGCCACGATCACGTACGGCTTACTCGCCAGCCCTCCCAGCGCGCCGCTGTCATCGAGCGCGAACTTGAACGACACCTCGCGAACCGTGTTGAAGCCCGCGTTCGGACTCGTGTACGCCGTGTACGTCACCCCGAAATTCGTGCCCTTGCCGAAACCGAGCCCGAACGTCGCATAGAAGTCAGATTCGTACCAGAGCTTGTGGCTGGGTCCATCGCTTCCTGCCTGTCCCGTGTGCAGGCTGTTCCACAGACCGACGTTCACACCAATGGTCTTGAACGGTCCGCCACCCGAGTGCAGCGCGATACCCAGATCTCCGTAGGGCCACATGACGACACCGGTGTCGTCCTGCGGAATGCCGCGGAACAGGTACGCGTTCAGGAAGTCAATTCCGCCCGTGAGTGTCAGGTTCCCAGGATTCGGATCCGTTGGAGCCGGATCCTGGGACCACGCGGGCGATGCGCCCAGACCAAACCAGACTGCACTAACCAGCGCCAGCACGACACAGCGAGGCGTCCGTCCGCTCGGCGGCATCGACCCTCCACCCCCTTCGATGCGATCAACGATCGTGAGAACGCTCGAAGGATGACGCTCGCTCGGTGCCGGTGCTTAGTAAGAGAATCCGATCCCGAACGAACCAATCACCTGATTGCTCTCACCACCGTTGAAGAACTCCGTGGTGGTGCCGAGCTTCTGGTATTCTACGCCGCCGTGAATGTTCCAGGAGCCGAAGCTGCTCGTCCCACCAAGCGGCACCGTCACAATGCCAGCGATGCTGAAGTAGCCGAACTTGTTGTCTTCGAAGCCGGTCGGCGTCGCCAGCTCGTAGTAGTTGCTCCCACTCAGCCCGATCTTGATGGGGAACGCGATGCTCGCCTTCGACGCTGAATAGCCGGGCGCGAAACCAATCTCGACATAGGTGCCGGCATTTTCTCCGCCGTCGGCCTGGCCGAACCCGGGCGACGTGTCGAATTCGCGCGCGATCGCGATGTAAGGCTTGACCGCCGCCTTGCCCAACTTGCTGCTGTCGTCCACGGCCAGCTTGAACATGATCTCCTTGACGGTCGAGAACCCGTTGTTGGGACTGGTGTAGGCCGTGTAGGTGGTGGTGAGCGAAGTGCCGCCGCCGAAGCCGAGTCCAAGCGATGTGTAGAAGTCGGACTCGTACCACAGCTTGCCGCACGCGCAGCCGAGACCTGATTCCGTGCTATCCGCACCGGTGTCGCCGGTGTGAAGGCTGTTCCACGTGCCGAAGTTGATACTGACGCTCTTCAGCCCGCCGTCGCCGGAATACGCGGAGATGCCGAGATCCATGGCAGGCCACGCGGCGATCCCCGAGGAGTTCTGGCGAATCCCGCGGAACATGTACTGATTCAGGAAGTCGACCGAACCTGTCAGCGTCAAGGCACCAGGATTGGGATCCTTCGCCTCTTGCGCGAACGCGGGCGCGCTCGTCAACGCGACCAGACCAACTGCTGCGACGACCGCGAGTGCACTGCGTCGTACTCCATACGTCACGAACATCGATTGCCTCCGTTGAGCCCTAGGGTTAGAAACGTGGTGGCGCGCCTCCGCACGCGCCACCGCCAGCAGATTGCGTTGCGAACTTACACGTCGGCGCGGGCCGGCTTGAGCACCGGAGTGGCCGCGCCCTTGGCGGCTTCTTCCGCCGGCGACGACCCACCGATGGCCGCATAGGCGTCTTCGCCATGCGCCGTGATATCCAGACCTTCCGCCTCCTCCGACTTCGTCGCGCGCAGCGGCACGACCAGGCCAATGAGCTTGAGCACGACGAAGGTGCCGGCGGCGCTGTAGAACATCGCGCCCAGCACCGCGGCGCCCTGCACGAGGAGCTGGCCGGGATTACCGAACAGCGCGCCGTCGAACGCGCCATTGAGCGCCTTCTCGGCGAACACACCGGTCAGCAGCGCGCCAACCGTTCCGCCGAGACCGTGTGCGGCGACGACGTCGAGCGAGTCGTCGAGGGCGGTCTTCGAGCGCACCAGGATGCCGAGATAACTCGGGACCGCGGCTATGGCGCCCAGCGCGAGTGCGCTCAGCGGGCTGATGTATCCGGCGGCCGGCGTAATCGCCACGAGCCCGACGACAATCGCGGTGGCACAGCCAACACTGGTCGGCTTGCCGGTGCGCATCATGTCGAGAAGCGTCCACACGACCAGCGTCGCCGCCGGTGCGAGCATCGTCGTCACGAACGCCAGGCCAGCCTGCGGGCTCGCGGCGAGCGCGCTCCCGGCGTTGAACCCGAACCAACCGAACCACAGCAAGCCGGCGCCCAGGAGGACGAACGGCACGTTGTGGGGAAGAATGGACGAGGACCCGTAATCGGTGCGCTTGCCGATGACGAGAGCGGCCACAAACGCCGCCGCTGCGGCGTTGACGTGCACGACCGTGCCGCCGGCGAAGTCGAATGCCCCAAGCTGCGCCAGCCAGCCGCCGCCCCACACCCAGTGCGCGATGGGCGCGTAGACGGCAATCGCCCAGATGGTGATGAAGGCGACGTAGGCCGAGAAGCGCATGCGCTCGATGATGGCGCCCGAGATCAGCGCCGCAGTGATGATGCAGAAGGTGCCCTGGAAGGCCATGAAGAGCATGTGCGGGATGGTGCCCTTGGCCTCGAGCCCGACGCCGTTGAGGAAGACATTGGCCAGGTCACCGATCCACTGGTTCGTACCGGAGAAGGCCAGCGTGTAGCCGATGAGCGCCCAGGCCACGCCAACGAAGCCGAGCGAAATGAAACTCATCATCATGGTATTGAGCGCGTTCTTGGAGCGGGCCAGCCCGCCATAGAAGAACGCGAGCGCTGGCGTCATCAACAGCACGAGCGCTGTCGCGATCAGCATCCACGCGGTATCAGCCTGGTTCATGCGTCACCTCACTGGGAAATGGGGTCGGCGCTCTCTTGGGAGTCACCCACGGTTGTGTCGGCGTGAGCAAGATGGGCGCCAGATTCGTCGGGCGATGCGGGACGGAGAGTGGCGGGTTTTACTCGAAAAACTGCGGATCGCCTTGCGCGCCGGAGATGCCAAAGACAGACATACTTGTATGTCTCGTGCAAAACGTTGACAAAGATGTCTGATCGTTAGTGGCGCGGCGCGGGCCGCTGAAAAGGGCGGCACGCAGGGCAGCTTGGCGCCTCCGCATCGAGAGACATGATTGTCTGTTCGATTGATGTGAGAGACATATTTGTAGATTTGGCGAGACGGCCGAGCCGCCTCGAGCCGGGCGCCGTGCGCCTTGCGACCCCCGGCGGCCCTGACTATGATCCGTCTTCCCGCCCGTCCACGGGCGGCCGCGCGAGGCGCGGGGCAGGAGGGATACCCCTATGAAGGTCTACGACGCGGGCAGCATCCGCAACGTGGCGATCGTCGGACATGGCGGATGCGGGAAGACTCAGTTGGTGTCTACCCTGCTCTTCGCCGCCGGTGCCGTCAACCGTATCGGCCGGGTTGACGAAGGCAGCACTGTCACCGACTTCGACGAAGAAGAAATCGCCCGCAAACACACGCTCTCCTCGAGCCTGGCCTACGCCGAATGGCAGAAGACCAAGATCAACTTCATCGACACACCCGGCTTCGCCAACTTCCTCACCGACGCCCGCTCAGCGCTGCGCGTCGTCGAGGCCGCGGTCGTCGTCGTTGACGCCGTCGCCGGCGTCGAGGTGCAGACCGAGAAGCTGTGGTCCGAAGCCGCGTCGCTCGGGCTGCCGCGAATTGTCGCTCTCAACCGATTGGACCGCGAGCGCGCCAGCCTCGAACGCGCACTCGAATCGCTGCGCCGCGACTGTGCCCGCGAGATCATTCCGGTGCAGCTGCCGCTCGGCGAGGAGAAGGGGTTCATCGGCGTCGTCGATCTGGTCAAGATGAAGGCGCAGACCTTCGCCGCCGACGGCAAGATGACCGAAACGGATATCCCGGCCGCGCTCAACGACGCAGCCCAGCACGCGCGCGAACAGCTGATTGAAATGGTCGCCGAGGCCGACGAGCAGCTGATGGAAACGTTCTTCGCCGAGGGCACGCTGACCCAGGAGCAGTTGGTCGGCGGTCTGCGCACGGCGACGATGGCCGGCAAGCTCTATCCACTGCTGTGCACATCAGCGTCCCACGCCACGGGCATGCAGCCGCTGCTCGATGCGATCGTCAACTACGCGCCGTCACCGGCCGAACGGGATTTCCCCACGCTCGGCAAGGATGGCGCCGAGACGACGACGAAGGCGGCCGACAGCGCACCCTATTCGGCGTTTGTGTGGAAGACGATTGCCGATCCATTCGCCGGCCGCATCACCATGCTGCGTGTCGTGTCCGGCACCATCAAGTCCGACACCACGGTGAACAACACCACGCGCGAGACGCCAGAGCGTTTCGGCCACTTGCTCGTCCTGCAAGGCAAGACGCAGACTCACATCCCCGAGCTGAAGGCCGGAGATCTCGGCGCGGTGGCCAAGCTCAAGGAAACTCGGACCAACGACGTAATTGCGGACAAGACGAACGGAATCCGCGTCGCGCCGATCACGTTCCCCGAGGCGGTGCTCTCGTATGCCATCGAGCCCAAGAGCCGCGGCGACGAGGACAAGATCAGCACCGCTATGCACCGTCTGGAGGAGGAAGATCCGAGCATCAAGTACGGACGCGATCCGCAGACCCACGAGTTGCTGCTCGCCGGTCAGGGGCAGCTGCACATCGAGGTCACGGTTGCGAAGTTGAAGCGCCGCTTCGGCGTCGAGGTGAACCTGAAGCCGCCACGCATTCCGTATCGGGAGACCATCACCGCCTCCACCGAAGCGCACGGCCGGCACAAGAAGCAGACCGGCGGGCACGGACAGTTCGGCGATTGCAAGATCAGGGTCGAGCCGCTGCCACGCGGAAGCGACTTCCAGTTCGAGGACGACATCTTCGGGGGCGCCATCCCGCGCCAATATGTGCCGGCAGTCGAGAAGGGAATCCAGGAATCGCGGATGCGCGGGTTCCTGGCCGGCTACCCGATGGTGGACTTCAAAGCCACCGTGTTCGACGGCTCGTATCACGCCGTCGATTCCAACGAACTGTCGTTCAAGATGGCAGGCTCGTTGGCCTTCAAAGACGCCATGACCCGCGCCCGGCCCACGATCCTCGAACCAGTGATGCAGGTCGAGGTCTACACGCCGAGCGATTTCGCTGGTGACCTGATGGGCGATCTCAACGGCCGCCGGGGCCGGATTTCGGGCATGGATACGCGCGGCGCGATGACCGTCATCCGCGCCCAGGTGCCGATGGCCGAGATGCTGACCTACGAGCAGCACCTCACGTCAGCCACCGGCGGACGCGGCTCGTATCACATGGAGTACTCGCACTACGAGGAAGTGCCGCAGATGCTGCAGTCGAAGATCATCGCGGCATCGAAGGCCGAGCGCGGCCAAGCGGTCGCCGAAGAAGTGTAGTCAGGCCGTACATGGAAAGGGCCGGCGCGAGCCGGCCCACTTTCCACTTACTTTTCACGTTTCTACTTTTCTACTTTCCACTTATGATCCGCCGGCTTTGCGCGGGGTCGTGCTCCGCTGCGCCTTGCCGCGAGTCTGACCGCCGGCCTGTCCCTTCAAGCCGCCTTCGCCCTTGCCGCCGCGCATGCGCTGAGCCGCCTGCTTGATGCGCTCGCCTACGCCCTTGGTCTTCTTGGGCGCATCGGCCTCGCCTTCTTCCTTCTCGACCTTGGCGGCCGGGTTGTACTCGCTGCCGACGAGCTCGACGTGCGCCACTTCAGCGGAGTCGCCGCGCCGGTAGCCGACGCGCAGAATCCGTGTGTAGCCGCCCGGCCGATCTGCGTATCGCGGCGCAAGCGTCTCGAACAGCTTGCCCACGACGTCGGTATCGGGAAGCTCGGCGAGCACGAGACGACGCGCGTGCAGCGTCTTGCCGTTTGCCTCGCCGGCGGCAACGCCGCGCCGCGCGATCGTGATCAGCCGCTCGACGAACGGCCGCAGTTCCTTCGCCTTCGGCATCGTCGTCTCGATCTTCTCGTGACGCAGCAGCGCGATGGCCTGGTTCCGCAGCAGCGCGAGCCGATGCTCGGTGACGCGGCCCAGTTTGCGATGACCTACGTTGTGTCTCATGGCGTGCTAGTCCTGATGCGCCTGGGCGGGCTGATCGAGGCGCATGCCAAGGCTCAGGCCCATGCTGTGCAGGATCTCCTTGATCTCATTGAGCGACTTGCGGCCGAAGTTCTTCGTCTTGAGCATCTCGGCTTCGGTCTTCTGCACGAGTTCACGAATCGTCCGGATGTTCGCGTTCTTCAGGCAGTTATAGGAGCGAACCGAGAGCTCCAGCTCCTCGACACTCTTGTCCAGGTTCTCGTTGAGTGCCCCGGCACGCTGCTGCTCGGCCTGCGTATCCGGCGACTCGCTGGCATCCTCGAGGTTGATGAAGATGTTCAGGTGATCGCGAATCAGCTTGGCGGCCAGCGAGACCGATTCCTGGGCCGTCACCGAGCCGTTGGTCCAGACGTCGATCGTCAGCTTGTCGTAGTCGGTGGTCTGGCCGAGACGCGCGGCCTCGACCAGGTAGTTCACTTTCTTGACCGGCGAGTGCACTGAGTCCACCGGGATCCAGCCGATGCCGAGATCCTCGTCGAAGTTCTTATCCGCCGAGACGTAGCCGCGGCCGCGCTTCATGCGCAGCTCCATGTGCAGCTTGCCGCCTTCCGACACGGTGGCGATATGCGCCTCCGGCTCGAGGATCTCGACGTCCTGATCGACCTCGATGTCCTTGGCCCTGACGATGCCCGGCTTGTCCACACGCAGATACAACGTCTTCGTGTAGTCCACGTGCAGCTTGAGCGGAATCTGCTTCAGGTTGAGGATGATGTCCGTCGCGTCCTCGACCACGCCAGGGATCGGCGAGAACTCGTGCAGCACGCCGTCGATCTTCACTGCGGTGATCGCCGCGCCCTCGATCGACGAGAGCAGCACGCGACGCAGCGCGTTGCCGATGGTGGTGCCGAAACCGCGTTCAAACGGCTGGGCGTAGAACCGGCCGAATCGATCGGTGAGCGTCTCACGCTCGAATTCCAGCCGCTTGGGACGTTGAAAACCTTTCCAGAGCATCGTTGCTTCCTTTCGCCAACGAGGCCGGCTCAGTGCTTGCTACTCGTCGCGCAAGCGCGCCGAAGCGGCCTCACAGACCTGCGTGTTGTGTCCGCCGGCCTCCCGCTGCAGGTCTGTAAAGCTGCGGGCCGGCGGATGCGACGTAGTGGCGACGCCTGCGTCGCCCCTACACCTACTTCGAGTACAACTCGACGATCAGCTGTTCCTGCACGGGCAGATTGATCTGCTCGCGCGTCGGCACCGAGCCGATCTTTGCGGAGAGCCCGGCGGCATCGAACTGCAGCCACTCCGGCACGCCGCGTCCCTTGACCTCTTCGAGGGCATGGAGGATCGCCGGCGACTTCTTGCTGGTCTCGCGCACGGCAATCACGTCACCCGGCTTCACCGAATACGACGGGATGTTGACCTTGCGACCGTTCACCGTCAGATGACCGTGTCGCACCAGCTGACGGCCCTGCGGCCGTGACGTCGCGAAGCCCAGACGATAGGCGACGTTGTCCAGCCGCCGCTCGAGCAGCTGCAGCAGCGTCTCACCCGTGATGCCGCGGGTTCGCTCCGCCTGCTCGAAGTAGAGGCGGAACTGATCCTCGAGCACGCCGTAGATGCGCTTGACCTTCTGCTTCTCACGCAGCTGTACGCCGTATCCGGCCAGCTTCGACTTGCGCGTCTTGCCGTGTTGACCCGGCGCGAAGTTGCGCTTCTCGATCGCGCATTTCTCGGTGTAGCACCGCTCGCCCTTGAGGAACAGCTTCATCCCTTCGCGGCGGCACAGGCGGCAGACAGGTCCGATGTAACGAGCCATTAATTCAATCCTCTCGACAACAACTCACACCCGACGACGCTTGGTCGGCCGGCAGCCGTTGTGCGGAATCGGGGTCACGTCGCGAATCGACTTGACCTCGATGCCGACGGTCTGCAGCGCGCGAATCGCCGACTCGCGGCCGGAGCCGGGGCCCTTCACCCGCACGTCCACCGATCGCAGTCCGTAGGTCTTGGCCGTGTTGCCGGCGCTCATCGCCGCCTGCGTCGCCGCGAACGGCGTGCCCTTGCGCGAGCCCTTGAAGCCGATGCCGCCGGCGCTCGACCACGCGATCACGTTGCCCTCGGTGTCGGTGATCGTGATCTGCGTATTGTTGAACGACGCGTGAATGTGCACGAGGCCGTGGTGCACCACGCGCTTCTCACCGCGCTTCTTGAAGGTCTTGCGTGGCGCGCGCTTGCCGCCTTCAGCCTTCTTCTCGGGTGCGCCGCCGGGCGCTGCTGCTGCTTCAGTCTTAGCCATGTTGTCCTACACCGTCTTCTTCTTCGCCACGGCGCCCTTGCGCGGGCCCTTCCGCGTGCGCGCGTTGGTGCGAGTGCGCTGCCCGCGCACTGGCAGGTTGCGGCGGTGACGGAGCCCTCGATAGCAGCCGATTTCCATCAGCCGCTTGATGTTCATCGAGATCTCTTTGCGCAGGTCGCCCTCGACGCCGCCGACTTCTTCGATCACCCGGCTGATCTTCCGCACGTCGTCCTCGGACAGATCCTTGACGCGGATGTCCGGGCTGACGCCGGCCGCGCCGAGGATGTCGCCCGAACGCTTGCGGCCGATTCCGTAGATATAGGTGAGCCCGATCTCGACACGCTTGGTGCGCGGGAGATCAACGCCTGCAATACGCGCCATCGCTTATCCCTGCCTCTGCTTGTGTTTCGCGTTCGTGCAGATCACCCGCACCACGCCACGGCGGCGGACGACCTTGCATTTGTCGCAGATCCGTTTGACGGACGCCCTGACCTTCATGTCTCCAGCCTTCCTTACGCCTTCCGAACGATGCGGCCGCGTGTCAGATCCCGCGGCGTCAGCTCCACGATCACGTGATCCCCGATCAGCACTCGCACAAAGTTCCGATCGAGCCCACCGCCGATGTGCGCCGTAATCCGGGCACCCTCGACGTCAACCTGATACAACCCGCTGGGCAACTGCGCCGTCACCCGGCCTTCCACCTGCCGCTTGCCCTGAGTTCCGTCGAAGGGCGCGTCGTGCCCTGCGCGTTCCTCGTCCACGACCTTCTCAGGTACGGGCCGGAAGCATCTGCCGCGCGCGCTCGGCGTCCTCCGCCAGCAGCGTCAGGATTTCCGTACCCTCATGCGTCACCACGACGGTGTGCTCGAAGTGCGCCGACAAGCTGCGGTCGGTCGTCACCGCCGTCCACCCGTCCGACTGCACCTTCACCGATGGATGGCCAGCGTTGACCATCGGCTCGATCGCGATGACCATCCCCTCCGACAGCCGCGGTCCGGAGCCGCCCGGGCCATAGTTGGCGACCTGCGGCTCCTCGTGCAGCGACGTCCCGATACCGTGACCGACAAATTCCCGCACCACCGAGAAACCATTCGCTTCAACGTGGTGCTGCACTGCCGCCCCGATGTCCGAGACCCGCGCACCAGGCTTCACGGCGTCGATGCCCTGAAACAGCGCCTCTTCCGTGACCCGAAGCAGCTTCGTGGCTTCCGGCGACACTGACCCGACCGGCACCGTCACCGCGCAATCGCCAAAGAACCCCTCGAGCTTGGCGCCCATGTCGATGGAGACGATGTCTCCTTCGACGAGGGCCCGCGCGGAGGGGATCCCGTGGACCACCTGCTCGTTCACCGACGCGCACACGGTCGCGGGATACCCGTGGTACCCCTTGAACGCCGGCTCGGCGCCAGCCTCGCGCACCAACCGCTCCGCCAGCGTATCGAGATCGCGCGTCGTCACACCGGGCGCGACACTCTTGCGCAACTCGGCGAGAATTCGCGCCACGAGCTGGTTGACGCGGCGCAGCTTGGCGATCTCACTCTGCGACCGGCAGACGATCACCGCGCACGCTCCCCGCTCATCGCCGACGCGGCATCATCGATCATCGTGTCGAGCTCCTTCGCGACGCGCTCCGGCGACTGCGCGCCGTTGACGACGCGGAACGTCGGCCGCTCGCGGTAGTACTCCAACACCGGCCTGGTGGAAGTCTGGTATACCTTCAACCGCTCGCGCACGACGCCTTGGTCGTCGTCGGTGCGCTGAATCAGCTCGCCGCCGCACTTGGCGCACGCCGTGGCGGCGACCAGCGCTTCCGCATTGGTCCCGCACACCCGACAGATGCGCCGGCTGCCCAGACGCCGCACCAACTCCTGCTCGGGCACCGCGACGTCGATCACGATCAACGCTCCGGCGTCGCTGCGCGCCATCAACTCGTCGAGCGCTCTGGCCTGCGCCACCGTCCGCGGAAACCCATCGAGCACGAACCCCGGCTTCGCATCCGGCCGTCCCAGACGCTCGGCCACGATGGCGATGATCATCGAGTCGTCAACCAGCTCGCCGCGATCCATCTGGGCCTTAGCCGCCAGCGCCATCGGGTTCTTCTCCTTGATGGCCTCGCGCAGGATGTCGCCGGTCGAGATCTTCAGCAGACCCCGCTCGCGCGCAAACCGCCCCGCCTGCGTGCCCTTACCGGCCCCAGGCGGTCCCATCATGATGACGTTCAAGCCCACCGACTAGCCCCGTCGTCCTCGTATCCGCGTCTTCTTCATGAACCCGTCGTAGTGCCGCATGATCAACTGCGACTCCACCTGCTGCACGGTGTCCATGGCCACGCCAACCACGATCAACAGGGACGTGCCGCCGAAGTAGAACGTCACACCGAGGCCCTGGGTAAACCACGAGGGCAACGCGGCATCGAGGCGCTCACCGATAAACGGAATCGGGGCGACCTTGAACCCGCTAATGAGCAACTCCGGCAGCAGCGCGACCATGGCCAGGTACAGCGCGCCGACCAGCGTGATCCTCGCCAGAATCGTGTCGATGTACTCGGCCGTCCGCTTGCCGGGCCGGATGCCGGGAATGAAGCCGCCGTATTTCCGCATGTTCTCGGCCACGTCGTCAGGGTTGAAGATGATCGACGTGTAGAAGTACGCGAAGAACACAATGCCGACCACGTAGAGCAGGTTGTAGAGCGGCATGCCGTAGGCGACCTGATCGATCATTCGCCGCGGCAGAGTCCCAACCTCGAACAACGGTCCGGCCATCGAGAAGAACGACAGGATGGACGAGGCGAAGATCACCGGGATGACGCCGCCGGTGTTGACCTTGAGCGGAATGTGCGTACTCGAGCCGCCGTACTGGCGGCGGCCGACGACACGTTTCGCGTACTGCACGACAATCCGCCGGTGGCCGCGCTCGACGAAGACAATCGCGCCAATGACGATGACCGCCATCGCCAACAGGAACAGGATGCGGAGCGGACCAATCTGCCCGGTCTGCAATTGATCGAACGTGGAGATGACGGCGTTCGGAAAGTTGACGACAATCCCGGCGAAGATCAGCAGCGACATACCGTTGCCGATGCCGCGCTCGGTGATCTGCTCGCCGAGCCACATCACGAACATGGTGCCGGTCGTGAGCGTGAGGACGCACATGAGCCGGAAGCCCCAACCGGGATCGAAGACGAGCGGCAGACCGCCAGGCGCCTCCGTCGAGCGCTCGAGCCAGATCGCATAGCCGAAGGCCTGCACCAGCGCCAGCACCACCGTCAGATAACGGGTGTACTGCGTGATCTTGCGCCGGCCCAGCTCGCCTTCCTTCGAGATCCGCTCGAGGTACGGCCACACGACCGTCAGCAGCTGGATGATGATCGACGAGCTGATGTACGGCATGACGCCGAGCGCGAAGATCGTGACCCGCGCCAAGCTGCCGCCGGTGAACATGTTGTAGAGACCGAACATCGAGCTGGCCGCCTGCTGGGCGAACAGCAGCAGCGCTTCCTGGTTCACGCCCGGCGTCGGGATGTGATTCCCGATCCGGTACACACCGAGCAGCGCCAACGTGAACAGAATGCGGTTCCGCAGGTCGCTGACGGCGAACAGGTTTTTGAGCGCGTTCTCCATACGTCTATCCCACCCGGGCTCAGGGCCCGGCCTTACTTCGCCTCGAGTACTTCGACGGTTCCCCCGGCCGCGGCGATCTTCTCCGCCGCCTTGCCACTGAACTTATGCGCGCGCACCGTCAGCTTCTTCGACACATCGCCTCGGGCCAGCACCTTGATGGGCTGACGCGCGCTGTGGATCAGACCGCGCTCACGCAGCAACTCCGGCGTGACGACCGTGCCCGCGTCGAACCGATCGGCGAGCACATCCAGATTCACCACGGCGTACTCGGTGCGGAACGGGTTGTGGAATCCGCGCTTCGGCACGCGGCGGTGCAGCGGCATCTGGCCGCCTTCAAAGCCGCGCTTGAACTTGTACCCCGAACGCGACTGCGCACCCTTGTGTCCACGTCCGGCCTGGGTGCCCTGGCCCGTGCCGTGTCCGCGACCGACGCGCTTCTTGTTCTTCTTCGAGCCCTCGGAGGGCTTCAGATCACTCAGATCCATGACGTTATTCCTGCACGCTATTCCTGAACGACCACGAGGTGACGGACCTTGTGGATCATCCCGCGAGTTTCCGGCGTGTCCAGCAGTTCCACCGAATGATTGAGACGCCGCAGCCCCAGGCCCGTAACGGTCTCGTCCTGCGTGCGATTGAAGCCGATGGTGCTCTTGACGAGCGTCACCTTCAGCGTCTTCTTTCCCGCGGCTCTCTTTGCAGCCTTCTTCGCCATCGCCTTTGCCTTTTGACCTTTGACCTTTGACCTTGCGCGAAGCGCTAGGCTCCGACGAGCTCTGCTTCTTCCTTGCCGCGATAGCGCGCAACCTGCGACGGATCTTTCAGATCCATCAAGCCGGCAAACGTCGCGCGCACAACGTTGTGCGGGTTCGCCGATCCAAGCGACTTGGTCAGCACGTTCTGAATGCCACAGCTTTCCACGACCGCACGCACAGCACCGCCGGCAATCAAGCCGGTGCCTTCCGGTGCCGGCTTGAGCAGCACGCTGCCCGAACCGAAGCGGCCGACGACCTGATGCGGAATCGTCGTGCCCTTGAGCGGCACCTTGATCAGGTTCTTCTTCGCGGCCTCGATGCCCTTCTTGATCGCCGAAGGCACTTCCTTCGCCTTGCCGACTCCAAAGCCGACCACGCCGTGACCGTCGCCGACGACGACCAGCGCGCTGAAGCTCAGGTTCTTGCCGCCTTTGACGACCTTCGTCACGCGATTGATCGAGACGACGGTGTCCTTGATCTCGAGCTGCGACGGATCGACCTTCTCACGAGTTCGATTCATCAATGCCATGCGACTAAAACTCCAGACCGGCTTCTCGCGCCGCGTCAGCCACCGCTTTCACACGCCCGTGATACAGAAATCCGTTGCGATCGAAGACCACGCGCTTCACGCCTTTTTCGATCAGCCGTTCCGCGATCGTCTTGCCGATCGCTTTCGCGCCGGCGACGTTTCCGCCGGTCGCCTTCTTGGGGAGCGCGCCCTTGACCGACGGCTCGACCGTGGAGGCCGACGCAATCGTCTTGCCGCTCGCATCGTCCACGACCTGCACATACATGTGCGCGACGCTTCGGAAGATGGTCAGACGCGGCCGCTCGATCGTGCCGCTCACGCGGCGGCGAATGCGGTAGCGGATACGCTGACGGCGGTCGTCCTTGGTTTTGATACGCATCTACTTCGCCCCCGTCTTGCCGACCTTCTTCTTCAGCTGCTCACCGGTGTAGCGCACGCCCTTTTGCTTATACGGATCGGGCTTGCGCATCCGGCGGATGTTCGCGGCGACCTGGCCCACGAGTTGACGATCGACACCGGTCACGGTGATGTGCGTCTGCTTATCCACGGTGATGTCGATCCCGGTCGGGATGTCGAAGATCACCGGATGGGAATAGCCGAGCGCGAAGTGCACCTGCTTGCCTTTCAACTCCGCGCGATAGCCGACGCCGACGATGTCGAGCTCTTTCTTGAAGCCATCGGTCACACCGGCCACGGCGTTCGCCACCAGACTGCGAGCCAAACCGTGGAACTTGCCCAGCTCAGGATCTTCGCGAGACAGCTTCGCGACGAGCGAGCCGTCCTCTTGCGCGAAGAGGATGCCGGGCGGGATCGCCTGGCGCATCTTGCCCTTCGGACCCTGCACTTCCACGGCGTCCGGGGCGACCTTCGCGGTCACGCCCTTCGGGATCGGAATCGGTTTCTTACCTATACGTGACATGACACATCACCACGCTGTCTGCTACCAAACATTGCAAAGGACTTCGCCGCCGACGCCAGCCTTGCGGGCGGCGCGTCCGGTCATCACTCCGCGCGACGTCGTCAAGATGCTGGTGCCGAGACCGCCGAGCACATTCGGCACGTCTTCCGCTCCCAGATAGACGCGGCGACCGGGACGGCTGATCCGCTCGAGGCCGGTCATCACCTTCTCGCCGTGCGGTCCGTACTTGAGGAACACGCGGATGACCTGCCGCGGCTGACGGCCGGCCTTCTCCGCCGGCTCCTCGATCAGCCGGAACCCCTGGATGTAACCCTCATCCTGAAGGATTCGCGCAATCTCCGCCTTCAGCTTGCTGGCCGGCAGGTCCACGCGGGAGTGCTTGGCCGAGACGGCATTGCGGAGGCGCGTGAGCATGTCCGAAATCGGGTCTGTCATATCTCTGTTCTCTCGCTCAACCTCTACCAGGAGCTCTTGGTGACACCGGTGACATCGCCCTCGAGCGCCAGCTTGCGGAAGCACAGGCGGCACATGTTGAACTTGCGCATGAACGCCCGCGGCCGTCCGCACAGCTTGCAGCGGTTCCGGTGACGGATCTTGTATTTCAGCGGCTTTTCTTCCTTGGCGACCTTTGCTGTCGTGGCCATCGAAATCCTCTAGTTCGTTCTGAACGGCATGCCCATCAGCTGCAGCAGCTTGCGGGCTTCCTCGTCGGTGCGCGCACTGGTCACGACCGACACGTTCATTCCGCGCGCCTTGTCCACCTTCATGTAGTCGATCTCTGGAAACAGCAACTGATCCCGGAGACCCATCGTGAAATTGCCGCGGCCATCGAAGCCCTTGGGCGAGACGCCCCGGAAGTCACGGACGCGCGGCAAAGCGATCGTGATCAGGCGATCGAGAAACTCGTACATGCGCTCGCCGCGTAGCGTCACCATCGCGCCCACGGGCATGCCCTGGCGCAGCTTGAACTGCGCGATCGACTTGGTGGCGCGGCGCACCACGGCCTTCTGACCGGTGATGCGACCGAGTTCATCGGCGCCGACGTCGGCGAGCTTGGCGTTCGACGTCGCCTCGCCGAGCCCCATGTTGACGACCACCTTCTCGATCTTGGGGATCGCCATCACGTTCTTGTAGCCGAACTCCTTCTTGAGCGCCGGCGCGACTTCCTTTTGATACCGTTCTCTCAGGCGGCTCATTTGTCGACCACTCCCTCGCACTTCCGGCAAATTCGCACTTTTCGATCGCCGCGCATCTCATGGCCGATACGGGTGACCTTTCCGCAGTCGGGGCACACCAGCTGCACGTTGCTGGCGTGGAGTGCGCCCTCACGCTCGACGATCCCGCCCTTGATGTTGCGCTGCGGGTTCGGACGCGTGTGGCGCTTGATCATGTTCACGCCTTCGACGATCACGCGATTCTTCAGCGGGAGCACCTTCAGCACGCGCCCGCGCTTGCCGCTGTCCTTGCCTGTCGTGACGACAACGTTGTCGTTGCGGCGAATAGGGGTTTGTAGTTTCGACATCTTCGTATTCCGTAGAGGCGAACCGTCAGGTCCGCCTAGAGCACCTCAGGTGCCAGCGAAATGATCTTCATGAACCGGCGCTCGCGAAGCTCGCGCGCCACCGGCCCGAACACGCGCGTGCCGATCGGCTCGTTCTGATCGTTGACCAGCACCGCCGCGTTGCGGTCGAAACGGATGTAGCTGCCGTCGCGCCGCCGCTGTTCTTTCCGTGTCCGCACGATCACCGCCTTGACGACCTGGCCCTTCTTGACCGTGCCGTCGGGCGTGGCTTCCTTCACCGACGCGGTGACGATGTCACCGAGGCGGGCATAGCGGCCAGTGGACCCGCCGATCGGGTTGATCACCGAGATCTTGCGCGCGCCGGAGTTGTCGGCCACGTCGAGAATCGAGCGCATCTGGATCATGGCGAGCTCCTATACCTCGGCGGCTTTCGCGACGACGCGGGTCATGACCCAGCGCTTGCGCCGCGACAGCGGTCGCGACTCGGCAATCGATACGGTGTCACCGACCTTGGCTTCGTTCTTCTCGTCGTGGGCCACGAACTTCGACGTCTTGCGCTGCGTCTTGCCGTAGACCTCGTGACGCACCTTGCGCTCGACGGCCACGACGATGGTCTTGTCCATCTTGTCGCTGACCACCGTGCCCGTGACCTGTGCTTTGACGCTCATCTCGCTCCTACCGTCTTCTCCCGGAGGATCGTCTTGATCCGGGCGAGGTCCCGCCGCACGCCACGCACCTTGGCTGGCGCCTCGAGCTGGCCCATCGATTTCTGGATCCGCAGCCGGAACAGCTGATCGTCGAGATCTTTCTCACGCTGCCTCAGCTCGTCCACGCTGAGCTCGCGAACTTCTCCGGCCTTCATACCGCTTTCTCCTGCGCGAACCGCGTCGCGAACTTGGTCTTGATCGGCAGCTTGGCCGCCGCCAGCTGCATGGCTCGCCGGGCTTCGACCTCGGTCACGCCTTCCATCTCGAACATGATCTTGCCGGGCCGGACGACGCACACCCACTGCTCGGGCGCGCCCTTGCCCTTACCCATACGGGTTTCCTGCGGCTTCTTCGTGATTGGCTTGTCGGGGAAGATCCGGACCCAGATCTTGCCGCCGCGCTTGATGAAGCGCGTCATCGCCACGCGGGCCGCTTCAATCTGGCGATCGGTGATCCACGCCGGTTCCATTGCTTTCAGACCGTAGTCGCCGAACGACACGTCCGATCCGCGCCACGCTTTTCCAGTCATGCGACCGCGCTGTTGCTTGCGGTACTTGACCTTCTTTGGCATCAACATCTTCGTTACCCTCTAGCGGGCGCGCGACGCGGAGCCCGATCCCGATATTCCTCATCACGGCCGACGCGCGGCACGAGGCGCTCGCCCTTGTAGAGCCACACCTTCACGCCGATCTGGCCGTAGGTCGTATTCGCCTCGGCGAAGCCGTAGTCGATGTCCGCGCGCAGCGTCTGCAGCGGCAGCTGGCCGTGCAGATACCACTCCGAGCGCGCGATCTCGGCGCCGTTCAAACGTCCCGACACGCGCACCTTGATGCCGCGTGCGCCGAAGCGCAGCGCCGACTCGACGGCCTTGCGCATCGCCCGGCGGAACGCGACGCGCTTTTCGAGCTGCACCGCCACCGATTCGGAGATGAGCTGCGCCTCGAGCTCGGGCTTCTGGATCTCCTGGATGTTGATGAAGACCTCGCGGTTGGTCCGCTTCTGGATCTCCTGCTTCAACTTGTCCACTTCAGTGCCCTTGCGCCCGATGATGATTCCGGGGCGCGAGGTGTAGATGTGGATCTTCAAGTTGTTCGCCGCGCGCTCGGTCTCGATGCGCGACACGCCGGCATGCGAGAACCGCTTCTTGAGGTCCTGCCGCAGGGCGAGGTCCTCGTGCAGTAGCTTCGCGTAGTCCTTGTCGGCGTACCAGCGCGAGCGCCAGGTCTTGTTGAATCCGAGCCGGAATCCGTACGGATGAACCTTCTGGCCCACGTCAATCTCCTCTGTACCGCTTACGCTGTTGCCACGGCCTTCTTGCCGCGCGACGCGCTTTTGGCTTTACCACTGGCGGCTCCGCCGCCTGACGTCTTCACTCTGGCCTTGGCTGGCGCCCCAGCCGCCGCGCCCTCCGCACCGACACGCTCGATCTTCAGCGGCCGCTCGACGACACGCACCGTGAGATGCGCCGTCCGCTTCACGACACGATAAGCGCGACCCATCGGAGCCGGCCGCACGCGCTTCATCGACATGCCCTGATTGGCGAACACCTCCGCCACGTAGAGCCGATCGATGTCGCCGCCGAACCCGTCTTTCTGCTGCAGATTCGCCACCGCAGACCGCAGAACCTTGGCCAGCTCGCGCGCGATGATCTTGCGCGTGAACTGCAGCGTGGCGAGCGCCTGGTTCACGGTCTTGCCGCGAATCAGATCGCACACCAGGCCCGCCTTCTGCGCCGACGTTCGAATGCCGCGCGCCGTTGCCTGTGCTTCAACCATGACGTCTCTACCCCTAGCTCTTCGCCGCCGGTGCGCCTGCTGCCGGTGCGCCTGGCGGCGGCGCCGCCGCAGCCTGCGCCGCCTTCTCGGTCTTCGTGGTGTGGCCCTTGAACGCCCTGGTCGGGGCGAACTCACCAAGCTTGTGGCCCACCATGTTCTCCGTCACGTAGACCGGGATGAACTTCTTCCCGTTGTGCACGGCCATCGTGTGCCCGACCATCTCGGGAATCACCGTTGACCGCCGCGACCAGGTCTTGACGACCTTCTTCTCGTTGGCGCGGTTCATCGACTCGACCTTCTCGAGGAGCGAGGTGTCGACGAACGGCCCCTTCTTCAGTGATCTGCTCATGCTCAATCCTGCCGTCTCTGGTCCTAGGTCTTTGGTCTTTGGTGAGTCACCAGAGACCAGAGACTAGAGACCTGAGATCTATTTCGGCCTCCGCTGGACGATGAACTGGTTCGTGTCCTTGCGGCGGCGCGTCTTGTAGCCCTTCGTCGGCTGGCCCTCGCCACCACCGAGCGGGTGATCGACCGGGTTCATCGCAACGCCGCGCACGTGCGGCCGCTTACCGAGCCAGCGGCTGCGGCCGGCTTTGCCAATCGACACGTTCTCGTGATCGAGATTGCCGACCTGCCCGATCGTCGCCAGGCACTCGACGTTGATCTTGCGGATTTCGCCCGACGGCATCTTCACCGACGCGTACTCACCCTCGCGCGCGACCAGCTGCACCGACGAGCCCGCGCTGCGCGCGATCTGACCGCCCTTGCCAGGCTTCAGCTCGACGTTGTGGATCTGCGTGCCGAGCGGAATGGCCTTCAGCGGCAGACAGTTGCCGGGGAGGATGTCCACGTTGTCGCCCGACACGAGCGTGTCGCCGACCTTGATGCCGAGCGGCTGCAGAATGTAGCGCTTCTCGCCGTCGGCGTAGCTCACCAGCGCGATGCGGGCCGAGCGGTTCGGGTCGTACTCGATCGTCTCGATGGTGCCGACGATGTTCTTCTTGTCGCGCTTGAAGTCGATGATCCGGTAGAGCCGCTTGTGCCCGCCGCCGCGCCACCACGCGGTCACTTCGCCACGGTTGTTGCGGCCGCCCGAGCGGTGCAGGTTCTCGGTCAGCGGACGATACGGCTCGGTCGCCGTCAGATCGTCTGAGGTCTGTACCGTTTTGAAGCGTGAGCCCGGCGACGTCGGATTGAATTTTCTGATCGGCATGATCCTTACGCCCCCTGCAGGAATTCGGGCAGCTTCTCGCCGTCCCGCAGCTTCACGTACGCCTTCTTCCAGTCCGAGCGCCGGCCCATGTAGCGGCCCTGCCGCTTCATCTTGCCGTGCGCCAGCGAGGTGCGGACGCTCTGGACCTTGGAACCGAGCAGCGATTCGACCGCGCGTTTGATGTCGATCTTGTTAGCGTCCATCGCCACTTCGAACACCAGCGTCTGTCCGTCTTCGCGGATGACCGTGGTCTTCTCGGTGATGAGCGGGCGCTTGATGACGTCAGTGAGTTTCATCAGCCCAACGCCTCCTGGAGCTTCTCGAGCGCCGCCTTGGTCAGCACGACTCGCCGCGTGTCCATGATGTCGCGGGCGCTGACGCGATTGCTCGCCAGCAGGCGCACGCCATCGATGTTGCGCACCGACAGCGTCATCTTCTCTTCGGGCTTCACGTCAACGAGCAGCACTTTGCTGGCCTTTTTTCCGCCATCGATGCCGAGCCGCTTGAGCATCTCGGCCGCGGCCTTGGTCTTGATCTCCGCGACGGTCAGCGCGTCCACGACGATGACCTGGCCATCGCGCAGTTTCTGGGTCAGCGCGGCGCGGAGCGCGCCCTTCTCGACCTTCTTCGGCAGCTGGTATTCGTAGCTGCGCGGCTGCGGGCCGAATGTGGTGCCGCCGTGGCGCCAGAGCGGGTTGCGAATCTCACCCACGCGCGCACGGCCGGTGCCCTTCTGCCGCCACGGCTTCTTGCCGGAGCCGCTGACCATCGCCCGCGTCTTCGTCGCGTGCGTGCCCCGCCGTTCGGCCGCGTTGGCGCGAATGACGGACTGATGAATCAGATCCGTTTTCACGCGACCGCCGAACACCGTGTCGCTCAGATCGAGCGACCCGATTTTCTCGTTCTGTTGATTGACGACATCTACAGTCATGGCTCTATCCGGCTATGGGCGACGCATGCGTCGCCCCTACTTCTTGCCGCCCTTTTTCTTGATTGGCTCGGCCTGCGCCACCTTGACGACCTTGGCGGCAATCGCCTTGCGAATCATGACGATGGCGTTCGGTCCGCCCGGTACGGCGCCCTCGACCATCAGCAGATTGTTCTCGAGATCGACGCGCAGCACTTTCAGGTTCCGAACCGTGATGCGGGTCGATCCCATGTGACCGCCCATCCGCATCCCCTTCACGACGCGCGACGGATACGACGAGGCGCCAATCGATCCCGGCGCGCGGTGGAACATCGAGCCGTGCGTCGCCCGGCCGCCCTTGAAGTGATGCCGCTTGACGACACCCTGGAAGCCCTTGCCGCGGCTGGTGCCGATGACGTCGACGCGATCGCCGTTGTTGAAGATCGACACGTTCACCTGATCGCCGAGCTTCAACGGTTCGCCGCCGTCCTTGACCTTCACTTCGCGGCGCACACGCGTCGCCGGGACACCTGACTTCTTGAAGTGACCCTGCGTCGGCTTGTTCTCTTTCGTCGGCTTCGCCTCGACGAGTCCGAGCTGCACCGACTGGTAGCCGTCGGTCTCGACGCTCTTGACCTGCGCCACCACGCACGGGCCCGCCTTCAGCACCGTCGCCGGATACACCGTGCCATCCGGCTCGAAGAGCTGCGTCATGCCGACTTTCTTGCCGATGATTCCTGTCACCATCTCTTGTCCTTCGTAGGCCGGGTCTTGTTCTCCAAGACCCGGCGGGTCTAAAGAGCAAGACCCGCCCTACGGCTGTCTATTTGCCGTGTTCTTTCCCGAACGCCTTGATCTCCACATCGACACCCGCGGGGAGATCGAGCTTCATCAGCGCGTCCACCGTCTGCGGCGTCGGCTCGAAGATGTCAATCAGCCGCTTGTGCGTGCGAATCTCGAACTGCTCGCGCGACTTCTTGTCCACGTGCGGCGAGCGCAGGACGGTCCAGCGGTTGCGCGACGTCGGCAGCGGAATCGGGCCAGCCAGTTGCGCGCCCGTGCGCTTGGCGGTGTCCACAATCTCGCCCGTGGATTGGTCCAGAATCCGCGCGTCATAGGCCTTCAATCGGATCCGGATCTTGTCTGAAAACATCGCCATCTTTTTTTCCTGTAGGGCGGGTCCTGGTTGGGGACCCGCCGGCCTGGCGGGTCTTTAAAGCAAGACCCGCCCTACGGGTGTCCAGTTACTCAATGATCTCCGTGATGGTTCCCGCGCCGACGGTCCTGCCGCCCTCGCGAATCGCGTAGCGCGCGCCCTTCTCGAGCGCCACCGGCACGTGCAGTTCCGCCGTG
>Ga0207428_10001543_pt1 | contig 24104 bp, 19 predicted proteins | sample RhiMethybrSRZTD1_FD_187600 | JGI IMG/M metagenome (GOLD analysis project Ga0207428, IMG submission 187600) | Populus rhizosphere microbial communities from Tennessee, USA - Rhizosphere MetaG P. TD hybrid SRZTD1 (SPAdes) (version 3) | ecosystem: Host-associated > Plants > Roots > Rhizosphere >...
CGGACACCTCGCCTTCAACCAGCGCTCGGCTCTCGTGATGCGCGAGCTCGAAGGCCGCAGCTACCAGGAGATCGCCGAGATCATGGGCGTCTCGGTCAGCGCGGTCGAGACGCTGATCTTCCGCGCCCGCCGCGCGCTGCGCGAGCAGCTCGATGAGGGAATCACCTGCCGCGAGGCCGAGCTCGCGATCTCGAAGCAGCTCGACCGTCGCCTCTCACGCCAGGACAAGGGTGCGCTCCGTGCCCACCTCCGCGAGTGCGATGACTGCGCCGGGTTCGCGCGCAGCCAGCGGGCCCAGCGCGGCGCACTGAAGGCGCTCGGCGCGATTCCGCTCCCACAGTCGCTCGTCGGGCTCTTCGGCGGCGGCGGAGCGGCGGTTGGCAGCGGTGTGGCGGTGAAGGTCGCGGCAGTCGCTGCAGGGGCCGCGCTCGCGACCGGTGTCGGCTACGAGGGCGTGAAGCACGGCGTCGTGCATTCGGGCGGCTCGACAGCCGCACCCGCAGTCGTGAAGAAGGAGCCCACCCGCAGCGCCACAGGTTCCGGCTCCAGCCGCGCGACTGTCCTCCCGAGCAGGCACGAGGCCGCGATCGACCAGAAACCGTTCCGCAAAGCGGCGGTCAAGGCCCGCGCCACGGCGAAGCGGCACGGCAAGCCCGCGTCCGGCAAGCCATTCGTGGCCAAGCCGGTGAAGAACGTCAGCTCACCCTCGAACGGGAACGGCGCTGCTCACAAGGTGACCAAACCGGTGCACCCGAGCCATCCCGTAACGCCGAGCGCCGGCCGTAGCCACGGCCAGAACGCAGGCGGCAACGCCAAGGCCAAGGCCAACGGCGGCGGCAAGAAGAAGCCGACCCAGCCGCCGGCCAAGGCGAAGGGCAAGGGCGGCGGTGGCGGCGGCGGCAACGGCGCGACGGACACCGGCGACGGGTCCGCCGGCCACGGCAAGTCCGGCCGCTAGCCGCGATTCCGCGGCAGGTTTGCTACAAAGCCTCGCGTGAGCATCGTCAACCGCAGAAACGCCGTTATCGGCTGGGCGGTTTGGAAGGTCTCCAAACGCGCAATGAGGCGCAAGGCGAAGGCCGCCAAGCCCACGGTCGAGGACGGCCGCCCGAACAAGTCGCTGGTTGCCGCGACCGCCGCGGGTGCCGCGGCTACCGTCGGTGCCGTTGCCGTCTGGCGGAAGCGCCACGGTGACGACGACGACGAGAGCTAGCGCCGCCTCGCGCCGCGACGGATAGGCGGTAGCCGGCTTCGCGCTGCCACTTTTCCGCGATTTGGCGTTAGGCTCGTTCTACCGGGTCGGGCCAAGTCAACGGGGAGAGAGCCATGCGCATCGAGTCATCGGTCACGTCCATCACGTGGATCCCGTCGGAGGCGATCGAGGGCATGCCAAAGCTGCCGTTCGAGTGGGGTCTCGCGCACTACGACGAGCCGCCGAGCGACCGGCTCGTCGACATCGAGGCGATGCACGAAAACGACCTCTTCCGCGAGGCGAACGAGCTGAAGGCGTGGGTCGAGGTCGACGACGACGGGACGATCACGGACTGCGGCTACTCGGGCGGCGGGCGCGTCGGCGTCACGCGCCTGAAGCTCTTTCGGCGCGAGGTCACATTCCCGGCCGTGCAGTACCCCGCCATCCAGGCCGAGCCCGAGATCCAGGACGGGTCGGCGCGCTTCGTGCAGTCGGCCGGCGGCCACATGGGCCTGCCCGCGCCGCGCCGCGTCGTCGGCAAGCCGTTCATGCGCGTCTCGTCTGCCTCCGCGTGGACCACGCTGGAGCTCGTGATCCGCGCTGACGGCTCCTCGGAGGGCAAGCTGATCGGAGCGAGCGCCTTCCCGCGCCACTGGGTCTACGACCACGACGGCGTGCTGGTCGAGAAGTCGGCCTCGATCGACTTCGAGCGCTGGTACCGCGAGTCGCACGGCAAGAACACGCCGTGGGGCGAGGAGGACTCTCCGGCGATCGCGACCGCGGTCGAGTCGGAGCTCGAACGGTGCCTCTCGGCCTCGATCATGCGAGGCGGCGCCGAGCTCGAGCGGCGGAACTACGAACAAGGCCAGGCGCTCGTCCGCGAGGGCGAGGAGGGCCGCGAGCTGTTCCTGCTCCTCGACGGCATCGTCGACGTGGAGGTCAACGGCGAGGAGGTCGCCGAGATCGGCCCCGGCGCGCTACTGGGCGAGCGGGCGCTGTTGGAAGGCGGGAAGCGCACCGCGACGCTGTGGGCGACGACCCCGGTGCGCGTGGTTGTCGTGCCGCCCGAAGCCGTGAAGGAGTCGGCACTCCAGGAGCTCGCGGCCGGCCGAAGGGCTGAGGGCTAGCAAGCAGCAGCAGAAATGGCTTGACGCCCGCTGCAACCAGGCGCAGAATCGCGCAGCGAGTGACTCTTCAAGGGGGGCTACATGAGAAGCTCTGTTCTGCTGGTCCTGGCGGGTCTCGTCCTGGTGGGCCTCGCCACCGTGATTCCGGCGACGGGCGTCGTGTTGCCGACGACGCACGCGGCTCCGCCCGAGGCGGATGACCGGGTCACCCCGGCGACGCAGTACGTTCGCCACGACGGTGGCACCGACCGGGCAATCCAACACTGTTCCGAAACATCGTCGAGCACGGCGCCAGACGTGCCGGGCGACGGCGACAGCGACTCGAACGACGGAGGCGCGTTCCGCCAGGGCAACGAGCCCACGGTGGCGATCGACCCGACGAACCCGGATCTGGTGTTCGCCGCCTGGAACGACTACTGCGACAGCGACCTCGGCGGGGGCTGGATGGGCCTCGCATTCTCGCGCGACAGCGGCGAGACGTGGACGCCATCCAAGATCCCCGGCTATCCGAGCGACACCTCGGCAGAGGGGGCGGCGTCACCGCTCCACCTGCGGCAGGCCGAGGCGGGCGACCCGCTGCTCGCATTCGACAGCGATGGCAAGCTCTTTGCCGGCGGGATCGCGTTCAACCGCGTGAACCCGCAGAACGGGGACGTGTGGGTCGCGAGCTACGCGGCCACGCCGGGCCCGAGCGGCTACCCGAAGGACTACCTCCGCACGGTGGTGGTCGGGCAGGGCACGCCCGCGCTGAACGGCATCTTCCAGGACAAGCCGTCGATGGAGGTCGACCGCACCGGCGGCCAGTTCGACGGCAACGTCTACATCTGCTGGTCGCGCTTCGTCGGCTTCAACGGGCGGACGAAGATCTCGTTCGCCCGCTCGACCGATTCCGGACAGACGTTCTCCCGCCCGATCGAGCTCTCGTTCGGCAAGGACGTCCAGGGCTGCGACATCGCGATCGAGAGCGACGGCGACGTCTACGTGACGTGGGGAACGCGGAGCACGCCGTCGGCGATCGACGCGGAGGGGCTGGCGATCGCCCGCTCCCCCGACGGGGGCGCGCACTTCGAGCCCGCGCACCAGATCGCGACGTTCACGCGCTACTTCCCGTCCGACGGGGCACGTGACTGCGGCGACGGCCCGTTCCTCTGCCCGAGCGGCTTCGTCTTCTTCCGCGTGCCGCTCGAGCCGCGCGTCACCGCCGACCAGAGCGGGATGCTGCCCGGGATCTACGCGACCTACAACGCCGTCGACTCGGCGACCGTCGTGCCGAGCACCTCGTCCTACAGCTCGGCCGGCGCGAACTCCGGCTTCGTCGGGCGCTCGGTCGTGTACGTGATCCGCTCGACCGACAACGGCGCGACGTGGTCGGCTCCGATCCCGGTCGACCCGGCCGGCGGCCGCGGCCACCAGTTCTTCTCCGACGTCGACGCGCTCGGCGGGAAGCTCGTGGCGATCTGGCAGGACAACCGCACGGACGACGCCTACAGCGTGCAGCTCCCGATTGGGAACACACGCGACGCGCGGGGTCGGCCGGTTGCCTCCGGCACCGACGTCGTCGGCACCTACGCATCCGTCTCCGACAACGGCGCGTCGTTCACGCCGCTCGGCGAGATGTCCTCGGCGACGCACCAGCCGTCGTACGAGATGTTCGGCAACCGCGACATCCCGTTCCAGGGCGACTACAACTGGATCGCGCTCGCGTTCGACGGCGCGACGTCGCTGGTCGGGTACATGGGGTGGACGGACAACCGCGACGTGCTCCCCGGGGTGGACATCCGGGAGACGGACTACGTCGACGGCTTCGACGTGCACCAGTGCCGCACTCCCACGGCGCTCGAGCCCGATACGTGCCCGAACGCCCACGGGCTCGACCAGAACATCTACGGCCAGTCGCTGACATTGCCTGTCGGTTGAGGCCGTAGGAGAGACCGCCGCCCGCCTTTGCGGCGCGGGCGGCGGTCTCCCGCCTCTTTTCAGAGCGACGATGCGCGGTCATGCCTTCGTGCGAAGCAGCGAGCGCAGGTCGTCGATCGTGTCCGCCTCCTCGGCGCGCTTGTCCGGCCGGTAGCGCTTCACGCGCGCGAAGCGCAGCGCGACCCCGCCGGGATAGCGCGTCGACGACTGCACGCCGTCGAGCGCTATCTCGACCACCAGCTCCGGGCGGACGAAGACCGTGATGCCGCGGCGCTCGGTCTCGCGCTGCCGGAGCTCCTTCGTCTGCCACTCGAGCAGCTCGTCGGTCATCCCCTTGAAGGTCTTGCCGACCATGACGAACTCGCCGGTGCGCGGGTCGCGGGCGCCGAGGTGGAGGTTCGAGAGCCACCCTTGGCGGCGGCCGTGGCCCCACTCGGCGCCGAGGACGACCAGGTCGTAGGTGCGCACCGGCTTCACCTTCCGCCACGCCTTGCCGCGGCGGCCCGCTGCGTAGAGCGACGCGGCGTCCTTCACCACGACGCCCTCGTGCCCGGCCGCGAGCGACTCCTCGAGCGCGCGCTCGCCGTCGCTCGGCTCCGAGGTGAGGATCGACGGCACTCGCAGTTGCGAAGCGATCGCCTCGAGCTTCCCCGCGCGTTCCTCCAGCGGCGTGTCGAGCAGGTCGTCGCCGTCAAGGTGCAGCAGGTCGAAGAGGAACGTGCTGATCCCCTCGGGCGGCGCGTCGGCGTCGATCTGCGCCACCGTCTCCTGAAAGGCGGCGGGCCCGTCGTCGGCCATCCAGATCGCCTCGCCATCGAGAACGGCCTGCTCCACGTCGAGCCCTCGCACCGCCTCGACGATCCCCGGCAGGGCGTGGGTGATCTCGTTGAGGTTGCGCGTGTAGATGCGCACCTCCTGGCCGCGCCGGTGCATCTGGATGCGGATCCCGTCGAGCTTCCACTCGACCGACGCGCGCTCGAAGCTCGAGAGGGCATCGGCCACGCTCTCGGCCGTCGAGGCGAGCATCGGGAAGATCGGGCGGAAGAGCTCGAAGCCCACCTCGCGCAGGCCGTCCGCGCCCTCGCGCATCGCGAGGTCCGCGGTGCGGGTGAGGTCGCCCGAGAGCATCAGCGCCCGCCGCGCGAGCGCCGCTGGGACGCCGGCCGCCTTGGCCACTGCGTCGACCATCAACCCGGCCAGCGCGCCCTGTCGCAGCTCGCCCGTGAACAGGCGCCTGACGAACCCGGCTTCCGGCTCGGTGGCGCGATCGAGCAGCCCGGCCAGAAGTTCTGTGCGCCGCGCTCCCGACCCGCTTCCCGTCGCAGCCTGGATCTGCGAGATCGCCGTGTCGAGGTCCGCGACCGTCAGCGTCGGCTCCTTCTCAGGCGCGCTCTCGATGCCGTGGATCGTCGAGTAGCCGACGCCGACGCGGCCCTGCCGTGGGACGCCCGAGAGCAGCCCCGCCGCGACCGCAACCTCGGCCGGGTCGAGGCGCTCCAGCAGCTCGGCGAGGATCGTCACCTTGCGGGACCGTGCGCTAGTCTCCGCGACTTCCTGCGATGCGGCTACGACGTCGGCGAGCAGCGTCACGGCATCGGATCCTGTCAGGCACCAGGCTTGGTGTCCGACGAGTCGCGCAGCATTCCAGCATGGCTACCCCAGAGCCGGCTTTTTCGGGCTGGTGGGCGCAGGTGCAGGAGATCGCGTGGGTGGCGGTGCAACGCGGAGGCGGCGAGCACTCCGACCTCGAGTGGCTCCCGGCGGCCGTCGAGGGGCGGCTTGCCCACCGGGTCGACTTGTTGGAACGCGCGGGCGCAACGGAGGAGGAGCTCGCGGCGGCGCGCGGGGAAATGGTGGAGTGGGCGGTCGGTCTGCTCAGGCAGGAGCCGCCGCCGAGGCGGACGCTGAGCCGCTCGGCCCGGCCAGCGCGACTGCGCTAGCCGGCCGGGGTCGCCTGCCCAGCCGCCTGGTGCAGCGGCAGCCGCACCCTGAACGAGGCGCCGCCGCCGGGTTGGTCCTCGATCCAGGCGCGCCCTCCGTGGACGGCGGCGAACTGCGCGACGAGAGAGAGCCCGATCCCGGCTCCAGGGACGCCGGCGTGGGAGTAGCCGCGGGTGAAGAGCTCGAAGACCGCCTCCCGTTCCTCCTCCTGGACGCCGTGACCGCGGTCGTCGACGGCGATCATCACGAAACCGTCGTCCCGTTCGACGCGGGCGATCACATCCGTTCCGGGCGGCGTGTGCTTGAGCGCATTCGCGAGCAGGTTCTCGACGATCCGTTCGACCTTCGCCGCGTCGACGTCGGCGACGACCGGCTCGGCGTGCACGCCAATCTGGCGCCCCTGCTCCTCCTGACGGGCGGCCACGTTCGCGACGAGTGCGCCGACGTCCGTGGGACGAAAGCTGGGCGCAAGCAGACCATGCCTCATCCGGTCGAGATCGAGCAGATCCGACAGCAGGTGCTGGAGTCTGTACGCCTGCTCGACGAGATTCCTGACCATCTCCGCGCGTGTTGCCTCGTCGAGGTTCGTGCCGCGCGCGCGCAAGGTCTCCGCGAATCCGACGATCGAGGTCAACGGTGTGCGCAGCTCGTGCGAGACGGTCGCCAGGATGTTCTCGCGAAGCTCATGCAATCGCTTCGTCTCGGTGACGTCCTGCGCGGTTCCGACCAACCGGACGGGATCGCCGGCGGCACCGACGACGACATGGCCTTCCACCTGGATCCAGCGCGGCGTCCCGTTGTCCCCGATGACCCTGTGCTCGAAGCTGAACGGTGCGGCATCCCCGAGCGCGCGCAAGACCCGCCGCTCGATCCGTCGACGGTCCTCGGGGTGGATCTGCTCGAGATACCAGGCAGACGACATCTCCGCTACCCGCTCCTGTGCGTAGAGGCGGAAGAGCTCCTCGGACCAGCTGATGCGATCCGCGGCGATGTTCCACTCCCAGCTGCCGATGTGCGCGACCGCCTGTGCCTCCGCGAAGATCTCGCGCTCGTGCTGGAGCGTGCGTTCGGCCGCGGTGCGCTCCGAGAGGACTGCACCGAGGATGAGGAGGCTGACGATCACCGCCGCGAGCAGCCCCTCCTCGATCTGCACCACCTCGGTCGTGCTGCCGCCGCCGAGAGGCGTCGAGCCGTTGACCCCCCCGGCAATCGCGAAGGCCGCCACGACGAAGCTGCTCGTGACGGCGCCCCGCTGATAGAAGCGCAACGAAGCCCACACCAGCAGCGGGAAGAGCAGGTGGGGGTAATGCCAGTAGCCGTGCAGGAACACGAACCAACTGAGGCCGGCGAGCAGGCCGAGGAGCGCCACTCCCTCGATGACCTCGGCCACGCGGGGCTTCCAGAACGGCGCGGACAACCAGACCAGCAAGAGTGGCGCCGCGACCAGGTCGCCCATCGCGTCGCCGCTCCACCAGAGGAACCAGCTGGAGGCGTAGGAGTCGGACAGATTCCCGGAGACCCACAGCACGGTGACGCCGTTCGTGGCGGCGATCGCGGTGCTTGCCCCGGCGGCGAGGACGACGAGGGCGGCCACGTCGCGCACGCGGTCGAGGCTCGGCCTGAAATCGACCCGTCGCAGGAGCCCCGCGCCGACGACAGCCTCGAGGGTGTTCCCGACCGAGATTCCGGCTGCGACTGGAAGGGAGGCACCGCTGGTCGCGTTGGCGACGAGCGCGCCGATCGCAACGGCCGGCCAGAGGCTCGGCCCGAAGAGAACAAGCGCCGCGAGGGCGATGCCCGTCGGAGCCCAGACCGGCGTGACGACGCCGTGCGCCACGGGCAACTGAATCCCGAGCTTGGCGGTGCCGATGTAGAGGGCTGCCACGCACGCGAGGAGCAGCGGGTAGAGCGCGCGACCGAGACGGGGGTACTTGCGGCGAAGCGCCGCCGCCGCGCCGCCCTCGAGTTGCGCGGACAGGTTCTCCGAGAGAAGCCGCAGATTTGCAAGGTATTTGTTCGTACTGCGAACGCTAACTCGGTCGCGGAGCGGTGAAAAGCGCCTGCTAGCGATCGAGCGCCGCAGCGAGGCGCTCGAGCCCGAGCTCAAGCGTCTCGTCGCTGACGGCCAGGCTGAGCCGCGCGTGGGCGACACCGCTCGGCCCGAACCCATCGCCGGGCGCGACCACGACGCGGTGCTCGCTGAGCAGGCTCTCGAACGTGACGCCCTCCGGGAGCTTGATCCAGACGTAGAAGGTGCCCTCGCAGGCGATCGGCCCGAGCAGCGGCTCCAGGACCTCGAGCACGCGGTCCCGCCGGCGCTGGTAGGTGTCGCGCCGCTCGGCCACTGAGTCCTGCGGCCCGGTCAGCGCCGCGATGCAGGCCTCCTGGATCGGCCGGAAGATCCCGACGCGGCTGTGGTCGTTGAGCAGGTTGATCCGCTCGACGATCTCCGAGTTGCCGACGACGAAGCCGACCCGCCAGCCCGCCATGCCGTAGGACTTGGACATCGAGAACATGTCGACCCCGACCTCCTTCGCGCCAGCGGTCGCGAGGAAGCTGCGCGGAGAGCGCCCGTCGAAGACGAGGTCGCCGTAGGCGAAGTCGTGCACGATCGCCGCGCCCGTCGTCTCCGCGTACGCGACCGCCTCCTCGAAGGCCCCGTCAGGCACCGCGACGGCGGCGGGGTTGGACGGGTAGTTCAAGTAGACGGCGGCGACGTTCTCGGCCGGCGCCCGCGAAAAGTCGGGCGGCCACCCGTTCCCGGGATCGAGCGGCACGTACGCGATGTCGGCCCCGGCGAGCGCGGGCCCCGACGGGTAGTCCGGGTAGAAGGGGTCGGGCAGCACGACCGTCTGCCCCTCCTCGGCGAGCACGAGGGACAGCTCGACGATCGCCGTCTTCGTCCCCGGCACGACGGCCACCTCGGCGTCGGGATCGAGCTCGACGCCGTAGACGGACCGGTACCGCTCGACCAACGCCCCGCGCAGCTCCGGCAGGCTGCGGAACGGCGCGTAGCCGTGGGCGCTATCCAGCCGGGCCGCCTCGTCGAGCGCCTCCACGACGTGGGCGGGAGGCCCGGTCTCCGGGTTGCCGCGCCCGAGGTCGACGAGCGGCTCGCCGTCGAGCCCTGCATGCTCGGTCACCCGCGCCAGCAGCCCGCCGAAGTACTGCTGGGGAAGTCGCTCGATCCGCGCCGGCCGCCCTCGCATCGGGCGATCGTATTACTGCTCCCTGCTGGCCGGGTCGACGCCCGCGAACCTCAGGAAGTCGACCATCCGGAACCCGGCACCGGCTGAGGTCAAGTGAAGTGAGGCAGTCAACCGTAGAAGGGTGATGGATCAACCAGCCACCCGCACCCGATACTCCTCGTGCAACCGAGAGCGCGCCCCGATGCGGCGGGGGCGACCTCGGAGACACGAAGGGCCTCCATGCGGCGAGGCCTGGAGACTTACTGCGGCTCTCTCACGGGAGACTTGAAGCGGGGCCGGGCGGCGGCCCCGCTTCTTGTTGTCTAGAGATATCCCCCTTCAAGGGGAGGCACGGCAGGCCGACCCGTCGCAGTATGGGTCTGCGCGACCGGACGCCTGGGCCGCAGAGACGGACGGGACGCGCAAAGTACGGGGCGGCCGACGGGCCGCCCTTTCTTTTGCCGTCACGGCGGAGGGACGGAGGGCTCCTCGGGCTCGCCGATCGTCTGGATCACGACCGCGCCGAGGACGATTGCGCCGCCGACGAGAGTCGTCGTGCCCGGGCGCTCGCCCAGGGTGAGCCACACCCACAGTGGGCCGAGGACGATCTCGAGCAGTGTGATCAGGGCGACCTCGGCGGCCGGGATCAGGCGCGCGCCGATCGAGAGGAAGATCAGGCCCAAGCCGATCTGCGTGATCCCGAGGCCCGCGAGCAGCGCAAGATCCTCGGCGCCGATCGCGCTTGTCGATGCGAACGGGGCGGCGCACAGGAACACGAGCACCTGCGAGAGGCACGTCGCCGGCGCCATCGAGACCTGCCGCTGGTGGCGCGTGATCACGATCGTCGCCGCGAACGAGACCGACATCAGCAGCGAAAGCGTGAAGCCGGCGAGGTCGGGGTGGCTCGGGCCGCCGACCATCAGCGCGACGCCGGCGACAGCGATCGCTATCGCGACCCACGTTCGTCTCGCAACGGGCTCACCGACGAACGTGCCAAATGCGGCCGCCAACACCGGTGCCAGCGCCTGCAGGAAGAGGACGTTCGCGACGGAGGTGTAGTTCAGCGCGGCGATGAAGGCGCCCGACGAAATCGCCATCAGCGCGGCCAGCACTAGCCCGGCGCGGCCGATCGCCAGAAACCCTCTGACGACGCGGCCGCGCTCGGCCACGGCGACGTACGCGAGGATCGCGAGAACGGCGAAGAAGGCGCGGCCGGCGAGCTGCGTCGCGAGGTCGACCGTCAGCTCGCGCTGGAAGAGTCCGGCCGTCGACCAGGCGATCGCGGCCAGCGCGACGTAGGTGCGCCCGCGCCGGTGCTGGCGTGCGACGTCGACTGCAAGGGTCGCGGTCGTCACGGCCGCGAGAGCCTAGTGTGCGCGCATGCCGCGCTACGTCGGTCGCGAGAACGTACGCAAGCGGCTCGAGCCGCTCCAGGGCCAGCCGGGCCGCACGACCTACGGGGACGGCGCTGCGCGGATCGAGACTGCGGACGAGACGATCACCGTCCGCCCGCCGTTCGGCCTCGCGCATGCGCGCGTGTACGAGAACGTCGAGCTCGGGCCGCTGTTCGAGGAGCTCGCGCGCGACCACGTCGTGGCGGCGGTATTGGTGCGACTGGGCGGCTTCGCGGTCGGTCTCTTCGACGGTGAGCGGCTGGTGGTGTCGAAGGTCGGCTCGCGCTACGTCAAAGGGCGCCACAAGAAAGGCGGCTCGTCGTCGGGCCGCTTCAGGCGGCGGCGCGAGGAGCAGGCGCGAGCGTTGATCGAGGCCGCGGCCGGCACCGCCAGCACCGTTCTCGAGCCGCACCGCGAGCGGATCGAGCACGTCGCGCTCGGCGGCGACCGAACGGCGGTGCGCAAGGTCGTCGAGCAGCTGCCGTGGCTCGGCGAAAAGACGCTGCCGCGCTTCTTCACCGTCCCGGAGCCTAGGTACCGCCAGCTCGAGCGGCTGCCCTACGAGCTCTACGCAGCCGAGCTCAGTGAGGAACCGCCAGCCCGGCGCTGAGACGCTCCTCGGCGACGGCCTCGCCCGCCGCGCGGACGGCCGAGTGCGTGACGGCCGCGAGGAAGTCGTCGCGGTCGAGGGCGTAGAGCTCCGAGGGCGAGGTGGCGCGGACGGTCGCGGTGCGCGGCACGTCGCGCAGCAGCGCGATCTCGCCGAAGAAGTCGCCGCCGTGGCAGCTGCCGCAGGCGCCGTTCGTGATCTCGAGCTCGCCCTCGCCGACGATGTAGAAGCGGTCGCCGGTCTCGCCGGCGCGCACGATCACATCGCCCGGCTCGACGTGCAGCCTGGTCAGCTTCGAGGCGAGGTGCTCCTTGGCGACCAGCGAGAGCGGCTCGAAGAGCGGAACCTCGGAGACGACCTCGAGCTCGGCCGTCGGCCCCGTGACCTGGCGGTCGATCCTCTGCAGCCCCCGCCAGGAGAGGATCGTGACAACAGGGAGGATCGCGCCAACGACGGCGAAGGCCGTGCGCGGCCCCACGAGGGCGACGACTGCAGGCGCGACGATCGAGCCCACCCCGACGGCGCCCATCGCCGCTCCCCAGACCAGGCCGAGCGCGCGGCTCAGCGCGACGTCGGGAACGATCCGCTGCAGGAGCGTGAAGCCTGCGACGTCCTCCACGCTGTTCGCCGCGCCGACCACCGCCAGCAGCAACACCGCCGCAGGCAGGTACGGCCACGGCGCTATGAGGGCGATGGGCAGGCCCCAGAAGATCAGCGCGACGCCCATGGCATTCGCCAGCCGCCGGCTGTGGAGCGTCGTTGCGCCGAGGGCTCCGATCAGGCCGCCGAGCCCGAGCGCGGCAGTGAGGTACCCGACCGCACCGTCGCCTGCGTCGAGCACTTGGAAGACCGCGACCACGATCAGTACGTTCAAGCAGCCGCGGACGAACGTCTGCGTCGCCATCAGCGCGAGTATCAGCCGGGCCGGGCCGCGCCTCACGGCCTCGAAGCCGCCGAGTAGAAGCTCGCGCGGATCGTCTCGCGCGGCCGTCTCCTGGATCACGCCCTCGACGTGCAGCGTTGCGAGGAGCAGCGCGCCGACCGCCAGCACGCCGCCCGCCGCAGCGAAGACGACGCCGGGATCGCCGACGCTCACGAGCACGCCCGCCAGCAGCGGGCCGACGAGCGTGCCGAGGCTCTCGATGGTCGACGTCGCCCCGTTGGCCGCGATCAGCTCCCCGGGCGTTCGCGCGAGCGACGGGAGAATCGCCTGTAGCGCGGGGCGGAAGAGCGTCGAGGAGACCCCGATAACGGCGGCCAGCGCGAAGATGAGCGGTTCGCTCGGGGCGGTGAAGAACACGACCGCCGAGGCGACAAGAGCCGCGGCGCCGACGGCTGCGATGCCGAGCAGGAAGCGCTCGCGGCGGAAGCGGTCGCCGAGGGTGCTGGCGAGCGGGGCCACGAGCGCGGCCGGCAGCATCCGAGCCAGCCCTGCGACGCCGACCGCCGTGGTACCGCCGGCGCCGTAGGCGAACACGCCGAGCGCGACGAAGTGCGCCCACTCGGCGCCGATCGCCGCTCCCCAGGCGAGTTCGACACGGCGCAGGCCGGGGTTCCGCATCGCTGCCCGCAGTGCTGCCGTCGCTTGTGCCGGACGGCTCATGCAAGAGATTCCTCGCAGCGGCTCGCGCGGAAGTCAAGGTGGCGGGTCGCCCTCCGATGTGGCGGTGTGGTTAAGAAGCGGAGACTTCGCCGGGCCGCCGTCGGGTGTCATCTAGACTCGACGGCGACCGCCACGAGGGGAGGACTTTATGGCTGTTAAGCCGATTCCCGAGGGGTACCACACCCTCACGACGTACCTCGCTGTCGAGGACGCCGATCGCGCGATCGAGTTCTACAAGGACGCGTTCGGCGCCGAGGAGCTGTTCCGGATGCCGGCGCCTGACGGCAGGATTGGCCATGCGGAGCTGCAGATCGGCGATTCGAAGCTGATGCTGTCGGATCCGTTCCCGCAGTCGAACGTGCGGCCACCGTCCGAGCGCGGTGGGGCGACGGCGTCGATCTTCATGTACTGCGAGGACGTGGACTCCGCGTTCGAGCAGGCCAAGAAGGCGGGCGCGACAGTCGAGATGGAGCTCGAGAACATGTTCTGGGGCGACCGCTTCGGCACGCTCGTGGATCCGTTCGGGCAGGTGTGGTCGCTCTCGCAGCACGTCGAGGACCTGACGCCTGAGGAGATCGCCGAGCGCAGCAAGGCTGCGATGGCCCAGATGGGCTCGTCGTAGGGAATTGCCGGGGCGCGGGTGCCTTGTTGGGCGCCCGCGCCTCGGCTTTCGCGGTCGCAAGAGACAGAGATTCGGCGCACTGCCGTTACACACTCGTGACGGTTTCTCTGCTGCCATGGTCGGCATGGACGACAGGCCGACGGTCAGGCAGGTGTACGCCCTCGCGGCGGCGTTGTGCGAGCGGGACGGCGAGGCGTTCCCGGAGACGCGGCTAGAGGCGAGCCAGGCGATCGAGCGGCTGCGGCTGGAGATCGGGCATCCGGCTCCGCGGCTCTCAGACGTGCTGTTTCGGCCGCGGCGGTCTCGCCGCAGGCGGCGGCGCGCGGGGGTGCTGGAACACCAGCGGAGGGCGAGCGAGGTCGCGGCCGAGCTCGTGAGCGAGATGCGCTGAGCCAGGCTGACAACCTAGAGGCGTCGGTGTGCTGCGGCCGCTTAGGCCGGGACCGGGGTGCGTTTCGAGAAGACGTTCTCGAGCGCCGCCTGGAGCCCGACCGCGAGGGCGCCCGTCAGGACGGCGGCCTCGCCGAGCGTCGAGACCTCGACGCGCGGAGGGAACGGGAGCCAGTCGGCGAGCAGCCGGGCGACCGGGTCGAGCAGCAGGTCGCCGTTGGCGCCGATCCCGCCGCCGAGGACGACGAGCTCGACGTCGGCGACGCCCGCGATCGCGGCGACGTGGAGGGCGATCCTGCGCGCGATCTCGTCGACGACCGCCCGCGCGCCGGTCTCGCCGTTGCGGGCCGCGCCGAAGACGGCGCGCGGATCGGCCTGGAGCCCCGCGCGGTCACGTGCCAGCTCGACGACCTCCGGTGCGGACGGGTCGAGCGTCTGGCCGATCCCGGCGAGGGCGAAGTCGACCTCGCCGGCGGCGCCGTTGCGGCCGCGGTGTAGCTCGCCGCCGAGGACGAGCCCTGCGCCCATGCCCGTGCCGACCGAGAGGAAGGCGAAGTCGCCGACCCCGCGGGCCACGCCCTGCCACTGCTCGCCGAGTGCGGCCAGGTTGATGTCGTTCTCGAGAGCGACCGGCAACTCGAGCGCCTCCGCGAGCTCGCGCCCGAACGGGCGGCCTTCGAGTCCGGAGACGTTCTCGATCAGCCGGAGCGTGCCGTCGCCTGCGACGACGCCCGGAACACCGACGACGACGCGGTCCACGAGGGCCGGATCGAGCGCCGCGGCCTCGAGCAGCGAGCCCTGGAGCTGCGCGATCGTCTCCACGGCCTCGGCCGCATCCGCGACCGCGAGCTCGACGTCCTGACGTGCGCGGATCGTGCCGGCGAGGTCGCACACCGCGCCGCGCACGAAGCGTGCGCCGAGGTCGAGCCCGACGACGAGCGCGGCCTCAGCGACCGGCTCGAAGTAGACGGCGCCGTACCCGGGCCCGTCCGGCCCGCGCTCGGCCTCGCGCACGAGGCCGGCGCCGCGCAGCGACTCCAGCGCCAGTGAGACCGTCGGCTTCGAGATCCCGGCCCGCCGGGAGATCTCCGCCCGCGAGATCGGCGCGCCGGAACGGATCGTCTCCAGCACCTCGCGCTCGTTGATCTGCTTCAAGAGGCCAGGCACAGCGCGAGCCTTGCTGCCGTCACTCATGACAACAAACCTAACGAAACCGTGCGAGGATTCCTACCCTCTTGACTTCTCCGGGGCCGCTGCGAGAGGATCGCGTTCGGAACCCTAACCAGAACCGACGAGGAGGCACGGGATGAGAAGGGCGCTGACGCTAACGCTGCTGCTCGCACTGACCCTGGGGGTCAGCGCCTGCGGGGGCTCGAAGAAGTCCTCGCCGAGCACCTCGACCGGTGAGACCAAGGTCGAGCCCGCGAACATCACCATGTGGACGCCTTTCGTCGATCCGGAGCTGCAGACGCTGAAGGCCGTCGTGAAGGACTTCGAGGCGACCCACGCGGGGATCCACGTCAAGGTCATCGGCGGCACGAACGACGACAAGATCGTGGCCGCCATTCGCGGCGGCAACGCGCCCGATGTCGCCCAGTCGTTCAGCTCCGACAACACCGGCGCCTTCTGTCCGAGCGGCGCCTGGATCGACCTCGGCTCGTACATGAAGAAAGACGGCGTCGACGCCTCGATCTTCCCGACGGCCCCACGCGACTACACGACCTTCGAAGGCACCCGCTGCGCCCTCCCGATGCTGGCCGACACCTACGGCCTCTACTACAACAAGGACCTGCTCGCGAAGGCCGGCTACAAGAGCCCGCCCAAGACGATCTCGCAGCTGACCGCGATGGCGAAGAAGCTCACAGTGCGCGACGCGAACGGCAAGCTCAAGGTCGTCGGCTTCAACCCGTTCCCGAGCTGGTACGAGAACGTCCCCGCGCACTACGGGCCCTCCTGGGGCGCGCAGTGGATGAACGGCGACAAGTCGAGCCTCAACACGCCGCCGTGGCAGGACCAGCTGAAGTGGCAGAAGAGCCTCGTCGACTGGTACGGCTACGACAACCTCGTCCGCTTCAACGCGGGCGCCGGGGACGAGTTCTCCGCGTCGAACGCGTTCGAGACGGGCAAAGTCGCGATGCACATGGACGGCGAGTGGCGGGTGAACTTCATCAAGAAGGAAGCGCCGAAGCTCAACTACGGCACCGCCGCCTTCCCCGTGGCCGACAACAAGCAGGACCTGTACGGCGCGGGCTACGTCACCGGGAGCATCATCGGCATCCCGAAGACCTCGAAGCACAAGAACCAGGCGTGGCTGCTCGTCAAGTACCTCGGCACCAACACACCGGCCCTCGCGAAGCTCTCGAACGGGATCCAGAATGTCCCCACCACCAGCGCCTCGCTGAAGTCGCCCGCGCTCACGCCGCTGCCCGGGTTCCAGACCTTCCTCAACGTCTTCGGCAACGCGAATACAACGACGACGCCGATCACGCGCATCGGTGCGGCGAACCAGGAGACCTTCCAGAGCTTCATCTCGAAGTACATCTCCGGCTCGAAGACCGATCTCGAAGGCGGCCTTGCGAACGTGGACAAGCAGATCGACAACCAGCTCGAGCAGGCGAACGCGGGTCAGGCGCCGTGAGGTGAGGGCGCCGGCAGCGTCCCCGCCGATCCAGCTCGACCGGACCGCGGCCAAGCGTCGCGCGGCCTGGCGGCGCCGCGGGATCGTGCTCGCCTTCATGAGCCCGTGGCTCGTCGGCTTCACCGTCTTCTTCGCCTACCCGCTGGTGATGAGCGCGTACCTGTCGTTCACGCACTACGACCTGCTCTCCTCGCCGAAGTGGATCGGGCTGGCGAACTACCGGTTCCTCTTCACCAAGGACCAGACGGTCTGGCCGGCGGTGAAGAACACGCTCTGGTTCATCGCGATCGCGGTCCCGCTGCAGGTGCTGTTCGCGCTCGGGATCGCGGTCATGCTCTCGCGCGCGCGTAAAGGTGTCGGCGCATTCCGGACGGTCTTCTACCTGCCGGCCCTCGCGCCGCCGGTCGCGGCCACGCTCGGTTTCGTCTACCTGCTCAACCCCGCGACCGGCCCGGTGAACACGATCCTCGAGAAGGCCGGGATCCAGGGACCGCTCTGGTTCGACTCGCCGCAGTGGTCGAAGCCGTCGCTGACGCTGCTCGCGCTCTGGGGCGTCGGCAACACGATGATCATCTTCCTGGCGGCGGTGCTCGACGTCCCACAGCACCTGTACGAGTCCGCCCAGCTCGACGGGGCCGGCTTCATCGCGCGGGTGCGCTTCGTGATGTTGCCGACGATCAGCCCCGTGATCCTGTTCGCGGTCGTCTTGGGAGTGATCGAGGGCATGCAGTACTTCACGCAGGCCTACGTCGCCGCGAACGTCGCGGGCGGGTCGGCCTCCTACTCGGCCGAGGCCGCGAACGCACTCGGCTACCCGGAGGACTCGACGCTCTTCTACCCGGTGCTCCTCTACCAGCAGGGGTTCCGCTACTTCAACATGGGCTACGCCTCGGCGATGGCGATGCTGCTGCTGGCGGTGTCCTTCGCGGTCACGTTCATCATCGTCCAGAACTCGCGCCGCTTCGTGCACTACCAGGGGCCGGGCCGTTGAGCACGGAGGCCGCACCTGCCCGCGCCGCCGCCGCCCCTGCGACCTTCGTCCGTCGCCGCCCGCCCGTTGCGGTGCGGCGGAAACGGTTCCTGGTTGGCGTCGCGACGCACAGCCTGCTGATCGTCGGTGCGATCGTCTTCCTGCTCCCGTTCGTGTTCATCCTGCTGACCTCGCTGATGACGAGCCAACAGGCGCTTTCGCCGCGACTCTGGCCCCAGCCGTTCGCCTGGCACAACTACATCGACGTCTTCTCGAAGGCGCCGCTGTGGCGCTACGCGCTGAACACGCTCCTCTACGGCGGCCTCGCGACGCTCGGGCTGCTGGTCTCGAGCATCCCGGTCGCCTACGCGCTCTCGCGGTTGCGCTGGCGAGGGCGCGACGCCGTCTTCTTGATCACCCTCGTCGCGCTGATGCTGCCGCCACAGGTGACCATCGTCCCCGTCTACGTGCTGTGGGCGAAGCTGCACCTCGTCGGCTCGCTCTGGCCGCTGATCGTGCCGAACTGGCTCGGTGACGCCTTCTCGATCTTCCTGTTGCGCCAGTTCTTCCTGACCATTCCCGAGGAGTACCTCGACGCTGCGCGCGTCGACGGCTGCGGCGAGTTCCGGATCCTGACGACGGTCGTGCTGCGGCTGGCCAAGCCGGCGATCGCGGCCGTCGCGCTGTTCTCGTTCCTGTTTTGCTTCAACGACTTCTTCGGGCCGCTGCTCTACACCGGCGAGAGCTCGCAGCACTGGACGCTGTCGCTCGGGCTGTCGCAGTTCCGCTCGCTCTACCAGGTGCAGTGGAACCTGGTCATGGCGGCGACGCTGATCGTGATGGCGCCGGTGATCGTTCTCTTCTTCCTGGCGCAGCGCGCCTTCGTCGAGGGCGTGACGCTGACGGGGGTGAAGGGCTGATGAAGGTCGCGGTCATCGGGGCCGGCTCGACCTACACCCCTGAGCTCGTCTCGGGGCTCGGGCGCGAGTGCGACGCGATCGACGTGCAGGAACTGGTGCTGCACGACATCGACGCCGAGCGGCTCGAGGTCGTGGGCGGCCTCGCGCAGCGCATGCTCGACCGGCAGGGCTACGACGGGAGCCTCGCGCAGACGGGCGACCTCGATCGTGCTGTCGACGGGGCCGACTACGTGCTCGTCCAGATCCGCGTCGGCGGACAGGAGGCGCGGCTGCGCGACGAGACCGTCCCGCTCGCCTGTGGCTGCATCGGCCAGGAGACGACCGGCGCGGGCGGGCTCGCGAAGGCTTTCCGGACCGTGCCGGTCGTGCTCGAGATTGCGGAGCGCGTGCGCGAGCGCGGCGCCGACGGCGCGTGGATCGTCGACTTCACGAACCCGGTCGGGATCGTCACGCGGTCGCTGCTCGATGCTGGCCACCGCGCGGTCGGGCTCTGCAACGTCGCGATCGGCGTCCAGCGCACCTGCGCACGGCTGCTGGGGGTCGAGCCCGAGTCCGTGCTCGTCGACCAGGTCGGGCTCAACCACCTGACGTGGGTGCGCGCGGTGCGCGTGGACGGCGAGGACGTCCTGCCGCAGCTGCTGGACGAGCACGGCGACGAGCTGTCCGGCCTCGCCGGAGGGCTGCCGGTCCGCTTGCTCGAAGAGCTCGGCGCGGTGCCTTCGTACTACCTCCGCTACTTCTACGCGCACGACCGCGTGCTGGCCGAGCAGCTGGGCGAGAAGCCGCGGGCGGCGCAGGTGATGGAGATCGAGCGGGCGCTGCTGGAGATGTACCGCGACCCGGGGCTCACCGAGAAGCCGGCGCTGCTCGAGCAGCGGGGCGGCGCGTTCTACAGCGAAGCGGCGGTCGGGCTCGTGCGCTCGCTGGCGACCGGCGACGGCCGCGTCCACGAGGTCGATATTCGCAACGAGGGGACGCTGGCGGGGCTCGCGGACGACGACGTCGTCGAGGTGCCGGCGCGGGTTGGCCGCAACTCGATCGAGCCGCTCCTGCAGGAGCCACTCGCGCCGGAGCTGCTCGGGCTCACGCAGCACGTAACGGCCTACGAGCGGCTCGCCGCGCAAGCCGCAGCCGCGCAGGACCTCGAGCTCGCGCGCAAGGCCCTGCTGGCGCACCCCTTGATCGGCCAGCACGCCCTCGTCGAGGAGCTGCTGGAGCCGCTGCTCGAGCCGCGGGAGGCGCCGGTATGACCGATGTCCTAGCGGTCGACGGCGGGGCGTCGAAGACACATCTGGCGCGTCTGGGCCGAGACGGCACGCTCCTGGAGCTGGTTCGCGGCCCGGAGAGCTCGCCCCAGAACCTCGGCCTCGAACGCGCGCTCGCCGTCCTCGACCGCCTCTTCGACCAGGCCGGCGGTCGCTCCGGCGAGGCGGACGTCGCGCAGCTGAACATGTCGGGCGTCGACTTCCCGAGCGAGGAGCGCGAGCTGCGCGAGGCGATCGAGGCGCGGCGCTGGGCCGAGCGGGTGGTGGTCGACAACGACACCTTCGCCGTCCTGCGCGCGGGCACCGAGCGCGGCTGGGGCGTCGCCGTTGTCTGCGGCTCCGGGATCAACTGCGTCGGGGTCGCCGCGGACGGACGCCACGCGCGCTTCCCGGCCCTCGGCACGATCACCGGCGACTGGGGCGGAGGCTGGGACGTCGGCAACGCGGCGCTGTTCGCGGCCGCGCGCGGGGAGGACGGCCGAGGGCCGCACACCTCGCTCGAACGCGCAGTGCCGGCTCACTTCGGGCTCGAGACGCCAGCCGGCCTCGCGGAGGCGATCCACCGGGGCGAGGTCCCGTCGCGGCGGCTGGTCGAGCTGCCCCCGGTCGTCTTCGCGGAAGCCGAGCACGACGCGGTCGCTGCGGAGATCGTCGAGCGGCTCTCCTCCGAGATCGTCGCGATGGCCCGCGTCGCCCTCCAACGCCTCGACCTCGTCGAGGAGCCCGCGGAGGTCCTGCTCGGCGGCGGCCTGCTGCAGACCGGCGACGGCCTCCTCAGCGCGGCCGTCGAGGAGGAGCTGCGGCGGCTCGCGCCGAGGGCGACGGTGACGGCGCCGAGCTCGCCGCCGATCGTCGGCGCGGCGCTGCTCGGGCTCGACGCGCTCGGCGCCGGCGCGGACGCCCAGCGGCGCGCCCGCGACGAGCTCGAGGCCGCGGTGGAGGCCGAGCGTGGCTGAGGTCCGCTACGTCCAGGCGACGAAGCTCTACCCGGGCAGCTCGGCGCCGGCGGTGGACGCGCTCGACCTCGATGTCGGCGACGGCGAGCTGATGGTGCTCGTAGGCCCGTCGGGCTCGGGGAAGACGACTGCGCTGCGGATGCTCGCGGGCCTGGAGGAGGTCGACGCGGGCGCAGTGCTGATCGGCGACCGCGACGTGACCGACCTGCCGCCGAAGAAGCGCGACATCGCGATGGTCTTCCAGAACTACGCGCTCTACCCGTACCTCACGGTCTCGCAGAACATCGCCTTCCCGCTCAAGATGGCCGGCGTCAAGAAGGCCGAGCGCGAGGCTCGGGCTGCCGAGGTCGCGCGGCGGCTCGGTCTCGAGCGCTTCCTCGACCGCAAGCCCGCGCAGCTGTCCGGCGGCGAGCGGCAGCGGGTGGCGATGGGCCGCGCGATCGTGCGGTCGCCGAGCGTCTTCCTGATGGACGAGCCGCTCTCGAACCTCGACGCCAAGCTGCGTGTCCAGATGCGCGCGGACGTCGCTGCGCTGCAGCACGACCTCGGGATCACGACCGTCTACGTCACGCACGACCAGAGCGAGGCGATGACGCTCGGCCACCGCGTCGCCGTCCTCGACGGCGGGCAGCTGCAGCAGGTCGGCACCCCGCGCGAGCTTTACGACCGCCCGGTGAACCGCTTCGTCGCGGGCTTCATCGGCTCGCCCGCGATGAACCTTTGCGAGGTCGCCCTCGGCGCGAACGGCGCGGTCTCGTTCTGCGGACAGCGAGTCGAGCTGCCCGTGCCGACGGACGGCCGCTCCGCGGTCGTGCTCGGCTTCCGCCCCGAGGCGCTGGAGCTCGCGGATGAGGGGATGCCCGCGTACGTCGAGGTCGTCGAGGAGCTCGGCGCCGACGCCTTCGTCTTCTGCTCGGCGCAGCTCGAAGACGGTGCCGAGAACACGCGGCTGGTCGCCCGCACCGAGGCTCGGAACAGTCCTGCGCAGGGCGACCGGGTGACGCTGAAAGTGCGTCCCGACGAGGCGCACGTGTTCGACGTCGAGAGCGGCCAGCGGCTCGAATCGGACTAGCCGGGGCGGAGACTACACTCGGCCTCCCGTGGCTGACGCCGGCTTCGTCCACCTGCACGTCCACTCCGAGTACTCGATCCTCGATGGGGCGTGCCGGATCCCCGCGCTCGCGAAGCGGGCGGCCGAGTTCGAGATGCCGGCGGTGGCGCTGACCGACCACGGCTCGCTGGCGGGCGCGGTGCAGCTCTACCAGCAGGCCACCAAGCAGGGCGTCAAGCCGCTGATCGGCTGCGAGCTCTACGTCGCTGACGACCGGCGCGCCCAGCGCAAGGGCTACGCGCACCTGACGCTGCTGGCCGAGGACAACACCGGCTACGGGAACCTGATCAAGCTCGCGTCGGCCGGCTACCTCGAGGGCTACTACTACAAGCCGCGCGTCGACTGGGAGCTGCTCGAGCGCCACTCGCAGGGCCTGGTCGCGCTGTCGGGCTGCCTCTCTGGCCGCGTCTGCAAGGCACTCGAGGAGAGCCGCGGCGACGATGCCCGCGCCGACCTCGACCGGCTCGCGCAGGTCTTCGGCCGCGACTCGACCTACGTCGAGATGCAGAACGCCGGCCTCGAGATCCAGCAGCGGATCAACCCCGCGCTCGCGAAGCTCGCCTCCGAAGCCGGGCTGCCGCTGGTCGCGACCGGCGACGTCCACTACCTGCAGCACGAGGACGCGAAGGCACACGAGGCGCTGCTCTGCATCCAGTCGGGCGACTCGCTGAAGAACCCGAACCACTGGAAGTTCGACACCGACCAGTTCTTCTTCAAGTCGCCGGCCGAGATGGCGCTCGACTTCCCCGGCCACGAGGAGGCGATGCGGCGCACGCTCGAGATCGCCGAGCGCTGCACCGTCGAGCTCGAGCTCGGGAACATCCTGCTCCCGAGGTTCCCGGTCCCGGACGACAAGGACGCCTTCGATTACCTCGTCGAGCTCTGCGAAAAGGGCCTGCAGAAGCGCTACGACCGGGTCACGCCGGAGCTCCAGGACCGCCTCCGTTTCGAGCTCAAGACGATCAAGGAGATGGGCTTCGCGGACTACTTCCTGATCGTCTGGGACTTCATCGCTTTCGCGAAGCGGAACGGAATCTCGGTCGGCCCGGGTCGCGGCTCGGCCGCCGGCTCGCTCGCCGCCTACTGCCTCGAGATCACCGACGTCGATCCGATCCGCTACGGGCTGCTCTTCGAGCGGATGCTCAATCCGGGCCGCAAGTCGATGCCCGACATGGACATCGACTTCGCCGTCGCGGGACGCGACCGGGTCATCAACTACGTCGCCGAGAAGTACGGCCGCGACCGCGTCGCGCAGATCATCACCTTCGGGACGATGATGGCGCGTGCCGCGGTCCGCGACGCGGGCCGCGTGCTCGAGATCCCCTACGGCTCGGTCGACAAGATCGCGAAGCTGATCCCCGAGGGCCCAAAGGTCTACCTGGACGACTGCCTCAAGCCGGGAGCGGAGCTGAAGCAGGCTTACGACGGCGACCCGCTGGTGCGGGAGATCGTCGATCTGGCCAAGCCGCTCGAGGGCCTCATCCGGCAGGACTCGATCCACGCCGCGGGGGTCGTCATCTCGGACCGGCCTTTGACGGACGTCGTCCCGCTGCAGCAGAAGGGCACCGACCAGGAGGTCGTGACGCAGTTCGGGATGTGGGACGTCGAGGCGCTCGGGTTGCTGAAGATCGACTTCCTCGGCCTGCGCAACCTCGACGTGATCGAGAAGGCGGTCGAGCTCGTCGGCGGCGTGGACATCGGCAAGCTCCCGCTCGACGACGCGGAGACCTACAAGATGCTGCAGCGCGGTGACACGGTCGGCGTCTTCCAGTTCGAGTCGTCGGGGATGCGCGAGGCGCTGCGCCAGGTGAAGCCGACCGAGTTCGAGGACCTGATCGCCCTCGTGGCGCTCTACCGCCCGGGCCCGATGGGCTACATCCCGGGCTACGCGCGGCGTAAGAACGGCCAGGAGGCGGTGAGCTATCCCGACCCCCGCCTGGAGCCGATCACCGGCCTCAGCTACGGGATCTGCATCTACCAGGAGCAGTACATGGAGATCGCCAAGCAGCTCGCGGGCTTCACGCCGGCCGAGGCCGACGACCTGCGCAAGGCGATCGGTAAGAAGATCCACTCGCTGATGGCGTCCCTCAAGGACAAGTTCCTCGAGGGCTGCGCCGCGAACGGCGTCACCCCCGGGGTCGCGAACCAGCTCTGGAAGGACATGGAGCAGGCGCAGGACTACTCCTTCAACAAGTCGCACGCCGCCTGCTACGCGCTGATCGCGTACCGCACCGCGTGGCTGAAAGCGCACCACTCGAAG
>Ga0207428_10001544_pt1 | contig 24103 bp, 13 predicted proteins | sample RhiMethybrSRZTD1_FD_187600 | JGI IMG/M metagenome (GOLD analysis project Ga0207428, IMG submission 187600) | Populus rhizosphere microbial communities from Tennessee, USA - Rhizosphere MetaG P. TD hybrid SRZTD1 (SPAdes) (version 3) | ecosystem: Host-associated > Plants > Roots > Rhizosphere >...
CAACAGCAGCTCCTTGGACGAGGGTCCGTACACCTTCAGCTCCAGATTGGGATTCGACAAGGTCGAGTCGAACACGATCGGGTGCTCGCCTCCCTGCGCCGTCTGCTTCCACTCTTCCTTGAAGAAGAGTGGTGGCCGAGTTACCCGCGCGCCAGCGCCACGACCACCGCCGCGGCCTTCCTGTGCGGCAGGTTGTTGCCCGAACACAGTGGACGTCAGTACGAGCGCGAATGCGCTTATGGCAACTAGCTGTTTCATACGTTCCTCCGGCGGGTCTGAAGACCCGCCGCTACAACGCTTCTAAGCGTTCACGTTAATGGTATTTCATCCTATACTCCCGACACTTCTCACAGCGAAAGGACTGCCTGTGACTCCGATATCACGTTTTGCAGCGACGTTCGTGACGATCGCCGCGCTCGCCGCGCTCGCCTACACGACGGGGAGCGCGCAGTCGCGGGCGAGTCAGGCCAAGCCGGGGGCGCGCAACAGTCACCAGGATTGGCCGACCGGTGACTACAAGGTCGTCGAAGGGTGGCCGAAACCGCTCCCCGACACGCGGCACTCGCACGACGGATGGACGTGGGGCTCGTTCGGCGGCGTCTACGCGGAGAACCCGGACCGGATCTGGGTCGCGATGCGCGGCGAGCTGCCGCTGCCGCAGGGGGCCAAGCCATGGACGCCTTACGCGGCGCTCCAGCCAACACGCGGAAACGCCACAGGCAATGGCGATGGCATCACGGCGACGTGCGAGCCGGAAGCCAAGCGCGGATGGGAGCGCCGGTTCCAGCACTCGATCATCGTCTTCGATCGGCAGGGCAACCTCGTCAACGAGTGGCCGCACCTGGACGAGATGTTCAGCAAGCTTCCCTGCGGGCGCGGGCCGCATCAGATCAAGATCAGCCCGTACGACAAGGAGAAGCACATCTGGATCATCGACGACCAGCTGCACATGATCTACCGCTTCACCTACGACGGGAAGCTCGTGCACAGCAAGGGTGAGCTCGGGAAGCGCGGGCGAGGGCCGAACACGTTCGATCGCCCGACCGACATCGCGTGGCTGCCTGACGGCACCTACTTCATCACCGACGGCTACGGCGGCACGCGCGTCGCGAAGTACGGCCCGAAGGACAACTTCATCATGGACTGGGGCGGCCCGCCCAAGGATCCGAAGAACCCGGGACCGAACGAGTTCAACACCGTGCACAGCATCGCGATCAGCCGGGATCGCCGACTGTTCGTCGTCGACCGCGGCCACTCGCGGATGCAGGTGTTCGACGAGAACGGGAAGTTCCTCGACATGTGGCCGCTCAAGTCGCCCGACTGGCCCGCGAGTCAGAACACGCTCATGGTGAATCACTTCATCGACGACAAGGGATTCATCTGGGTCGGCGATGCGCCAACGAGCCGCATTCTCAAATTCGATCAGAAGGGCAACTTCCTCTATAGCTGGGGCGCGCCGGGCGGGCAGCCGGGACGGTTGAACTGCTCGCACGGCATCACGACCGATCAGCTCGGCAACCTGTATCTCGCCGACTGCTTCGCCGGGCGCCTGCAGAAGTTCGAGCCGATCCCGAATGCGAATCCGGACCGCATCGCGGGGCAGATTCTGCGAACGTGGGATACCTGGAAAAAATAGGAGAACGGCGGGTCTACTCGTAGGGGCCGGCTTTAGCCGGCCCTAGAGCGGGCCGCCTGAAGGCGGCCCCCACACCATCTACGGCAGCGCGAAGACGAACACGTTCGCCGCGGCGCTCGGCTGGAGTTCCGGTGTCATGCGCGCGGTCGATCCGGCGACGAGCGAGGTGCCGGTGGTTACGGCGACGTACTGCTTGCCGTTCACCGCGAACGTGATCGGGTAGCCGCTGACCGGCGAGCCGAGGTTGACCTCCCACAGCACCTTGCCGCTCTTGTCGTCCATCGCCTTGAACCGGCCGTTGGCGTCGCCGCCGAACACGAGACCGCCGCCGGTCGCGACCAGCGAGAGCATGCCTGCGCGCTGCTCGTGCTTCCACAGCGTCTTGCCGGTCTCAGCGGAGATCGCCCACACCGTGCCGACGTTGGTCGCGCCTGGCGCGATCCGGCCAGGCATCTCGAGGCCGTAGACCTTCGACGGATCTCGGGTGTCGACCGTCGTCTTGGCGTCCATGCACATGTTCTGCAGCGGCATGTACATCGTGTTCGTCACCGGGCTGTAGGCGCCAGCCGGCCAGTTCTTCCCGCCGTTGCTGCCCGGGCAAATCAGCTTGGTCTGATCCTTGGCGGTCCAGATCGTTTCCGGATTGACCGTCACCTTGCCGGTGGCACCGTCGATGGTGCTGATCACGTTCTGCATCACCGTCGGGCGAGCCCAGAGGAACTCGCCGGTCCGGCGATCGAGCGTGTAGACGACGCCGGTCTTGCCGGGGATACCGGTGATGACCTTGCGCTTCTCACCGGGCTTGATCTTCGGATTGATCCACGCGACTTCTTTCGCGTCCGGCGCGATCGCGGTCTCGACCAGCATACGCTCGAACGGATGATCGAGATCCCAGTTGTCGATGATGTGCTGGTAGTACCAGACGATCTTGCCGGTGTCGGCGTCGAGCGCCAGCGTCGAGTTGTGATACAGGTGCTGCTTGTCGGCGCCGCCGAGCGTGAACTTCGGCGCCGGGATCGTCACCGACGTGCCGATGAAGATCAGGTTCGTCTCGGGGTCGTAGCTCGGCACCATCCACGTGCCGACGTGCCAGCGCTGCTCGAGCGGGACGCCGCCCCATGTCTCGTCGCCGGGCTCGCCGGGACGCGGGATGGTGCGCGTGCGCCAGACCTCCTTGCCGGTCTGCGCGTCGTGCGCGGTGATGATGCAGGAGTCGTTGGTGGCGTCGGGCTGACACTGACGCCCGGTGATCACCTTGCCGTTGGCGATGATCGGTCCCGAGCTGGCGTTGGCGCGCAGCCCCGCCTTGAGGATCTGCGTCTCCCAGACCTGTTGCCCGGTCCTCGCGTCGACGGCGTAGAGGCTGTTGTCAGCGCCGGCGTCGATGATCGTGTTGCCCCACATCGCCATGTTGCGATTGGTCCCGCCGTTGACGCCCGCGGGGTACTTCCGCTTGTACTCCCACTTGAGATCGCCGGTCCGCGCATCCATCGCCATGATGATGTCGCCCGGGTTCGGGATGTACATCACGCCGTTGTAGACGAGCGGCGTCGCTTCCTGCGTGCGCCCGCTGACGATGCCGCGCGTCCACACCATCTTGAGCCGCGACACGTTGTTCCGGTTGACCTCGTTCAGCGGGCTGTAGCCCCAGCTGTCGAGCGTGCGCCGCCACGAGAGCCAGTCGTTCGGGCTCGGCTTCCAGAGCATCTCGTCGGTCACGGGGGTGAAGGGCTTTTCCTGTGCCGATACGGCGAGTCCGGCGGCCAGTGTAAGAGCGATGAGCGCACCTGCGACAGAAAGACGCATCATGGCGAATCCTTTCGGAGCGTGAGACGGCCGTACTCTACACGATTCAAGTGCCGGCGGGCCTAAAGACCCGCCTCTACGACGTCTCTAAGCGAACGATGTAGAGGCGGGTCTTTCAGACCCGCCGTGCATGTGCACCGGGCCGCCGGTGACGTCATTCCAGCCGTGTAGAATCTTGCGCGTGCCAATGCCGCCTGCCCTGGTACCGCGCCCGCGCCGCTCACCGGCGTGACCGCGAAAGAGGAGCCTGTGACCCATGGTTGGACGATTGTGTTCAGCGAGCGCGCTGGCGCTGTTGATGATCGCCGGGCTGGCGAAGCCGGCAGGTGCACAGGGCTACGTCGCCGCGTCGGTGCTGGGCGACATCGCCCGTTTCAACGAATACGACTCCGGTAGCGGCGACACCTCGGGCAATGGCGAGGCCGTTGGATTCGCGCTGCGTCTCGGCAGCGCGCTCGGCTCGCGATGGGGCGTCGAGCTGGAGTTCGCCCGTCCGTCCGAGATCGAGACGGAGTTCTCGCCTCTATATATCCCGCTGTTGACCACCACCGTGACAACGGGCTCAGTGCCGCCCAGTGTCGGGTCACCGCTGGTGCCTGAGGTGATCTTGCCTTACTCGATTCGTACCGAGGCGCGACGGCGGAACACCACGCTGTCGACCAGCGTGTGGATTGGCCAGCCCGTCACCAAACGATTCGCGCTCAAGTATCTCGCCGGGATCGCGTTCGGCCGGACGTCCCAGGACATCGACATCGTCTACGAACCGATTCCCCGTCTCGCACCCGTGATCACGGTTCCGACGCGCGCCTCAACGTCCGCAACGACATACGACGTCGGGCCGCTCGTGGGTGTCGAAGGCGAGATTGGGCTGACAGAACACGTTCAGCTCATTCCGGGATTCCGTCTGCACGGCGTCGAGGGCGGTTGGTTGCTGCGGCCGAGTGTTGGATTGGGCTGGACCTTCTGAACTAAGTGGAAAAGTGGAAAAGTGGAAAAGTGGAAGCCTTAGATACTTCGAGACTTCACTTTTCCACTTCTTCCACTTTTCCACTACTTCCACTTGCGAGGAGTCCGCTTTTCCGGAACGCATCGCGCGTCGTTACCGGTTCGATCAGCACCGAGGCGACGATGGCGCCGATGGCGATCGAGGGCAGCACGATCGTCAGCGGTGAGTGGACGTCTCGGATCAGGATGCCGCCCGCCGCCAGCGTGACGGCAAACATCCAATCCGCGCCACGGATCCATCGACTGGAGCGCTGGTACACCCACTCGAGCTCGGCCGGGTAGAAGCGCGACGTGAACCAGAGGTGCAGCCGCGCCGTGACCGACACGATCGCCGTCCCGAGCAGGACGATGAAGAAGGTGCGTCCCTGCCAGTCGCCGATGAGGCCGCGCGCGTACCACGCCGGAAACATCGTCGCCGAGTAGACCAGGGCGACGACGCCTTGGTGGAATTCCCACCACCACCGCGCCGCGGCGACGCGCCGCTGCTCGGTGTCGTATCCAGGCGGCGGCGATCGCTGCTCGATCGCATTCGCAACGGCGACCGGAGTAACGTGGGCGCCAGCGGTCGTGTGCTCCAACGCCTGCATCAGTTCGCCCGCGTGTGCGAATCGCTTCGAGGGGTCGGCTTCCATGCATCGCGCGATAACGGCGTTGAATCCGCCGCCGTCCGCGGGTGCGTCCGGTGTGCCACCGGCGCGCAACGGGTGCCGTCCCGTCACGATCTCGGACAGGAGCACGCCGAGCGCGTAGATATCGGCGCGGCCGTCGACGTGTCCTCCCAGCAGCTGCTCGGGAGCCATATAAGCCGGCGTGCCGAGCATGGCGCCGGCCCGCGTCAGGCGCGTCGCTTCCGGGCCCTCGATCTGCGCGATGCCGAAGTCGACGATCTTGATACGGCCGTCGCTCGTGATGAGCACGTTTTCGGGCTTCAAGTCGCGATGGATCACGCCGGCCGCGTGCGCCGCCGCCAGCGCGCTCGCCATCTCCAGCGCCATCGCACGGACTCGGGGCAGGGGAAGCGGCCCCCGTGCGATCGCGCTGCGCAGGCTTTCTCCTCTGACGTACTCGGAGGCGATGAAGAGGTGATCGTCGATCTCCTCCAGCGCGTAGACGACCGCCACGCCGGGGTGAGAGATCGTGGCGGCGGCGCGCGCTTCGCGCCGCAGCCGCTGGCGCAGTTCGGCATTGCTGGCGACCGACGCCGGCAGCGCCTTCAGCGCGACGCGCCGGCCGAGGCGCTGATCCTCGGCGAGGTAGACGACCCCCATGCCGCCGCGACCGAGCTCGTCGACGAGCACGTAGCTGCCGACACGCGTGCCCGGCGGCAGCGTTTCGAAGTCCGCCGGATCGACTTGCGCCGCCTCTTCCAGAAACGTCCCCGCCGTTTCATGGCTCTCGAGCAGCGCCTCGGCCTCTTGCAGCACCGACACGTCATCGCCGCAGTGCTGTCGTAGCCACTCTCGCCGGTCGCGAGCAGGCCGATCGAGCGCGGCGTTGAAGACGTCTTTCAGCCGTTCCCACTGCGCCTGATTCATGGTGTGTGCTCGTCGATCGTGCGCGACGCCTCGCCTTCGAGGGCCCGCTTCAACCAGGCGCGCGCCAGCGCCCATTGCCGCTTGACCGTGGCCGGCGAGACGCCGGTCACATCGGCCGCCTCCTCGACCGTCAGTCCGCCGAAATAGCGAAGCTCGACGATCTTGGCGAGATCGGGGTCGAGCGCGGCCAGCCGGGTGAGGGCCTCGTCGAGCGCGAGCACGTCGATGTCGCCGGGTTTCGGGAGCGCGGCGCCGGGAAAGGCGGCATCGGCATGCGCGACGACCTGATCGTCGAGCTCCACGCGCTGCGGCGCGCCGCCGCGTTTGGCCGCCCGTCGTGCGCGCGCGCGCTGGACGAGGATCTGCCGCATCGAGAGCGCGGCGATCGCGAGGAAATGCGTGCGTCCGTTGAAGTGCCGCGCCCGCTCCGCCGCGAGACGGACGAACGCCTCGTTCACGAGCGCGGTGGCTTGCAGCGTCTGCCCGGGTCGCTCGTGACTGACGTACCGCGCCGCGATACGGCGCAGTTCGTCGTAAACGAGCGGCATCAACTCCCGAATGGGGTCTGAAGTCATGCGCAGAAATCAGGAATCAGGAAGCAGGAATCGGGCCTCCTGATTCCTGTCATGCGAACAGCGGCGTGATCTCTTGGCTCCTGATCATCTGCTTCGCGGCGAACGGCTCGATGTAGTGGAAGGTTCGTCCCGACGGCGTGTCTTCGATCTTCTTGGTCCAGTCGAAGCCGAGCGCCGAGTAGATCGTCGTGGCGACGTCCTCCAGGTAGATCGAGCGCTTCGCGCTCCAACCCGGGTCGACGATCTTCGCGCCCATCTCGTCGGTGCGGCCGACGATGCGACCGCCCTGGACGCCGCCGCCGGCGAAGAGGCCGGTGAAGGCGTATTGATAGTGGTCGCGTCCCTGCCCGGGATTCAGCTCGCCCGGCGTCCGGCCGAACTCGCCGAAGCACACGACCAGCGTTTCATCGAGCAGCGAGCGCCCGTTCGCGCGAGTGCGCGTGGCGAGATCGGAGAGCAGGCTGGCGAGCGCGGTGTCGAGGTCGCGCGACATCTTGTAGTGATTGTTCTCGCCGTAGATACGTCCGTGATGGTCCCAGAACGTCTGGTTGACGATCACGAATCGCGTCCCGGCATCCGCCTCGACGAGATTGCGGGCGACGACGCAGCCGTCGCCGACGAGCGACGTGCCGTAGCGCTCGTGATCGGCGGGATCGACCGCGAAGATCTGCGACGCCCGCGCGTCGGACATCATGCTGACGGCGCCTTCGTAGTGGTTGTTGTAGTCGCGATAGGCCTTGGCGGCCAGCGACGAGTCGTGGCGCAGCCGCTCGTCGAACGTCTTCAGCAATTCCCAGCGCCGCAAGAAGTCCTTGCGGCTGGTGTCATCCATTGAGAACGTGCTCGCGCCGATCGTGGTGTCGACGTGGAACGGCGTATAGGTCGCGGGCAGGAACCCCGACTTGAGCAGGCCGACCTGCGGCGACGTCATGTTCACCGCCACGTACCCCGGTAGCGTGTCGGTGGCGCGTCGCTGCTTCGCCGACTCGTACGCGATGACCGACCCGAGCGGCGGCAGCTCCTTCTGCAGCGCCGGGTTGAACAGGTGCGCCGACTGCACGTAGTACTGCGCGCGCAGGTGCACGCTGTCCCACGCCTCGAGCGATCGCACGAGCGAGAACTGACCCCATTGCTTCGCCAGGTTCGGGTAAAGGCTCGTTGGCCACTTCACGCCGGGCGCCACCTCTTTGATCTCGAAGTTCGGCGGCGTCCACTTGTGTTCCTTCAGGTCCCAGGCGTCGACGTGCGACTGGCCGCCATCGAGGTTGACGAAGATGACGAACCGCGCCGACCCCCGCGGCGCGACCTTGCTCTGCGCGATGACGTTCGTCCGCTCGACGAGCGGCAGGAACCAGTAGCCTGCGACGGAGCAGGCGCCGACCTTCAGGAGTTCACGGCGGGTGAGAAGGGCGTCGTACAAATTGGCCATCGTGGTGTCTCGCGGCGTTTCAATGCCGGGCCTAGAAGGCCCGGCCTACACTGCTCGCTTACGTCAATAGTTGTGTACGAATTCCACCTTGTTTACCAAGAGCCACTGCAGATCTTCCCAACCGGTCTGGCCTGACTTGATGACGCCGCGCGCCTGGGCAACCTCCTGCTGCGTCGGCTTCCGCACCAGGAAGCGCTGGAACAGCCGCATGATCCGCTCGGTGTCGGTCAGGTCCTGCTTCAACAGCCCCGCCACATAGCTGCCGTCCTTGGCCTTGATCTGCTCGAGCACGAACGGGCTGTTCATCAACAGGATCGCCTGCGTGATCTCGCCGTCGTTGCTCCGCTCGGAGGCTTCGCGGTTGGTCTGTCCGAACGCGTCGAGGAAGAAGTGGATCTGCTTGCCGTTCGGGTTGCGGCGATCGCTGAAGTCCTCCGGCCCGGCTTCCATCGCGTACTTCACCTTCAGATCCGTTGTCGGGATCACGTACTCGCTGACGAGGTTCGTCGCGGTCACCAGCGAGTCGTGGATCTCCTCCGCCTTCAGCCGCCGCACGAACTTCCGCGCGAAATACGGCGCGTAGCTCGCCTTCCACTCGCCGGGAAACTGCGACGACAGCTGGTAGGCGCTCGACTTTGCAATCAGGATGATGACCGAGCGCAGGCTGTAGTTGTGCCCGATGAAGTAGTCGGCGAGCGCCTCGAGCAGCTCGGGATGCGACGGTTGGACCGTCCACGGCGCCGGCGGCGGGTTCTTCGGATCGATGCGTGCCAGATCCCACGAGAACGGCGGATCGACGATACCGACGCCGAACATCTCCCACCACAACAGGTTCACGGTCGCGCGGGCGAACTGGCGATCGGAGGTCAACAGGCGGGCGAACTCGGCGCGCGGATGCCTCGACGGATCCGGCTGCGCCCCGCTGAACATGTAGACCGGATCGAGCAGCGTGTTCGGGCCGCGGCGGTCGACGCGAAGCACGGTCCGCGCCGACGGGTCGAAGCCCGGCCCCTTGTCGTCGATCGAGTACTCGTCCTGCGCCGTGGTGATCTCGGTGCGGCGCAGCACGCGGGTCTTGCCGAAGAACGCGCCCATCTTCCACAGCTCGTCCCGCTTCCGCTCCGAGAGATAGAGATTGATCTTCTCGAGATGGCGCGCGCCGTTGTGGCAGGAGATGCAGGAGATGTCGACGCCGAGGAAGTCCTTGGCGGCGTGGATCGCCAGCTCCTCGGACGTGTCCTCGTGCACCTCGTCGTCGCACGCCACCGCGGTGATGACCCACCGCGCGACGTAGCTCGCCGGCCCGACGTACCAGTTCGAGACGGCATTGCTCGTCAGCATGTCCTGGACCATCTCGTTGTACGGCCGATCGAGATGGACGTTGTCGTAGACCCACTTCTGGAACGCGACCTTGCCCTGCGTGCCGACGCGATTCGAATGCGGCTTGAAGATGTCGTTGAGGAAATAGGTCCACTTCGTCTTCGACGCACGCGTCGTGACGAGCCGGTCGATCAGGGTGTCGCGCTTGTTCGCGTCGGTGGACTCGAGGAACGTCCGCAGCTCCTCGTCGGAGCCGATGTGGCCGGTGAGGTCGATGTGGATGCGTCGGAAGAACTCCTCGTCGGACGCCAGCGGGGCGTGCGGGATCTGTTCGGCCTCCATCTTGCCGAAGATGAAGCCGTCGATCAGGTTTCGTCGCGGGATCGGCGCTGCCGGTCGACTGGACGTCGACGGACGGATTCGCTCGGTCAGCGTGGAGGGGTCGTTCCTGCCGCCCGATGGCGTCGCCGGATGATCCGCCGGCGCCCGCGGTGCCTGTGCGGCCACGGCCGCGGCCCAGAGGGTGAAGCCACCGATGACGAGCAGACGCAGGCGCATCTTCGCCTCCCGGGCGATTATAGAGAACCCTGAAGGAATCAGGAATCCGGAATCAGGAATCAGGCTTGGGCAAGGTGCCAGCAATCAAGGCTGATGCCTGAGGCCCGATCCCTCATGGCTAGGCCATGCCTGATTCCTGACTCCTGCATCCTGATTCCTTCTGCGGCGCGTCAGCGCCGTTCGATCTTGACGCTCTGAATGACGACGTCTTTGACCGGGCGATCGCGCGGGGTGGTCTTCGTGCCGCCGATCTTGCGCACGACGTCCATGCCGCTTTCGACCTCGCCGAACACCGAATGACGGTTGTCGAGGTGGGGTGTCGGGCCCAACGTGATGAAGAACTGACCGCCGTTGGTGTTGGGCCCCGCGTTGGCCATCGACAGGATGCCTGCCTTGCTGTGGCGCAGGCTCGGATGGAACTCGTCGGCGAACTTGTAGCCGGGACCGCCGGTGCCTTGTCCCAGCGGATCGCCGCCCTGAATCATGAACCCATCGATCACACGGTGAAAGATGATGCCGTCGTAATACGGCTGCTTCACCTTCTGCCCGGTCCTCGGATCGGTCCATTCCTTCGAGCCCTCCGCCAGGCCGACGAAGTTCGCGACCGTGTTCGGCGCCTCGGCATCGAAGAGGCGGATGGTGAAATTGCCTTCGCTCGTGACGAACTCTGCGTAAACAGCCAAGCTTCAGCTCCCTCGTAGTGTCCGGCTTCTAACCGGACCAGAATATTACTGGCACCACGATACAATTTCGAGTGTGGGCGGCGCGATTGAAGCGATCGACGATCAGCTGATCAATGCGGTGGCCACCGGCACGAGCGGCGATCCCTTCGCCGTCCTCGGACGCCATCCGGTGACCATCGATGGCCGCACGGCGGTCATTTTCCGGACGATCCAGCCATGGGCGTCGCGGGTGGAGCTGATCACGCCCGATCGCGTCACGCCGATGCCGAAGCGGCATCCCGACGGTCTTTTCGAAGCCCGCATTCCTTTCGACGGTGACGCCGAGACACTGGCCTACTCATTCCGCGTGCACGACCCATCGGGCGCGCGCGAGATCGTCGACCCGTATCAGTTCGGCCAGGTGCTGTCGGAATTCGACCTGCATCTGTTCAGTGAGGGCACGCACTACCGCGCGTGGGAAAAGCTCGGCTCCCACGTGATGACGATCGGCGGCGTCACCGGCGTGCACTTCGCGGTGTGGGCACCCAACGCACAGCGCGTGAGCGTCATCGGAGACGTCAACGGGTGGGACGGCCGCGTCCACGCGATGCGGAAACTCGTGCCGTCGGGGGTGTGGGAGATCTTCGTCCCCGGACTCGAGGAAGGCGCCTGCTACAAGTACGAAGTACGCACGGAGGCCGGGCATCTGTTCGAGAAGGCGGACCCGTACGCGCGCCGCTTCGAGGTGCCGCCGCGCTCGGCGTCGATCATCTGGCACGACCACGGGTATCGCTGGCGTGATGACGACTGGATGCGCGATCGACTCTCGAGCGACGGCTGGCACGATCGGCCGATGTCGGTCTACGAGGTGCACCTGGGCTCGTGGCGGCGCGTGCCTGAGGAAGGCAATCGGTATCTCTCGTATCGCGAGCTCGCCGAGACGCTGGTGCCGTACGTGCGTGAGATGGGCTACACGCACATCGAGCTGCTGCCCGTGATGGAGCACCCGTTCTCCGGTTCCTGGGGCTATCAGGTGCTCGGGTTCTTTGCGCCGACCAGCCGCTTCGGCACTCCGGACGATTTCCGCTACTTCGTCGATCGCTGCCATCAGCTCGGGATCGGCGTGTTGCTCGACTGGGTGCCCGGGCATTTTCCAAAAGACCGTCACGGGCTGGCCGAGTTCGACGGCACGTCGCTGTACGAGCACGCCGATCCGCGTAAGGGCGAACACCGCGACTGGGGCACGCTGATCTTCAACTACGGCCGCAACGAGGTGCGGACGTTCCTGCTGAGCAGCGCGCTGTGCTGGCTCGAAGAGTTCCACGTCGACGGCCTGCGCGTCGACGCGGTGGCGTCGATGCTGTATCTCGATTACTCGCGTGAACACGGCGAGTGGATCCCGAATCAGTACGGGGGGCGCGAGAACCTCGAGGCGGTGTCATTCCTCCAGCAGCTGAACACGCTCACGCACGGCCGCGTGCCCGGGACGATCACGGTGGCCGAGGAGTCGACCGCGTGGCCGGCGGTCAGCCGCCCGACCTATGTCGGCGGTCTCGGGTTCACCTTCAAGTGGAATATGGGCTGGATGCACGACATGCTCGAGTACATGCGGCAGGATCCGATCCATCGCCGCTGGCACCACGGGCAGATCACGTTCTCGATGCTGTATGCGTTCACCGAGAACTTCGTGCTGCCGTTCTCGCACGACGAAGTCGTCTACGGGAAACGGGCGATGCTCGACAAGATGCCCGGCGACGTCTGGCAGAAGCACGCCAACCTGCGGACGCTCTACGGCTACATGTTCGGCCATCCCGGCAAGAAGCTGATGTTCATGGGCGCCGAGTTCGGCCAGTGGCGCGAGTGGAACGCCGAAGAGAGCCTCGACTGGCATCTGCTCGATCAGGCGGCTCACGCCGGGCTGCGCCAGTGGGTCCGCGACTTGAACCACGCCTACCAGCAGGATCCCGCCCTGCACGAAGTCGATTTCGAGTACCAGGGGTTCAGCTGGGTCGACTGCAACGACAACGAGAACAGCGCGGTGTCGTTCATTCGCCGGTCGCGCGACCCGCACGATTTCACCGTGATGATCGCCAACTTCACCCCGGTGCCGCGCGGGCGCTATCGCGTCGGCGTCCCCGAAGCGGGGTGGTATCGCGAGATCCTCAACAGCGACGCGTCGCTCTACGGCGGCAGCAACATGGGCAACGGCGGCGGCGTCCCCACCGATCCCATCCCGGCGCACGGATATGACCAGTCGCTCAACCTGGTGCTCCCACCCCTCGCGTTCGTGATGTTGAAGAAATAGTTCGCTCGAAAACGCCACCGGCGCTTCGCCGAAGCGCTGGTGGTTCACTTGACAAGCCAGTGAACCTTCTGTCACTGTTCACTGGCTTGTCAAGTGAACGGTGAACGATGGCTGACAAAGTTGAGTTGCTGCAGGGCACGCTCGATCTGATCGTGCTGCGCGCGCTGTCGACGATGGGGCCGCAGCACGCCTATGGACTGGCGGCGCGGCTCGAGCAGGTGGCCGAGCACCCGCTGCTGCTGAACCAGGGCACGCTCTATCCGGCGCTGGTCCGCCTCGAACAGAAAGGCTGGATCAAGGGCGCCTGGCAGCGCACCGAGACCAACCGCGAGGCGAAGTACTACAGCATCACCAAGGCCGGCACGCGCGCGCTCGAGAAGCAGGCCGAGCGCTGGCGCCGTCTCGCCGGCCTGGTCGACAAGCTGTTGCTCAACGAATCGTAGAGCGGAGGCTTGAGCCTCCGCGTCGATCGCGCGGGCTGAAGCCCGCGCTCTACGGACGATCGCATGCGGCGATTCATCACTCGTGTCATTCACATCTTCAGACGAGATCGCGCCGAACAGGAGCTCGATCGCGAACTGACGTCCCATCTTGCCGTCCTCGAGGACGAATACCACCGGCGCGGGTTGACGGCGGACGAGGCCAGGCTCGCCGCGCGCCGCGCGATCGGCAGCACGGCGCATCTGAAGGACCTGCACCGCGATGCTCGTGGGTTCGGATGGCTCGACGACCTGCGACAGGACGTCCGCCACGCGCGGCGGGGGCTGCGGCGCACGCCCGGCTTCACCGCGGTCGCCGTCCTCACGCTCGCGCTCGGGATCGGGGCGACGACGGCGATCTTCAGCGTCGTCAACGCCCTGCTGCTTCGTCCGTTGCCGTATCCGCATGGCGATCGGCTCGTGCGTCTGTTCGCGACGCTGCCGCCGCAAACGCCAGGAGGGGCCGAGCGGCGCGTGATCGTTCGAATGACCGCCGCCGAACGGCAGCAGCTCCGGAGCAGCGCGCGGTCCTTGTCGCACGTCGGCACGTTGAACTGGGACCTGATGAACCTGAGGGGACGCGATCCGCGCCTGCAGGGCGCGGTCGTGTCCGCGACGTTGCTGCAACTGATCGGCGTGCCGCCGCTGATGGGGCGTCTGCTCACGCCCGCCGACGAAGCGCCCGGTGCGACACCGGTCATCGTCATCAGTCACGACGCGTGGCAGCGCCACTTCGGCGGCGACCCGGCCATCGTCGGACGGACGGTCACGTTCGATGCCGTGCTCGGTCCGCCGGTGTCGACCAAGTACGTGATCGTCGGCGTCATGCCTCGGACATTCCAGTTCCCCGACGGCCGGACGCACGTCTGGCGCGTGCCGCCTCCGGCATGGAACGACGCGCCGGTCGCGCCGTTCGTCGGCCGCCTCGCTGATGGTGTGTCGCTGTCGGCGGCCTTGTCCGAGATTGCTGCAGTCGTGCGTGCGATGCGCGCCGGCCAGCGCGACAACGCCCGGGCGAGATATGAGCTCGTCCGGGAGCAGGACGAGGTCGTGGGATCGGTGAAGCCCGCGCTGATCGTACTGATGGCCGCTGTCGGATTCGTGCTGCTGCTCGCCTGCGTCAACGTCGCCAATCTGCTGCTGGCGCGAACCGCCTCGCGGCAGCGCGAGCTGGTGATCCGAACGGCGCTCGGGGCCGGCCGTGCACGGCTCGTGCGCCACCTGCTGACGGAAAGCATCACGCTCGGAGTCGCCGGTGGTCTGGTCGGCACCGCGCTGGCCTTCGGCGGCGTGCGGCTGTTGCGGTCGCTCGCGGCGACGATCTCGCGGCTCGATCTCGGCAATCAATTGAGCTTTCCCCGAATCGATGAAATCGGGATCGATCCGCGCGTGCTGGCGTTCTCGATCGGCACCTCCGTGCTCGCCGGCGTGATGTTCGGCCTCGTGCCCGCGCTTCGGCACGCGCGCGCCGATCAGGCGACCGCCTTGAGAGAAGGGACCCACGCGACCATTTCCGGGTTCGATCCCATGCGCCGCGTCGGCCTCCGTGGCGGACTCGTCATCGCCGAAATCGCGCTCGCGATGATGCTGCTCGCCGGCGGAGGGCTGCTGATTCGCAGCTTCGCGAATCTGTCGAGCGTCGAGACCGGCTATGACGCGACGAGGGTGCTGACGTTTCAGGTTGCCGTGCCGGTCGACCGGTATCCCGTCGCTCGGCTCAAGGCCTTTGCCGACGATCTCGTGACGCGGCTGAGCGCCGTGCCCGGCGTCGAGCGGGCCGCGTACGCCAATCAGCTGCCGATGGTGGGCCTGATCAATTCGTTTCCTCTGCGATCGTCGCCGTTTCAACCGACGCCAGGCCGCCCGCCGGAGCCGCCGCCTCCCGGTACGCCGGACATCCGGCTCGTCAGCCGCGACTACCTCGACGTGATGGGGATCCGCGTCATTGCCGGTCGGGGCTTCGCCGAAGCCGACGCGGCAGGCCGAGCGGGAGTCATGTTGATCAACGACGCGCTGGCCCGTCGCGATTTTGCCGGCCGGAACCCGATCGGCGAGACCGTCTATATCGGGCGCTATCCCGAGCCGTGGCAGATCGTCGGCATCGTCAACAACGTGCGGCAGTTCGGTCTCGACCTGGAGGCGCAGCCGCAGTTCTTCGTGGATCTCCGCCAGTGGACGCGCGATGGGTTGGTGTTTCCCGCCGGTGCGTACTACGTCGCGAAGACCAGCGGAGATGCGTTGTCCATCGTGCCTGCCGTCAGAGGTCTCGTGCGTCAACTGGACGAAGAGGCCGTGGTGTTTTACGTGGCGCCGATGGAGCAGGTGGTCTCCAGCACGATCTCGCGCCCACGTCTTTATGCGGTGCTGCTCGGTGTGTTTGCGGCGATCGGTGTTGGTCTGGCGGTGATCGGCATTTACGGCGTGATGGCGTATGCGGTCGCGCAGCGCACGCGGGAGATCGGCGTTCGCATGGCGCTCGGCGCCGCGCGCGGGCAGGTGGTTGGGCTGGTAGTGCGCCAGAGCGCGTTGTTGACCGTCGCTGGCCTGGCGATCGGCCTTGCGGGAGCGGCGATGCTGTCGCGGTATCTCGAGGGGCTCTTGTTCGGTGTGCCGCCGCTGGATCCGGTGACGTTCACCGCGGCGGCCGTGATCTTCGCGTTAGTGGCGCTCGCGGCCGCGTATGGCCCGACTCGCCGCGCGACGCGCGTGAATCCACTAGTGGCTTTGAGATCGGAGTAGTTCCATAGTGTCTGGCTTTAGCCGGACCGGAACAGCGATATGCGACGTTTCTTTGCTCGACTGATCAACGTGTTCCGACGCGATCGCGTCGAGCGCGAGCTCGCGCGCGAGATGACCTCACATCTCGCCGCGCTCGAAGACGAGTACGTCCGCCGCGGCCTGTCGCCCGAGGACGCGCAATCGGCCTCGCGCCGCGCCATGGGCAGTGTCGCGCTGGCCGCGGATCGGCACCGCGATGCGCGATCGTTCCGATGGCTCGACGATCTTCGCCAGGATCTCAGGCACACGCGCCGCGGGCTGCAACGGACTCCCGGGTTCACGAGCGTCGCGGTCCTCACCGTCGCGCTGGGCGTGGGTGCCAACGTCGCCATCTTCGGCCTCGTGTACCAAACGCTGATCAAGCCGCTTCCGTTCAAGGCGCCGGATCGGTTGGTTACGGTATCGACCTACATACCGCAGCTGGCGTCACGGTTTCCGCTGTTGCCGGTGGCCGCACCCGACTTCCTCGAATACCAGCGCTCGAATACGGTGTTCGAGGCGCTGTCCGCGTTGCAGCCTCGCAGCTTCAACCTGACCGGCGGAGGTGAACCGGAACGCCTGTACGGCGCGCGGGTCTCGGGAGGCTTTTTTCAGATGCTCGGTGCCCGTCCCGAGCGCGGCCGACTCTTCACACCCGACGAAGACGCCGACGGTCGCAACAGCGTGGTGATCCTCAGTCACGCGCTCTGGACGCGGCGCTTTGGATCCGACCCCGCCATCGTCGGCCGGACGATCGCGCTCGACGGCCGGCCGCACGAAGTCATCGGTATCATGCCGGCCGACCTGCTGTTTCCGGTGGGGCGTCAGCTCGATCCGATCATCGCCTTCGGTCCGCGCGTCGATCTGTGGACGCCGATGGCGTTCACGCGCGAAGACCTGTCGCACGAGAGCAGTTTTGATTTCGCTGCGATCGGCCGTTTGAAGCCCGGCATCGGCCTCGCTGCCGCCGAGCAGCACATGAACGTGCTGGCAGCGCGAAACCTCGAGCGAATCAGAAAACAGGAGCCGGTCGAGGTGGAGATGTTCGCCCGCATCCGCCCGTTGCACGACGTCTTCGTCGGCCAGCAGCGCCGCGCGCTCCTGATCCTCGAAGCCGCGGTCGGATTGCTGCTGCTGATCGCATGCGTGAACCTGGCGAATGTGTTTCTGGCGCGCGCGTCGAGCCGTGGCCAGGAGTTTGCGGTTCGAACTGCGCTCGGAGCCGGACGCGGACGCCTCGTCCGCCAGCTGTTTACCGAGAGCTTTGTCGTGACCAGTCTCGGCGGCGTCGTCGGCGTGCTGCTCTCGTCGTGGGCCGCTCCGCTGCTGTATCAGTACGGCCCGAAGACGGCGGTCACGCGCGAATGGGCGATCGACATTCCGATACTCGCGTTTGCCACGATAACGACGGTCATCACCGGCGTGCTGTTCGGGATCGTGCCAGCGTTGCAGTCGAGTGGGGCGGCAACCTCTCGCATGCGCGATGCCGCGCGAGCGGTATCTGACCGGCGCACCTCCAGCCTCCGCGCCGCGCTGATCACCGCGGAAGTGGCGCTGTGCGCCGGCCTCTTGGCAGTCGCCGGGCTGCTGTTGCACAGCTTCGTCAACGTCACCCGCATCGACGCCGGCTTTGGCGTCGAACGTGTGCTGGCAGTTGATCTGTCGCTGCCGCTACAGCAGTACACGGCGCCGGCGGCGACGACGTTCTACCGTCAGCTCCTGGAACGAGTTCGACCGCTGCCGGGAGTGGCCGCGGCGGGAGCGGTGAGTCTGCTGCCCATTGCCCACGAAGGCGTGATCAGCAGTGTGCTGCTCGACTCCGATCCCGAATTCCGAATCGATCGACCGCAGGCGCTGCGCCGCAGCGTCACGCCGGGCTTGTTCGCGGCGATGGGTATCCCGTTGCGCGCCGGTCGTTTGTTCGAGGATGGCGAGTCGCGACCCGCCGCGATCGTCACCGAGACGCTTGCGCGCGCACTCTGGCCGGGCATGGAGCTGCGTGAGGTCATCGGTCGAGGCATCCGTCACGATCCAAAGGATCCGATCATCACCGTGGTCGGCGTGATCGGTGATGTACGGGCGGACGCGCTCGATCGCGCCGCGCCGGCGGCGATCTATCGCCCGCTGGACCAGGAGCCGCGGCGAGCGATGACGCTCGTGGTCAAGTCGATGGGCGAACCGCTTGCGCTCGCGTCCGGGATCAGAGGGGCGATTGACGCGCTCGATCGCGATCTTCCGATCGCGGCGATGCGGACGATGGACGAGATCGTGTCGGCATCGGTCGCCGAGCGGCGCTTTCAGATGGCGCTCGTGTCGATCTTCTCGCTGCTGGCGCTGACGCTCGCCGTGGTTGGCATCTACGGCGTCGCGAGCTATGCCGTCGGCACGCGGACGCGCGAGATCGGGCTCCGGATCGCCCTCGGCGCCGAGTCTCGCACCGTGATCGCGATGGTCATGCGCGAGGGGTTGAAACCCGTCGTGATCGGATTGCTGGTCGGTGGTGTTGCCGGCCAGATCGCGGCGCAGTCGATCCGATCCGTGCTGTTCGGTATCGGCACGCTCGACCCGCTCGCCGTGGGCGGCATGGCGCTGGTGCTCGGTGTGACGGCAGCGCTCGCCTGTTATTTACCCGCGCGGCGCGCGGCGTCGGTCGAGCCGCTGGCGGCACTGAGGACAGAGTAGTCCGCCTGAAGGCGGACGCTACAACAACGATGCGACGTTTCATCGCTCGACTGATCAACGTGTTCCGACGCGATCGCGTGGAGCGCGATCTCGCGCGCGAGATGGGCTCACATCTCGCCACGCTCGAAGACGAGTACGTCCGCCGCGGCCTATCGCCCGAGAACGCGAAACTGGCCGCGCGCCGCGCCATGGGCAGTGTTGCGCTGGCCGCGGATCGGCACCGCGACGAGCGATCGTTCATCTGGATCGATGACCTCCGCCGTGACGTTTCGCACGCGGCGCGCACGCTGCGGCGCATGCCTGGCTTCGCCACTGTCGCCGTCCTGACGTTGGCATTGGGGATCGGCGCCAACACCGCCATCTTCAGTGTGTTGAGCGCGGTCCTGCTCCGCCCGCTGCCGTACCAGAACGCCGATCGGCTGGTGCAGATCTTGTCGCCGCCACCGCCCAACATCCCCAACTACCCACGTGGTGGCCGCGCGCTTTACCCGCAACACTTCGAAGCGCTTCGCGGCGCGATGCGCACGCTGGAGTTCGTGTCGGGCCACATCCTCACGACGGCGACGCTGACGGGCGTCGGCGACGCCGTGCGGCTGACGGGTCTTCAAACGACCGCATCGATGTTTTCGATGCTCGGCGTGCCGCCGATGCTCGGACGGGCGTTTGAGCGCCGCGAGGAATCAGCCGGCGCCGACGGCGTCGTCGTGTTGAGCTTCGCGACCTGGCAACGCTACTTCGGCAGCGACCGCACTGTCATCGGCCGGATCGTGGCGCTCGACGGACGCGGCCGCACCATCGTGGGCGTGATGCCGGACGGATTCGCATTCCCCGATACGCACGTGCAGTACTGGGTGCCGTACGTGCCGCTGCCACTCGGCTCCCGCTCGTTCATCAGCCTGTCCGTGTTGGCACGGCTCCGTGAGGGCGCCTTGCGAGCGATGGCGGAGGAGGAGGTGACCACTGTCATCAACGCGATCGCGACGGAGCGGCTAGACCGCTTTGAGATCAATGGCCTCCAGGACGAGCTCGTCGCCTCCGTGCGGCCGGCGCTCTTGATTCTCGCCGTCGCCGTCGGCATCGTCCTGCTGATTGCGTGTGTGAACGTCGCCAATCTCCTGCTGGCCCGCGCCGCCGCTCGCGCGCACGAGATCGCCGTCCGTCGTGCGGTCGGGGCGTCGCCGGGACGGCTGATGCGTCAGCTGCTCGCCGAAAGCGGTCTGCTGGCGCTGCTGGGTGGAGCGGCGGGAACGATCTTCGCCACAGCGGCGGTGCGGCTGCTGCGCACGCTCGCTACCAGTCTGCCTCGTCGCGATCTCGGCGCGGGCGTCAGCCTCCCGCGGCTCGACGAGATCAGCATCGATTCACCGGTGCTCCTGTTTACCGTCCTCGTGGTCGTCGCGACCGGCGTGCTCAGCGGCATTCTGCCGGCGCTTCGTCACGCTCGCCCAAGCGGCGTCGGCCGCCTCACGGAGCGCGGCGCCAGTCCGCGCGTGCGCCACACGCTCGTGATCGTTGAAATCGCAATGGCGATGACGTTGCTGATCGGCGGCGCGTTGCTGATTCACAGCTTCTACAAGTTGGCGACCGTCAAGCGTGGCTACGATCCAGCCAACGTCCTCACGTTTCAGGCGTCGCCGCGAGTGCCGCGCGGTCCGCAGGCCAAGGCCTTTGCCGATCAGCTGGTCGAGCGGCTCGGCTCCGTGCCTGGCGTTGTCGCTGCCGGCTACGCCAACAACCTGCCGCTCGTACAACAAGGGTTCGGGCGCGACCTGAGTCCAACCCCGCCGGTGCCGGGACGCCGCCCTCAGCGGGCCACGGATGCGATGCCCGGCATGCACGCGGTAAGCCCGGGCTTCATCGCGGCGCTGGGGATGCGGCTGGTTGAAGGACGTCCGTTCAGCGACGGCGAAGCCGCGCACCGCGAAGCGTTGATCACGCAGACGTTCGCCCGCAGCGCGTTCTTCAACGGCCCCGCGCTCGGGCGTCACATCTATGCCGGCGATGACGATTGGGAAGTCGTCGGCATCCTCGAGGACATGAAGCAGTTCTCGCTGCAGCAGCGGCCCGCGTCCGAGCTCTTCGTCATCGACTTCATCCCAGCCCCGCCTGGCCTTGGCGGGACCTACTTCGCCGTGCGCACGGGGATTGACCCGGCGGCCATCGCCGCCAGTGTGCGCACGATCGCGAAGGAGATCGACCCTCAGGTTCCGGTCGACAACGTCGCGACGATGGATCAGATCGTGTCCAACGCGATGTCGCGGCCGCGGCTATATGCAGCGGTGCTGGGCCTGTTTGCCGCAGTCGCAGTCGTGCTCGCCGCGATTGGCATTTACGGCGTCCTCGGCTTTCTCGTCACGCGTCGGACACGGGAGATCGGCATCCGAGTGGCGCTCGGCGCGCGTCGCGATCAGGTGATCGCGATGATCGTCCGCCAGACCGCGACATTGACCGGAATGGGCGTGATCGTCGGCGTGGCGGCGGCTGCCGGCTTGAGCCGGTATCTGGAAGGGTTGCTGTTCGGTGTGACACCGCTCGATCCGGCAACGTTCATCGGCGTGATCGTGTTGTTCGGGCTGGTCGCCGCGGCGGCCGCGTACGTGCCGACGCGGCGAGCGACGCGCATCAATCCGATCACGGCGCTTCGTGCTGAGTAATACGTAGGTCCGGCTCTAGCCGGACGTCATGGTCCGCCTCAAGGCGGACCCCACGAAAAAACGATGCGACGACTCATCGCGCGACTCGTGCACACGTTCCGCCGCTACCACGCGGAACGCGCTGTCGCGCGCGAGATTGCGTCACACCTGCGGTTGCTCGAGGACGAATACGTTCGCAGGGGCCTGTCGCCCGATCAGGCGCGGCTGGCGGCCCGGCGCGCGATGGGCAGCGTCGCGCTCATCACTGATCGCCACCGGGAGGCTCGGTCGTTCGCCGGGCTCGAAGACACCGTGCGCGATGTGATGTATGCGATGCGCGGGCTCGCCAGGCAGCCCGGGTTTGCTGTCGCCGCGGTGGCGACGCTTGCCCTTGGTATCGGGGCCTCGACCGCCATCTTCTCGGTGGCGTACGGCGTCTCGCTGCGGCCGCTGCCGTACGCCGAGCCCGATCGGCTCATTCGGATCTACGAAACGAACCCTGCGAACGGCCTGCTCGAGAGCGAGGTGTCGGAAGGTGCGTTTCACGCCTGGCGCGACGGCGTGGGGTCGCTGCAGTCGATGGCGCTGCACGGACGACCGAACACGCGATTCATGGTCGATGCGGAACAGACAGCCGTCTCGATGATGAGCGTGTCTCCCGCTTTCTTCGAGGTGCTTGGCGTCCGTCCTCTCCTCGGAGTCGGCTTCAAGCCCGAACGCGAATACACGCGCTTCACGGCCGACGACGAAGCCATGCTCTCGTACGCGGCGTGGCGTCGCCTGTTTGGCGGCCGGTCCGATGTCGTGGGCCAGCTGCTCGAGTTCTCAGGCGCGGGCGACAACGACGTCTATCGGGTCGTCGGCGTCATGCCAGAGGGCTTCGCGTTTGGCGAACCGGTGGATCTGTGGCGGCCCGTCAAGATCATCGAGCTGCCGATCGGCCTGACTCGGCGGACGCTCCGCTCCGATGGCGCGATCGCGCGGCTTCGCCCCGGGATCTCGCTCGACCAGGTGCGCGCCGAGCTCGAAACGGTGAGCGCGCGCCTGGCTCGCGAGTACCCAGCGAGCAGCGCTGGATGGACGGTCACCGTGGAGTCGCTGCACGATGCCGTCCTCGGGAGCTTCGGTCGAGCGACGTGGCTGTTGCTGGCGGCGGTGATCGTCGTGCTGCTGGTGACCTGCGTCAACGTCGGCGGACTGCTGGTGGCGCGGGCCGCCGCACGGGAGCGCGAACGTGCGGTGCGCGCCGCGCTCGGTGCCGGGACGTGGCGTCTGGTCAGGCTTTGGCTTGCTGAAGCCTCGGTACTCGGGGCGCTGGGCGCGGGGGCCGGGCTGCTGCTCGCGTGGACCGGTGTCGCCGCGCTCAAGGCCGCCGCGCCGCCAGGCATCCCGCGTCTCGACGCGATCGCGATCGACCTGCCGACCTTCGCTGTGGCCGGGATCTCCGCGCTCCTCGCAGTCGTCGTGTGTGCGGTCGCCGGTCGCGGTTCCGCCCCGGCCCCACCCCATGCACTCGCCCGCGGACTCGCCCGTGAAGGAGAACGCCGCACCGGCGAGCGAATGCGCGGAGGGTTGATGGTGGTGCAGTGCGCGGGCGCGGTCGCGCTCGTGGTGCTCGCCACCATGCTCACGCGCAGCTTCGCCAGGCTCACGTCGGTCGATCTCGGGTGGGACGCGGCTCGACTGGTCAGTCTGCAGGTCTCGCTGGCGATTCCGCCGGAGCTGCGGCGCCCGTGGTATCGCTACGTCGAGTGGTCCGATCGTCTGATTGCCCGGCTCGAGGCGACGCCCGGCATCGAGCGCGCGGCGATCACGACTCAGCTCCCGTTGTCGCCGCAGATCTCGATGGCGACGTTGGCGCGCGGACGGGGAAGCGCCGCCGCCGATGGCGATCGGTGGCCAGGCGTTCAGCAGAACGTGACCGACGGCTACTTCGATCTGATGGGGATCCGTCTGCTGCGCGGTCGCGTGTTCGGTCCTGCTGATCGCTTCAGCGCGGCGCAACTGACGTCACCCCAGCCGGCCGAGCGCGGCGTGGTGATCGTCAGCGAAACGACGGCGCGCACGCTGTGGCCCCATCGCCCGGCGCTCGGCGAAGCGCTCTGGCTTCCTGGCTCTGACTTGACCACCTGGCGCGAGGTCATCGGCGTGGTCGAGGACATTCAGTTCCACTCCGTCGGCGAGTCTCCGGCGCTCCACGTGTTCGTGCCATGGACGCAACTCAGCACCGGACGCCCGGTTCTTCTCGTGAAGAGCTCGACGGACGATGCCTCGATGGTGAACGTGATTCGAGGTGCCGCGCGATCGGCCGAGCCGGGCACTCGCATCATCCAGACGACGCGGCTCGATGCGCTCGTCTCACGCGCGACCGCACAGCCTCGCTTCGCGACCGTTGTCGTCTCGCTGTTCGGCGGCCTGGCGTTGCTGCTGGCGGCGATTGGGATCCACGGCACGTTGTCGTATCTCGTCGCCACGCGCCGGCGTGAGATCGGGATCCGGCTGGCGCTCGGTGCGCCGCTTGGCGACGTGCTCTCGCGAACGGTCACGCGTGGTCTCGCGCCAGCGATTGCCGGTGCACTGCTGGGGCTGCCCATCGCCTGGGCGCTGGCGCGGGTGTTCGCGACATTGCTCTTCCAGGTTGGACCGTACGACGCGGGTTCGTCGTTCGGAGGCGTGCTGCTGCTGGTACTGGTCGCCGCCGTTGCGGCGTTGGTGCCGGCG
>Ga0207428_10001545_pt1 | contig 24074 bp, 16 predicted proteins | sample RhiMethybrSRZTD1_FD_187600 | JGI IMG/M metagenome (GOLD analysis project Ga0207428, IMG submission 187600) | Populus rhizosphere microbial communities from Tennessee, USA - Rhizosphere MetaG P. TD hybrid SRZTD1 (SPAdes) (version 3) | ecosystem: Host-associated > Plants > Roots > Rhizosphere >...
TGTGGTGATCGCGAACTCTGCCACCTCGGCTGCAAGCGAGTCAAGGCAGACAGGCGCGAGTGTGCATCTTTGAGAAGGGGACTGATCACCCAGACGGGAGCGGTGTCATGGTCTTGCTCAGACTCGTGTTGACTGCGGTCGCGCTGATCGCAATCGTGTCCTCGTACCCAAAGGCCGCGCCTCAATTCTCCGACTGGACTGCACCGGTCAATCTCGGCGCTCCTGTCGATTCCACGTTCGCGGATGCCGGTGCCGCGATTTCCAAGGACCGATTGAGTCTGTATTTCCACTCCAACCGGCTCGGAGGCTTGGGATCGACGGATATCTGGGTGTCGCAGCGTGCGAGCGAGGATCAGCCATGGGGCGCACCGGCTAATCTCGGTAGCGCCGTCAATACACCCAGCGCCGAGGCTGTTCCCGCGCTGTCTCGCGACGAGCACTGGTTGTTCTTCAACAGCGACCGTCCCGATGGGCTTGGAGCCGTCGATATCTGGGTATCCTATCGACAGCACGTTCACGACCCGCTCGATTGGCAGCCGGCGGTGAACCTCGGTTCTGGAGTCAATTCGCTGTCAATGGACGCCGCGGCCACCTATTTCGAAAACGAAGACGGCAGTGCGGCGCAGCTGTTCTTCCACAGCGATCGACCTGGTAGTAGCGCAACCGATATCTACGTAAGCGAGCGCTTCCCGAACGGGACGTTCGGTCCGGCGCAGCTGGTTGCCGAACTCAGTAGCCTCGGACTCGACCAACGTCCATCAATCCGGTTCGATGGACTAGAAATGTTCTTCTTTTCGGACCGGCCCGGCACGATCGGGACCGTCGACATCTGGGCAGCGACGCGAGCGACAGTGCTGGATCAATGGTCCACGCCGACGAATCTGGGGCCGATCGTAAACACCACCTTCGGCGAGGCGCAGCCGTACATCGCATCAGACCGGCAAACGCTGTTCTTTACGTCCGCGCGACCGGGCGGGATGGGGGGCCAGGATATCTGGATGACGACGCGCAGCAAGCATTAGAGCTGCCCCTGATCCATCGCCTCGTTCGCCAGGCGGTCCGCGTCCTTGTTGAACTCGCGACGGACGTGCTCGAACGTGACGCGGCCGATCGTGCGCGCCAGCGCCCGCGCTTCCTCGTAGAGCGGCTGCAGACCGGGGTTCTTCACGCGATACTCACCGCGCATCTGTTTGATCAGCAGTTCCGAGTCGGATCGGATGCGCAGCTGCGAGACGCCGTGCTCGGCGGCCCAGTGCAGTGCCGCCAGCAGGCCGCTGTACTCGGCGACGTTGTTGGTGCACGTGCCGAGAAACTCCTTGAGCTCGACGATAGTGCCGTCCGGCTGCTCGACGCGCACGCCGTAACCGGCGGGACCAGGATTGCCACGGGAGCCGCCGTCGATGTTGGCGATGGCGGAGCCGCCGCGGGTTTCACCGAACAGCGACGGCTGGCTCATTGAGCGGGTGTGCGGCGTAATTCAAAATGCAAAATTCAAAATGCAAAAGGGCGTGTAGTTCGAGTGCGAACCATTTTGCATTTTGCATCTTGCATTTTGCATTTCGTTACGCGGGTCAGGTGCGGACGACGGCGTGTTCGACCGGCGGCGGCGGCGGGACCCAGTAGAGCACGCGCTGGCAGCTCTCGCACTGGATGATGGTGTCGTTGTGCCGGACCTGCTGGAACACGGGCGGGCGCAGCCGGACATGGCACAGCGAGCAGAGGCCGTCGCGCGTGGCCGAGGAGATCGCGACACCTTTGCGTACCCGCGCGACCTGCTCGAACAACGCCATCAGTCGCGGCTCGATGTCCTTCACCAGCGCGGCGCGCGCCTCGGTCGCCTTGGCCAGCCGCGTCTCTTCCAGCGTGAGGTCCTCGGCCAGGATTTTCTTCTCGGCCTCGATCGCTTTCTGTTGCGAGGCGAGCGCGGCTTCGGCCTTCTTGACGTCGGCGGTGAGGGTGTCGTCTTCGACCATGCGCTCGAGCACCTTCTCTTCGACAGAGCCGAGATCGGTTTGGGCAGTCGCGATCTCGTGCTGCATCGCCTGGTACTCGCGATTGGTCTTCACCTCCATGAGTTGATCTTTGAACTTGGTGAGGCGGCCCTGGTAGACGGCGACGTCTTTCTCGAGCGCGCGGCGCGCATCGTGGTTGACCTTGAGCTGCTCTTTCGCCGTGTCGACGGCCTGCTTGGCGCCACTCAGGCGCGCATCAGCATCGGCGACTCGCTGCGGGTGCGACGCGATAGCGGCGCGCGCCTCGGCGATGGTGGTCTCGAGATGTTGGAGCTTGATGAGGCGTTCTAGATCGGGCGACATGGGGAAATACAGAATGCAGCATGCAGAATGCAGACAGTACCCGATTGCGACCGCCGCGGGGCCGTCGTTGCGACGCCCGCCGACCAGCTATGCGCGATCGGTATATGCATTCTGCATTCTGAATTACACGCGTTCGTTTCTGTGTGGGCCCGCCAGGATTCGAACCTGGGACCAACCGATTATGAGCCGGCCGCTCTAACCGCTGAGCTACGAGCCCCCTAAGTGCGCCCTTCCAAGAATGCCTTGAGCTTCCGGCTCCGCGACGGATGCCGCAACTTGCGCAGCGCCTTGGCCTCGATCTGCCGGATGCGCTCGCGGGTGACGGCGAAGTTCTGGCCGACCTCTTCGAGCGTGTGTTCGCTGCCGTCGCCGACGCCGAACCGCATCTTGATCACCTTCTCCTCGCGCGGCGTCAGCGTTTTCAACACGGCTTCGGTCTGTTCCTTCAGGTTCAGATTGATCACCGCTTCGGCCGGCGACACGATGTTGCGATCCTCGATGAAGTCGCCCAGATGCGAATCCTCTTCCTCGCCGATCGGCGTCTCGAGCGAGATCGGCTCCTGCGCGATCTTGAGGACCTTGCGCACCTTCGACACCGGGATGTCCATCCGCTTGGCGATCTCTTCCGAGGTCGGCTCGCGCCCGAGCTCCTGCACCAGCGCGCGTGAGGTACGGATCAACTTGTTGATCGTCTCGATCATGTGCACCGGGATGCGGATCGTGCGCGCCTGATCGGCGATCGCGCGGGTGATGGCCTGGCGGATCCACCACGTCGCGTAGGTCGAGAACTTGTACCCACGGCGGTACTCGAACTTGTCGACCGCCTTCATCAGGCCGATGTTGCCTTCCTGAATCAGATCGAGGAACTGCAGACCGCGGTTCGTGTACTTCTTCGCGATCGAGACGACGAGGCGGAGGTTGGCCTCGACCAGCTCCTTCTTGGCCTGCTCGGCCTGCGCTTCACCGCGCTGGATGACCTCGATCGTCCGGCGCAGACGATCCGGCGTCTCTTCGAGGTCGTCGATCATCTGCTTGACGTGAATGCGCAGATCCTTGAGCCGCTTCTGCAGCGCCTTCTTTTCCTCTTCCTTCAGCTTCGGCGCCTTCATCTTCCCGCGTGGGTTGAGATGCCGATCGAGCCCGTCGGCGTCGCGCTGCACTTTCTGCACCGCGTCGACGGCGTCCTTGACCTCGTCGACGAGACGACGCTTGACGGTCTCGGTGAACTCGATGTCGCGGATGCGGCGCGACACCTCGACCCACGCGCGCAGGGTCTTCAGGCGAGCGCGCCGGAACTTCCGCTTGTCCTTGCGCGGAACGAGCTCGAGCTTCTCGGTCAGCTTCTGGTAGTTGCCGCGCGCCTTCCGGACCGCCTCGATCTGCTCGAGCACTTCGACGGCGCGCTCCTGGATCACTTCGTCGGTGATTTCCTCGTCGCTGAAGATCACGAGCTCGCGGATGGTGCGCTCGCCGGCGCGCAGCTGATCGCCCATCAGCAGAATGCGCTTGGCGATCGTCGGCGTGCGCGAGATCGACTTGATGACCGCGAGCTTGCCGCGCTCGATGCGCTTGGCAATCGCGACTTCGCCCTCGCGCGTCAGCAGCGGCACGGTGCCCATTTCGCGGAGGTACATGCGGACGGGGTCGTTCGTCTTGTCGAGCGCGCCCGGGGTCAGGTCCAGCTCGGGCTCGTCGCCGGAGCCTTCCCGATCGAAATCCTTGTCGCCGCGATACGCCTTATCGGAATCGACGACTTCGATGCCGGCGCTGCCGAACGCGTTGAATAGGTCGTCCAGTTCTTCCGACGAGGTGATCTCGGAGGGCAGGAGCTCGTTCACCTCGTCATAGAGCAGGTAACCCTTCTCCTTGCCTACGTTGATCAGCTGGCGTACTTCGTCGTATTTCTCTTCAATCGACAAGATCAGTCCTCCGCTATCACCAATGACTGTATGAGCCGACCGAGGTCACCGTTGCGCGCGAGCAACGCGTTGATCTCCACGCCGTCGGCGGCTCCCTGCGTCTGCAGACGCTCGATCTCACGCTGCACCGCCGCACGCTCCCGCTCGTAGCGGTGGCGGCGGAATTCGCGTACGCACGCAGGCGGCGAGAGTGCAGGCGGCTCCGGCTCACTCGCGATCCCGGTCACGAGCTGAGCTTCTATAAAACTTAGACGCTCGAGCAGCACAGAAGGAGAGAACCCCTTATTGTCATGTAGTTTCCGTGCGAGATCCAGCACGGATCGGCCGGCGAGACCCTCGAAATCCGGGGGATCCAGGCGCGAAAGCGCGTCCAATGCCGGCTCAGGCTGGTGAATCAACCACCAAATCAGGCCCTTTTCCGCCTTGGTGACCTGCCCCAGGCGCGGGACCATCCCGCTCGCCACAGTCGTCTGCTTCTGAACGGCTGCCTTACGAATCTGTGCACGCACGACCTCGTCGGTCACGTGGGCGCGAAACGCCAGCCGGTCGGCGAACCGGTCGCGCATGGCGGCGTCCGGGATTCGGCCGGCAACGGGAAGCATTTCGGCGAGGAACTTCACGCGCCCTTCATCGCTGTTGAGGTTGTGACCCGCGGCCGCTCGATCGAGCAGGTACTCTAAATACGGCCGCGACTGCCGAAGTCGTTCACCGTAGCCACGCGCCCCCTCCTTGCGGACGAACGTGTCGGGGTCCTCTCCCGGCGGAAGGATGGCGACAGCCACCTCAAACCCCTCGGCCACCAGCATTTCACTGGACTTGGCCGCCGCGCCCTGGCCGGCGGCATCGGGGTCGAAGCTCAGAACCACCTTGTTGGTAAAGCGCCGCAGCAACTGCGCCTGTTGCGGCGTGAGCGCCGTGCCGCAGGAGGCGACCGTCGGAAAGCCCGCCTGGAACACCTGGCCGAAGTCGAAATACCCCTCCACCAGAACCACGAACCCGCGCTCGCGGATCGCGGTCTTGGTCAGGTTCAGGCCATACAGCGTCCGGCTCTTCGAGTAGATGGGCGTTTCGGGCGAGTTCAGATACTTCGGCTGCTGGTCGGCATCCACCGCACGGCCGCCGAACGCGATGACCGATCCGGTATCGCGCGCGATGGGGATCATCAACCGGTTCCTGAACCGATCAATGACGCTCCCATCGTCCTTCTGGACGAGCAACCCCGCCCGGAGGAGGAGCGCCTTGGAGAACCCCTGCTGCTGAAGCGCGCGGCCGAGGCCGTCGCGGGTCGGAGGGGCAAAGCCGAGGGCCTGCGCCTGAACGGTCGCGTCGATCAGCCCGCGATCGGCGATCTGCTTCCTGATACGGGCGCCGCCCGGCGACAGCAGTTGCTCGCGGAACCAGGCCGCAGCGGCCTCATGGATCTTCAGGAGCGTCTCGCGCTCCCCTGTGTTGGCGCGCTGCTCGTCGTTCTGCTCGACTTCGGGCAGCGTGATGCCGAAGCGCTGCGCCAGCAGCTTCACCGCGTCGAGGAACCCGAGCTTCTCGTGCAGCTCGAGGAACTTGATGACGTCGCCGCCGACGCCGCACCCGAAGCAATGAAAGAACCCCTTGTCGCGATCGACGTGGAACGACGGCGTCTTCTCGCCATGAAACGGACACAGGCCTTTGTAGGTCGCCCCCGTCTTCCTCAGCGACACGTAGTCCTGGATCACGACGACGATGTCCGCTTGACGCTTCAGGTCTTCGATGAAGTGAGCTGGAAACAGCGCCATGTAATTCAAAATGCAAAATGCAAAATGCAAAATGGAATGCAAAACGGACGGAGACGGACCAAATTACCCAATGCCTTTTGCATTTTGCATTTTGAATTTTGCATTAGACCGACTCAGTCTTTTAGCTCCACCACCGTCACACCGCCGCCTCCCTGATCCGTCGGAGCGGCATCGAATCGCGCGACCAGCGGATGCTCTTTCAGGAACGCGGCGATGCCGCGGCGCAGCTGCCCGGTGCCATGCCCATGGACGATGCGGATGACCCGTTGATCGCTCACGGTTGTTTCGTCGAGAAACTTCTCGAGCCGTGTCAGCGCCTCGTCAACCGTGTTGCCGATCACGTTCAGCTCGGACAACGAGCCGGTACGTGGCTGCAGATCGACACGGACCTTTACTGAAGTCGCCTTCGCCGTACTCGGCGCGGCGCCGACGACGCGCAGGTCGCGCAGCGCGGCGCGCAGCCGCTTGCCGCGCACATCGACCTCGGCGTGCGAGCCGTGCACATCGATCACCGTGCCCTCGAGTCCGAGCGCGCCGACAGACACGCGCGCGCCCGGTTCCAGAGGCGCGGCCGGCGCTGCCGGTTGTGCCGAGGCCACCGCCGGTGCGCCTGTCTTCTTGAGACGGCCGACCACCTTGTCGATCGCCGCGCGCGCGTCGGCGCGTGCGGCACCGGCTTCACCGGTGGTGATGGACGCGGCGGCACGGCGAGCCGCCTGCTCGCTCATCTCGGCGGCGCGCGCTTTCAGACTTTCGATGATCGTGTCGATCTCTTTTCGTCCCTCGCGCAGCTCGTCGTCCAGCTTTGCGTCGAGCCGTCGTCGATACGCCTGCTCACGCTCGCGCACGGCGTCTTCACGCGCGCGCAGCTGTTTGTCGGCGTCGGCGGCTTGAGCGCGCTGGCGCGACAGCTCGCGCCGATCCTGTTCGAGCTTTGCCAGCTCTTGATCGACGCGCGCGAGATGCTCCGCGAGCTGCTGTTCGCGCTCGCTCAGGTTCTCGCGGGCGTTGGCGATCACCGACGGCGGCATCCCCAGACGCGCCGCGATTTCGATGGCGAGGCTGCGCCCCGGCGAGCCGTAATTCAATCGATAGGTCGGAGCGAATGTGTCCGGATTGAATCCGAATGCCGCACTGACCACGCCTTCGGTCGTCGATGCGTAGGACTTGAGGGAATCGTAATGCGTGGTCGCGACCAGATGCGCACCGCGCTGGCGGAAATGATCGATCACCGCGACGCCGAGCGCACCGCCCTCGACCGGGTCGGTCCCCGCACCCACTTCATCGAGTAGGACGAGCGCCGGCAGCGCCAGGTCCCGGTTCATCGACACGATGTTGGCGATGTGCGCGGAAAAGGTGCTGAGGCTCGCCGAGATCGACTGCTCGTCGCCGATGTCGGCAAACAGCGACTTGAATACCGGCAGCCGCGAGCCGGGTTCGACCGGGATGTGAAGGCCGGCCTGCGCCATGGCCGCCAGCAGACCGGCGGTTTTCAGCGCCACCGTCTTGCCGCCGGTGTTCGGACCCGTGATGACCAGAATTCGCGTGGGCGGGGTGAGTAGGATGTCGACGGGAACCGGGTTAAGGGGTCGGGAGTCATTTTCGGCGCCGTCCTGCGAAAATGACTCCCGACCCCCTTCGAGTCGCTCGCGTACCGCTCGCATCAGCAGCGGGTGCCGCGCGCCTTTGAGCTCGAACGTCCCGTCGGCCGCCACGGCCGGTTCGACTGCACCGGTCAGCCCGGCGAACCGGGCACGTGCCTGGACGACGTCGATCTCGGTCGCCACCTCAATCGTCCGTTCGAGTTCTTCCGGTCGACTGCGGAATGCATCGGTCAGCTCCAGCAGGATGCGACGCACTTCCTCCGCCTCCTGCTCCTCGAGCGCGACGATGTCGTTGTTGATCTCGACGGTCTCGAGCGGTTCGACGAACAGGCTGGCGCCGCTGGCCGAACCGCCGTGGACGATGCCCGGGATCGACGCGCGATGCTCCGCACGCACCATCAGCACGCGCCGGCCGTTGCGATCGGTGACGACTTGCTCCTGCAGGTACTTTGACGATTCTTTCCCACGCAGAAAACCTTCGAGCGTGGAGCGAAGACGCTGCTTCTGTCGGCGCAGCCGATCGCGAATGCTGGCGAGCGCGGGGCTGGCGTGATCGGCGACCTCGCCCGACGCTTCGATCTTCCGCCGCACGTCGGCCACTTCCTGTCGAAACGAGGCGACGCCCCCGACCAGCAGGCGAAGGATCGGAAAGGCGGCACCGACTTTGGTGATGGCCTGACGCGTCAGCTCGATCGACTCGAGATAGTCCGCCAGGCCCAGCAGCCGCAGCGGTTCGAGCGCGCGGCCTTCGACGCCGAGCGCGGCCAGTGTCTCGTCGAGATCGTTCGGCGCGCGCAGCGGAAAGCCCGGATGGTCCGCGAGAAACCGCACGCCTTCGGTGGTGCTGCGCTGCGCGGCGATCACCGAAGGTGGATTCGATTCGGGCTGCAGCTCCGCCAGACGGTCGCGGCCGAGCGGGGTGACGGCCAAACCGCTCACGACCAGGCGAATGCGATCGAACTCAAGGGCCCGAAGGGCGCCCGGATGCATGGATGTGTCGGATGGAAGGAAGAACGGTCTAAGTGTACCTGATCGCCGCGAGGCGACTCAGAGGTGATTGATCCGACTCGCCACACAAGCCGCGCCGAACCCGTTGTCGATATTGACGACCGTGACGCCGCTGGCGCACGAGTTCAACATCCCGAGTAAGGCCGCCAGGCCGTCGAAGCTCGCGCCGTAGCCGACGCTCGTGGGCACGGCGATCACCGGTACGCGCACGAGCCCGCCGATCACGCTCGGCAGCGCGCCTTCCATGCCGGCCACGACAATCACCACACGTGCCGCCTGCAGCCGCGGCTGCTCGTGTAGCAGGCGATGAAGACCCGCCACGCCGACGTCGTACAGCCGATCGACGGTGTTGCCCATGATGTCCGCTGTCACAGCCGCCTCTTCGGCGACCGGGAGATCCGCCGTGCCGGCGCACGCGATCAGCACCGTGCCGAGGCCGCGCGGAATGTCCCCCTGCTTCAGTGTGATCGCGCGCGCATCGGCGTGATAGGTCGCTTGTCCGATCACGGCTCGCACCGCAGCGTAGGCCTCGGCGGTCGCCCGCGTCACCAGCAGCGATTGCCCGCGCGCGACGATCCGCTGGGCTATCTCGGCGATCTGCGCAGGGGTTTTTCCCAGCCCGAGAATCACTTCGGGAAAACCCTGACGAAAGGTCCGGTGAATATCCACCCGGGCGAAGCCGAGGTCGACGAACGGCGCGGCCGCGATCGCTTCACGAATGCGCGTCGACGCCGCATCAGCATCAAGCGTGCCGGTGCGGACGTCCTCGAGCAGGCGTGCCAGATCGGTTTCGGTCATTTTCAGACTTTACGCATCGCGACGAGGCTCAATATAATTCTGGTCAGCGCTCCCCGCGGTCCGCCTTCGCCCCTTCGACTTCGCTCAGGGCTCCGGCGGGACATCTCGATGACCCTCTCAGAGACGCTGATTCTCGGCACGTACTTCTTCGTCCTGGTCATTCTGGCCGTCTACGGGTGGCATCGCTACTATCTCGTTTATCTGTACATGAAGAACAAGGGGCGGCAACCCGTGCCCGCCGGCACGTTCGAGTCGCTCCCAGCTGTCACCATCCAGCTGCCGATTTACAACGAGATGTACGTCGCCGATCGGCTGATCGACGTCGTCTGCCAGATCGACTATCCGCGGGAGCTGCTCGAGATTCAGGTGCTCGACGATTCGACCGATGAGACGCGCAGCGTCGCCGAGCAGGCGGTGCGGCGCAACGCGTCGCGCGGTGTCGACATCGTCTACCTGCACCGGACCGATCGAACTGGATACAAGGCCGGCGCTCTCGATGCCGGCTTGAAGGTCGCGAAAGGCGAGTTCGTGGCGATCTTCGACGCCGACTTCACTCCGACGCCAGATTTCCTCCGCCGCACGGTCCAGTTCTTCACCGATCCGAAGATCGCGATGGTGCAGGCGCGCTGGGGGCACATCAACCAGGAGTATTCGCTCCTGACGAAGATCCAGGCGATCCTGCTCGACGGGCACTTCGTCCTCGAGCACGGCGGCCGCAACCGCGCCGGGCTGTTCTTCAATTTCAATGGCACGGCGGGCATCTGGCGCCGCACCGCGATTGCCGACGCCGGCGGCTGGCAGCACGACACCCTGACGGAAGATCTCGACCTGAGCTACCGTGCCCAGCTGCGGGGCTGGCAGTTCGTGTTCCTGCCCGATCTGATCGCCCCGGCGGAAGTGCCGGTGGAGATGAACTCGTTCAAGTCGCAGCAGCATCGCTGGGCCAAGGGTTCGATCCAGACGTGCCGCAAGCTGCTGCCGCGCATACTCCGTTCGAATGCACCGCTGGGCGTGAAGGCCGAGGCGTTCTTCCACCTGACCGCGAACTTCAACTACCCGCTGATGTGCGTGCTGTCCGTGCTGATGGCGCCGTCGATGGTCATCCGCTACAACATGGGCTGGTACGAGATGCTGATCATCGACGTGCCGCTCTTCTTCGCGGCAACAGCATCAGTCGCCAACTTCTACATGGTCTGCCAGCGCGAGCTGCACAGCGACTGGGTGACGCGCGCACGCTATCTGCCGTTCCTGATGTCGATCGGGATCGGTCTTGCGATCAACAACACCAAGGCGGTGTTCGAGGCGCTGTTCAACAAGCAGACCGAGTTCGCGCGCACGCCCAAGTACTGCATCGAAGGCCAATCCGACGAGTGGATCGGCAAGAAGTACCGCCAGGCCTTCGTCGTCCAGCCGATGATCGAGCTGGCGCTGGGTCTCTACTTCACGGCGACGGTGTTCTACGCCCTTGCCAACGGCATCTACGGAACGCTGCCGTTCCTCGTGCTCTTCCAGATCGGATTCCTCTACACCGGGCTGCTCTCGATCATCCAGCAGTACGCCGGCGAGCTCGTACTCAATCCAGCAGCAGGCGAAGAACTCTAAGGCAGTTCGCTTTCCCGAGCGACGGCGGCCAGACGGGCGCTGCGAGAGGGACGCTTCTTGATGGGCGTTTACACTCGCCGCAGGTGTTGGACTCGCGGTCTTGAGCTCGACGTCATTTTGACGACGTGACGGTTTCTGCCGCCGAATGGCGCAATGGTCTGTAGGTGCGCTCTTCCATCAATCAGGAGTTGCCATGCAGACCTCTTTTCGCCGGGCGATAGGACTCGCCGCTGTTGCAGTCGTTGGCCTGTGGGCGCTGTCCTCGCCACCGATGGCCGCGCAGTCGAGGAATCCAATCCAGGCGGCGAAAGACGCCTTCAAGAAAGCGCGCGAGGAACAGGAGCGCGCCAAGGGCCAGCAACCTCCGCCCCCGACGGCCAGCCAACCGGCGCCGCCGCCATCGGCCGCCGCGCCGATTGCCGCGGCGGAAGCTCCCAACACGGGCGACTGCTGCTCGCCGGAGGCGATCCGGAGGCTTGCCGCGTCGCTCGGCTTCGTCGACATCGTTGGCGTCAAGCTCGGGATGACGGCCGAGCAGGCGATCGCCGCGATCAAGGCGTCGAACGCCGGCCTGAGAGTCGATGTCTTGAAGACCAAGGTGGTGATCGCCGGGAAAGAGATGCCTCCGGAGCGTCAGTGGGTCATCGCGCACACGGTCGCACCCCGCAACCCCGTGTTCTTCCACCAGCCGGACGGAACCGCGGAGTCGATCACGCTCGAACTGACGACGCCGCGCGGAGGGCCCGAGGTGGTCGGCAAAATCATGCGATTTGTGAATTTCCCCAACACGGCGCCGGTCGCGGCGACGAATCTGGTCGAGGCGGTGAGGCAGAAGTACGGAGCGACTGAAAGTCTCGACAACGGGCTGAATCGGTACTGGGTGTTCGACGAGGCGGGCAAGCAGGTGAAGTGGACGACCAGGGAGGATCTGCAGATGTGCGTGCCGAATGCGCCGCACGTCGGCTTCCCCTTCGAGATGAGGGGCGGCCAGGAGGACCCCTCGTCGGGGCGTCTCTACCAGGAGGTGTCAACCACTTCGACCAGCGTCGAATACGACGGGGAGCGATCGGCCAAGTGCCCGCCCTACACGTGGGTGGAGGCCTTCGAGCTCGGTAGCAACCTCGTACGCAGTCAGCCGCAGATGATTCAAATGTGGACCTCGCTACAAAACCCGGCGCTGCTGCGAAATGCGAAGGCGGCCGCGCACGCATTCTTGAAACAGGCCGACGACGCGGCGCGTCGTCAGCAGGAGGACGCGGCATCCAAGCGAACCGCGCCAAAGCTATGACAGCCAAAGTTATGACGATATCTGGACGACGGGCACTCTATTCGGCTGTTGCCATCACGGCCGGCCTCGCGACGTTTCAGCTCCAAGGATCGGCGCAGTCTCCGAAGCCGAACCCTGTTTCGTGCCCGAAGGGAGTGTTCGAGAACGACGATCGGCGACGGCATCATCGAGTTTCAACAGGCCCGCATGGCGATCCATGACAACGACGGCCGCAACGATCTCGGCGCCGTGGAGTATCGTGGCGGCGCGAACGGGTCGGTGTTCGTCCTGCCCGCAAAAGGCAGCATTTTCCAGTTGCTGCCCTTCGAATTCGAGACGCCCGACAGGATTCATCTGATTGGAGTCGCGTGCACCCTCGTGCGCGCGAAAGCCGCTGTCCCAGCCGCCCCCACGCCGCCTCGTTCTCGATAGCAGCACGTTGCTCGCCCCGGCGCCCTGAAGCCTGGCGCCAACCGACATCGCGGCTCCGGCGAGTCATACCTGAACGGGTGACTTGCCGCTCGCGGGGGCGAGTCGCGATAATGACGCGCCTCGCCCTCGCATCGTGTGCGTCGGCGGGCAGGCCGCCATGACGCAGCGCGAGTCCCGCGTAGTCCCTTCTTTCGTCAAAGCACTCACCGTTGCTGGCTGTGTGCTTGCCGCGGGTGCGATCTGCGCTCACGGCCGGCTGCTCGCGGCAGGGAACTCCGACGCCAACGCGGTCAAACCTTCACCGGACTACGGACTGACGGTCTGGGCCGCCGAGAAGGGGCAGCCCCCCGGGGACGTCTTTGCGATCGCGCAAGACGCCGAAGGTTATCTGTGGCTGGGCACGCCGAACGGACTGTATCGCTTCGACGGCGCGCGCTTCACGCCGTGGAATGCGATCTCACCCGCGACTCCTCTGCCGAACGGACCCGTTCACGCGCTGATCGGCGCTCCTGACGGCAGTCTCTGGATCGGTCTCGGTGGCGGCGGCGGAGTCGTCCGCGTCGTCCGTGGTCAGGTCACCCGGTACACGCCTGCCGAAGGAGCGCCCCCCGGTGTGACCGGGATGATTCAAGACCGCCAGGGCGCCATCTGGGCAGCCGCGAACCGCGGTCTGTACCGATTCCTCAACGATCGCTGGACGCTGATGGGTGAGCCCGATGGATACAACGGCGCCGAGGCGTTCAGCGTGTACGAGGATCGATCGGGCAGCGTGTGGGCGGGCACTGCGGCCGGTGTCTATCGACGTTCGAAGGATCGATTCGAGCTCGTCGATGCGACGTCGACCAACGTGCAGAGTCTGGTCGAGGATACGGCGGGCGATGTCTGGCTGACGGATGCGGCGGAGATCGTCAAGAGGCTGTCGACCCATGCCGCGCCCCGGCACGGCCGCGACATTCGTCTGCCGGCCGGTTCGTGGCGGCTGATGCGCGACAGCCGTGGTCAGATCTGGGTCGCCGCGTTCGGAGGTGGACTGCTGCGCGTGCGCGATCCACTCGCCCCAGCGCCGGTGATGGACCGGTTCGAGTACGAACATCGCCTTGCCGGATCGCCGCGGTCGCTGTTCGAGGATCGCGACGGCAACATCTGGGTCGGGATGCGGGGCGGCCTGGTCCGTCTGTCGGAGCGCTCGTTCACCGATGTCGTCCTCGACGGCCTGAACAACGACGGCGTGCGCACGTCCGCCGTCGGATCGGACGGCAGCGTCTGGATCGCCACCGCGCACAGTCTCAACCGCTTCAGCGGTGGCGCCCGCACGGCGTATGACGTCTCGCAGACGATGGCGCTGCACGGCGATCGCAGCGGCGCCCTCTGGATCGCGGGCGGTCAGAAGCTGACGCGCTTTCGCGACGCGCGGTTCGAGCCGGTGACGATTCCAAGCGTGATTGCGACGAGCCGGGTCATGTCGCTGACGACAGACGCGCACGGAACGCTGTGGTTCTGCACAGCGATCAAGGGCGTGATGGCGTGGGACGGCACGACCGTCTCGCGCTTCGAAGGAAAGACCGACATCGCTGGCAAGGGCTGCCAATCGATCTACACCGACAACGGCGGTCGTGTGTGGATCGGCCTGACGTCGGCCGGCGCGGCCGTCTGGGAGAACGGAACCTTCCGCAGCTTCGGCCAGAAAGACGGTCTCGGCCCCGGTACCGTGCTCGCCATCATCGAAGACAATCGCGGCGGCGTGTGGCTCAGTACGTCCGCCGGAGTGAGTCGATTCCTGAACGGACGCCTCACGTCGATCACACAGGCGAATGCACCGTTGACCGATCTCGTGCCAGTGCTCGTCGAAGATCGCGACGGGTACATCTGGGTGGGCGTGAATTCCGGCGCGGCTATGATGCGGTTTCATCCGAGCGAGCTCGACAAAGTGGCGGGCAGTCCGACACACCAGATCGAATACGCCCTCTACGACGAAACCGACGGCATGCAGCAGGGATCGCAGACGTGGCAGAGCGGCGTCGGCGGCGTGCGCGATCGCGATGGACGCCTCTGGGTGGCGACCGGCCTCGGTATGACCATGATCGACCCCAGTCACCTGCCGACGTCCCGTCGTCCGCCGCCGCCACGGATCGAGGGCGTCGTCGCGGATGGTCGCCGGATCGCGGCGTCACGCGATCTCCAGCTTCCCTCGACCACATCGACGCTTCGGGTGGACTTCGGCACGGTGAGCTTGTCGTCGGCGTCGAAGCTGCGTTTCCGCTACATGCTGGAGGGCGTCGACGAGGACTGGATCTATGCGGCGTCGGCGCGCGACGCGACCTACAACAACGTTCCGCCCGGCGACTACCGCTTCCGGGTCAGCACGACCGCCAACGGTGACTGGACCGAAGCGGCGCGATGGGAATTCAGTGTGGCGCCGCCGTTCTACCGGACGCCCGCGTTCGTGACGCTGGCGCTGGTCGGCCTGTCGCTCATTGTCGCGACGGCGTGGTGGCTCCGTCTGCGCGCGGTGCGCAATCAGTACGCGCTCGTGTTCGCGGAGCGCGCGCGGGTCAGCCGCGAAATCCACGACACACTGCTGCAGAGTCTCGCCGCGATTGGTGTCGAGCTCGAGACGATCGCGACCGAGATGGACCCGACGCAGGCGCCAGCGCGCGACGGCGTTCGCCGCCTGCGGCGACAGATCAGCCACTGCCTGCGCGAGGCGCGTGAATCGATTCTCGAGCTGCGTCAGCAGTCGATGAAGCCGAGAGCGCTCGTCGATACCCTGCGCGCGCTCGCCGAGACCACGACGGCATCGAGAGGCGTCCGCACCGAGTTCACGATCACGGGTCGTCCGCGCTCGTGTTCATCGGATGCCGAGCGGCAGCTGCTGCGCATCGCACAAGAATCGGTCAACAACGCCATTCGCCACGGCCGTGCCACCAGCGTGCGCATCGCGCTCACATTCGAGAGCGATCGCGTGATTCTCACGGTCTGCGACGACGGCTGCGGATTCGAGCCGAACGAGCATGTGGCCCCGGCGGCTGCCGAGCACCTCGGTCTGCTCACCATGCGGGAGCGCGCGGCGCGGATTCGCGGACAGCTCGCCATCATCAGCCGGCCCGGGCACGGCACGACGATCGAGACGTCCGCGCCGGTCGCCGCCGAATGAGGTCGTGACCACACGCGAGACCATTCGCGTCCTCTGCGTGGACGACCATCGCTTGATGCGCGAGGGGATCGTCCGGATCGTCGGCGTGCAGCCGGACATGACGGTCGTGGCTCAGGCCAGCGACGGCGAGCAGGCGGTCGAGCAGTTCCTGCGCGTACGGCCCGACGTCACCTTGATGGATCTCGAGATGCCGACGATGCGGGGCGTGCAGGCGATTCACGCGATCCGGCGCCACGATCCGGACGCGCGCATCGTCGTGCTCACGATGTATCACGGCGACGAGGACATCTACCGCGCGGTCGCCGCCGGTGCGGTCGGATACCTGCTGAAGGACACCCTGCCCGACGACCTGATTCGCGTCATCCGCGACGTTCACGCCGGGCGCCGCGTTATCCCACCGGAAATCGCGGCGGCCCTCGAGCAGCGTGCCAGTCAGCCGACGTTGACGGTCCGGGAATTCCAGGTGCTGGAATTGCTCGCGACCGGAAAGCGGAACAAGGAGATCGCCGCCTCACTCGGTATCACCGCCGACACCGCGAGCGCCCACGTCAAGAGCATCTTCCAGAAATTTAGTGTGCACGACCGCACCGCGGCGCTCGCTGAGGCGTTGCGTCGAGGCATCATTCACATTCGATAGCGTCCTCAGTTCTTGGGCCTTGGTTCTTGGTCCGTCCTCGGTCCATGGTCCGTCCCTGGTCCTTTGTCCGTAGTCCGCAACGGGTTAGGACCATGGACCAGGGACGTTCTGGACGCGCGTTCTGCTGAAGACCGACAAGAACGGACCCGGGACCAAGGACGGACCAAGAACCAAGCACCAAGGCCGAAGGACCAACGAGCCCCCCCAAACTGGGTATGTCGCCCCGTGCCTCGAACGTAGATGATTGGGCGCCTCCACGAAGAAGAGCTCGGGATTGCCATCTCGCAACGGGCGTCCCTGGGAGATCGCCGCGATGCGACGCAGCATGCCCACGGTAATGCTGGTTGTGGGACTGGCGCTGGTGCCGCCCGCCTACGGACAGCAGAGCCTCACCGCGCAGGATCGCGCGGACATTCAGGACCTCACGGCCCGCTATGCGCGTGCGCTCGGCGCCTGCGCGGCGGAGGACTACGCCGAGCTGTTCGCGCCGGAAACCGGCTATTTCGCCAGCAACATCCGGGGCGAAGTGGTCGGCCGCGATCGGCTGATTGCGCTCGTCCGCAGCGAGCGTCATTGCACGAATCCAGCCCCGCCGGCCGGTCCTGCGGCGACAGCGAGACCGGTGCCGATGGTCGCGATCGAATCGACGGCTGCCGGCGTGACCGGACGCGCCGATCTCGGCAACGCGGGGCGTTATGACGACGAATACGTGAAGACGCCGAAGGGCTGGCGCTTCAAGTCGCGAACGGTGATGACGCCGCCTGAAGTCAGTGCTGGCCTGACCGCGCAGGACGTCAGAGCGATCAGACGGCTGGCCGGGACCGACCTCGGGCAGTTCGACGACGTCTACGTGGCCGGCGCGGACGGCGTCAAGCGGTTCCGCGCCTCGGGCGTCGCGACGGGCGTGTCGGCCGAAGGTGTGACGGGTCGCGCGTACCTCAAGAGCGGTGGGCACTATGAGGACGTTTATGTGAGGACGCCCGATGGTGGGTGGCGATTCAAGTCGCGCGTGCATGTCGTCGATGCGCCCGCGACCGGCGCGTCGACATCGTCGACGGGCGCCGCTCGTTGATGGGTGCGGGGGTCTGCACGTTCAGTTGGAAGGATTCACGAATGGGGTGTCGCATGCTTCGATTCACACGCGTGGCGTTGATGCTCGTCGGCTTCGTCGCGTTCGTTCCGATGATGGTCTACGCCCAGGCGTCGATCACCGGCGTCGTTCGTGATTCCTCGGGCGCCGTGCTGCCGGGTGTCACGGTTTCGGCGGCGAGCCCCGTGCTGATCGAACGCACGCGCGAAGTGGTCACGGATGGCAGCGGTCAGTACCGCATCGTCGATCTCAGACCCGGCACCTACGCCGTGACGTTCACCCTGACGGGGTTCTCGACCGTCGTTCGAGAGGGCATCGAGCTCACCGGGTCGTTCGTGGCCACGATCGACGTCGATTTGAAAGTCGGATCGCTGCAGGAGACGATCACCGTCGCCGGCGAGTCGCCGATCATCGACGTCCAGCGGACGACGCAGCAGCGCGTGTTCGATCAGAAAGTGATCGAGGCGATTCCGGCCGGCCGGAGTCACATCGACCTGATCGTGCTGATTCCGGGCCTGTCCGCGGCGCAGCCCGGCCGCGGCGGACTCGCTGATGTCGGCGGCACCAACAACCTGCAGAACACGACGTTCCAGATTCACGGCGGCCGCACCAGCGACACACGTCTGCAGCTCGATGGCGTGCGGCTTGGCAACGTCCTTTCCGGCGGCGAGTTCTCGAACTTCGTGCCCGACACGGGATCGACGCAGGAAGTGACCGTCGACTACGCGGCGGTGTCGGCCGAGCAGCCATTCGGCGGTCTCCGCATCGACCTCATTCCACGAGAGGGCGGCAATACCGTCAAAGGGTCGATCTTCGCGACCGGAGTGAACTCGGCCTGGCAGGGCAGCAACCTCACTGACGAACTGAAGAACCGCGGGCTTCCCGATCCCAACGAGATGAAACGCGCGTACGACATCAATCCGTCGGTGGGCGGTCCGCTGCTTCGCGACAAGCTCTGGTTCTACACCTCGGCGCGCTGGCAGGTGAATCAGAACTACATCGCGGGGCTCTACTACAACAAGAACGAAGGCGACCCGACGAAATGGACCTACGAAGAGGACCGGAGCCGGCGCGGCTTCTTCTCGCTCGAGCAGAACGGCATCAACACGCGGTTCACGTGGCAGGCGGCGCAGAAACACAAGATCGGCATCTATCTCGACAACCAGTCGCGCATCTGGGATGACACCCGCGCCGGCGTCTCGCCCGAATCAGCGGTCGCCTACCGCTTCCCGGTGTTGTATCTGGGTCAGGCGAGCTGGACGGCGCCAATGACCAGCCGGTTGCTCCTCGAAGCCCGTTACGCCCGGCGCGGCGAGGCGTTCGGCAATCAGTTGCCGGAGGAGGGGTCGCTCTATCGCAACATCGTCCCCGTGCTCGAGCAGTCGAACCAGTTCTTCTATCGCGGCAAAGGCGGTGACGGCGGCATCAGTGGACTCTTCGGCTATTCGAGCCAGCAGATCAACACGGCGGTGGCGTCGATGTCGTATGTGACCGGCTCGCACTCGTTCAAGGTTGGCTTCAGCGATACCTGGTCGAGGACGGTGAGCACGTCCGACTCGAACTCGAGCTACATGATGTTCCGCGTCAACACCACTTGTACGTTGAACCCTGGTGTTCCGGCTGGGACGCCGTGCTCGAGCGCGAACGGGACGCGGGTGACGCTGCCGAATCAGGTGACGTTGTACGGAGTGCCCACGCGGGGTGAATCCCTCGTCAAAGGCGAGCTCGGATTCTTCGCACAGGATCGCTGGACGATCGATCGCTGGACGCTCAATGCCGGCGTGCGTTACGACGGCTTCCGCGGCGGCTACCCGGAACAGTTCCGCGGCCCGGCGCCGCTGCAGCCGACACGCAATTTCACGTTCCCGGCTGTCACCAGCCAAAGCCTGCACGACGTGACGCCGCGCCTTGGCGCCACCTACGATTTGTTCGGGAACGGCAAGACCGCGCTCAAGGTCAGTCTTGGGAAGTACATGCTGACGCTCTTCACGATCGGCAACCCCGCCGGCGTCAGCACGACCACGACACGGAACTGGGATGACCTCACGTTCCCGGTTGGCGATCCACGGCGAGGCAACTTCAACCCGGACTGCGACATGCTCAACTCGGCGCAGAACGGCGAATGCTCGGCGTACCTCAGCCAGTTCGGGACGTTGTCGTCCATCGCCCAGTTCAACGAGGACACGCGGTTCGGTTGGGGCAATCGCGCCTACAACTGGGAGTTCTCGACCAGCGTCCAGCACGAGCTCGCGCCACGAGTTGGCATCGACGTCGGCTACTTCCGGCGGTGGTACGGCAATTTTCAAGTCACTCAGACGGTTGGTCTGACGGCGGCCGACTACGATCGCTACAGCGTGACGGCGCCGCTCAACAGCGGCTTGCCGGACGGTGGCGGCTATCAGATCAACGATCTCTACAACCTCAATCCGCTCAAAGTCGGTGTAGGCACGGCGTACACGACGTTGGCCCGTGACTTCGGCGAGCAGATCGAGCACTGGAACGGCGTGGACTTCAGTGCCAACGCGCGGCTGCAGAATGGTGTCGTCCTTCAAGGGGGTGTCAGCACAGGTCGCGCCACCACCGACAACTGCGACGTCATCGCGAACGATCAAGGTGCGATCGTGAGCGGCGCCGGGCCCAGTATCCGCGGCTGTCACGTCCAGGCGGCATTCCTGACGCAGGTCAAGTTGCTGGGCACCTATCTCGTTCCCGTCGTGGGGATGAATGTAGCAGCGACGTTTCAGAGCACGCCCGGTCCGGTGGTCAGCGCGAACCGGATCTACCCCAATTCCGAAGTGCAAGGCTCACTCGGCCGGCCGCTGTCGGCGAATGCGCAGAACGTGACAATCAACCTGCTGCTGCCGGGCGACATCTACGGCGATCGCGTCAACCAGTTCGACCTGCGGCTCGGCAAGACGATCAGGCTCGGCGCGCGGCGGGCGATGGTGAATCTGGACATCAACAACGTGTTCAACGCGAACCCCGTGATGCAGGAGAACGGGGCCTACGCCGTGTGGCGGACGCCGCAGCGCATCATGGATGCGAGGCTGTTCAAGATCAGCGGGCAGTTCGATTTCTAGTCCGCGATCGAAGCCAGAAAGTCGCCACATGTTCAGAGCCATCTCGACGTTCGCGGCGATCATGGTCATCGCGGCGACGTCACTGCGCGCTCAGTCCTCGCCACCCTCGACGCTCAGCGCCCTCGACTACTTCGAGATTCAGCAGCTCGTCTCGAAGTACGCGCGGGCGATCGATACGTGTTCGAACAATGGCTACGACTACGCCGATCTCTTCACGGCCGATGGGGTGTTCGCCTCGGAACAGAACGGGAAATCCGTTGACAGGGCGCAGGGGCGGGAGAAGCTCGCGGAAGTCTCCGGCGGCGGCTCGCGCGGGTGCAAGAACGTCGGCTGGATCCAGCAGGGTGTGAAACACATCTACACGAACCACATCATCACGCCGACCAAGGACGGTGCGACGGGTACGGTCGACATGCTGATGATCGGCCTTGGCAACGACCCATACCGCATCCGTCACGAGGGTTACTACGAAGACACGTACGTCCGCACGCCGCAAGGGTGGCGCTTCAAGCTGCGCGTCCATCACGTGCCGTCGCCGCCCGCCACGGCGCCGGGCGGCGGTGCGACCCCCGCGCCCACTCAGCCGCGATGACAAGGCCGTAGCTACCTGATCGGGGCATTGATTCGGCCGATGATCTGGCATAGAACCGATGAACGCCGGGCCTTCTAGGTCGGCGTTCATTGTGACGAGATGAGAGGACGCGCCCTCGTCGTTGCCTCGTGCGCCTGGATCCTCGCGGCGGGATGGGGTGCTTTGGACGCCCGCAGCGCTCAGGGTGTATCCGCGTCCCCGAGCGCCCCCGGCGAATACCGCGCCGCCATCGATCGGTACTGCGTCACCTGTCACAACGAACGAACGAAGGCGTCCGGGCTCGCGCTCGATACGGTGGATCTCGCGCACCCGGAGTCATCGGGCGACGTCTGGGAGCACGTCGTGCGCAAGCTGCGCACGCGCTCGATGCCTCCGCCTGGCATGCCCCGGCCGGACGAAGCGACCTACGACGGTCTCGCGACGTCGCTCGAGGCGGCACTCGATCGCGCCGCGGCGCTTCGTCCCAATCCGGGCCGCCCGCTCATTCGCCGGCTGAATCGCAGCGAGTACGCCAACGCCGTTCGCGACCTGCTCGCGGTCGACCTCGACGTGTCCGCGCTCCTGCCGCCCGACGACGCGGCGTTCGGATTCGACAACATCTCGGAGATGCTGACCACGTCGCCGGCGTTGCTCGAGCGGTATCTCGTCGCGGCCGATCGCGTCAGCGCGCTCGCCGTCGGCGCACCGGTCGCCGCCGGGTCCGATACGTATCGAGTGCGGCAGGATCGATCGCAGGATCAGCACATCGAAGGACTGCCGTTGGGAACGGTCGGCGGACTCGTCGCCAATCATGTCTTCCCGCTCGATGCGGAGTACAAGTTCTCGCTGGCGCTGTACCGAACGAACCTCGAGGCGATTCGCGGCCTCGAGCACCCGCATCAGATCGAGATCACGATCGACGGCGCCCGCGTCTTCATCGCGACGATTGGCGGCGAGACCGAGAAGGGCGAGCCCGGCAGCACCATTACCGATCGATCGGATGCCGTCGATGCGCGGCTCCAGGTTCAAGTGCCGGTCAAGGCCGGCGCGCATGCGGTCGGCGCGACGTTCGTCCGCAAGATCGGCGAGAGCACGCAGCGTCTCCGGCCGTTTCTACGCAGCTCGGCGGGCACGTACGATTCCACCGGCCGTCCGCACATCGAGACGATGACGGTCGCAGGACCGTTCAATCCGACGGGGCCTGGCGATACGCCGAGTCGTCGGCTCGTCTTCTCCTGCTTGCCCCGAGCGGAGTCGAGGGGCAGGCCCGCGAACAAAGGTCAGGAAAACGAGTGTGCGACGAAGATTGTCTCCACGCTCGCGCGTCGCGCCTTCCGGAGACCAGTCACGAATGCGGACGTCAGCCGCCTGATGACGTTCTATCGCGCGGGCCGTCAGAGCGGCACCTTCGACACCGGCGTGCAGCTGGCACTGCGGCGGATTCTGGCGAGCCCGTCGTTCATCTTCCGCGTCGAGGACAACGCCGGCGCCAAGCCAGGAACCATTCAGCGCGTGTCCGATATCGAGCTCGCGTCGCGGCTGTCGTTCTTCTTATGGAGCAGCATCCCGGACGAGGCGTTGCTCGACCGCGCGGCGCGAGGCCAGCTTCGCGATCCGGCCGTCCTCGAGCGCGAAGTCCGTCGCATGATCGCGGATCCGCGCGCCGATGCGCTCGTGCGCAACTTCAGCGGCCAGTGGCTGCACCTCCGCAACCTGAAGACGATCACGCCGAATCACGACGAGTTCCCCGATTTCGACGACACCCTTCGCGAGGCCTTTCAGCGCGAGGCGGAGCTCTTCTTCGAGAGCGTGGTGCGAGAGGATCGCAACGTCCTGGACCTGCTCACAGCGGATTACACGTTCGTCAACGAGCGGCTGGCCAAGCACTACGGCGTCCCGTATGTCTATGGCAGCCACTTCCGTCGAGTGACGTTGACCGACGATGCCCGCAGAGGACTCCTGGGGAAGGGCGCCATCCTGATGGTGACCTCACGGGCCAACCGGACCGCGCCGGTGCTGCGCGGCAAGTGGATTCTCGAGAACATTCTCGGCACGCCGCCGCCACCGCCGCTGCCGAACGTCCCGCCGCTCGAGGCGACCGGGACCGATGCGCCGCGCACCCTGCGCGAACGGATGGAGATGCACCGGGCCAGCGCGACGTGCGCCGGCTGCCACAAGGTGATGGACCCGCTGGGGTTCGCCATGGAGAATTTCGATGCGATCGGCACCTGGCGGACCAGGGACGGCGGGCTTCCGCTCGACGCCTCGGGTCAGCTGGCCGACGGCACGAAGGTGGACGGCGTCGTCGCGCTGCGCCGGGCGCTGGTCGCGCGCTCGGACGTGTTCGTGCGGACGCTCACGGAGAAGCTGATGATTTACGCGCTCGGCCGCGGGCTGCAGTCCTATGACATGCCCGTGGTCCGCGAGATCGCGCGCAAAGCCGAGCAGCAGGATTTTCGTTTTTCAGCGATTATCATGGGAGTCGTCTCGAGCCCCCCATTCCAGATGCGGCTCGCGGGCGACGATCGGGACGAACCGTAGGGAGCCATTCATGTTTGTGACCAAGCGGGCCCTTCCCAGACGCACGTTCCTGCGTGGCGTCGGTACGACAGTGGCCTTGCCGCTGCTCGAATCGATGGTGCCGGCGTTCACCGCACTCGCGCAGTCTCCGGCGAAACCGCCGATGCGCTTCGGCGCCATCTACGTCCCGAATGGCGCCACCATGAAGCACTGGATGCCCGAGACGACCGGCGCGCTCGATTTCAAGCCGATCCTGAAGCCGCTGGAGCCGTACCGTGATCGGATGAATCTCTACGGCAACCTGT
>Ga0207428_10001548_pt1 | contig 24015 bp, 18 predicted proteins | sample RhiMethybrSRZTD1_FD_187600 | JGI IMG/M metagenome (GOLD analysis project Ga0207428, IMG submission 187600) | Populus rhizosphere microbial communities from Tennessee, USA - Rhizosphere MetaG P. TD hybrid SRZTD1 (SPAdes) (version 3) | ecosystem: Host-associated > Plants > Roots > Rhizosphere >...
GACGCGGTCTCGTTCCACGCCTCGCCCCTGTACGAACTGCCGCAGCTCAATCAAGTCATCCGCTGCCGGCAGCGTGACGACCAACACACCCGCGGGCGTCAGGACGCGCGCGCACTCGGCAGGGTTCCGCCGGCCGTGAATCGACAGGACGACACCAACGCTGCTGTCGCGGAGTGGCAGTCGACGATCCGCGTTGGCCACGATCCACGTCAATTCGGGGAAGCGCCGCGCCGCAGAGTCCGCGGCCGCCACCGACAGATCGATGCCGATTCCATGGACCCGCGACGCCTGACACAACAGGCTGAGCATTTCCCCGGAGCCGGAACCTAGATCCACAGCCGTGACATCGTCAGAGAGCCGAAGGGCGGCGATTCGGTCGATGACGGCGTTGATGACTGTGTGTCCGACGCCGGCGCGATCGAGCGCGGCTCGCGCCTCGACGGCGGCTTTCGAATCGCCCGCCTTCAGCGAGCGGCGATCTTGCGGCTGGAGCAGGTTGACGTAGCCGCTGCGCGCGATGTCAAAAGAATGACCAGCCGCGCAGACATAGGCACGCTCGCGGCGCGCGAGCGGCAAACCACACTCGCGCACGCTGCACGCGAGCGGAAGTTCAGCGGTCACGCGCGATTCACGCGAGGTCTTCGGACAGCGTCGCCTCGCCCGCGCTCTTCGCGTTGAGGACCCTGGCCAACTTGCGCCCCAGTACCCTCCACGCGAGCACGAGCGAGGTGACGCACAGGGCGGTGCCTCCGACCATCAACGTGATCACGACGATGTCCCACAGCGGACGGTAGTTGTAGAGCCACGGGAAATTGAGCGAGTGCAGCCCGTTGTACAACCAGCGGTTCACCCAGTTGCTCGAGTTGTAGGTCTGGACGACTCGTGCCGTGCTCGGATCGATGTAATAGCGCGTGTGATCCTCGCTGGTGGTCTCGGCCAATACCACGGGCAAGGGAAGGCGACGGGTGCGATCGAGGTAGTAGCGATCGTACTGGTTCAACACCCTCGTCGTCATGCGCCCCTCCGCGGCGGCCGAGACGACGCGCACGATCTCTTTGTGATCGAATCCCGAGTGCGGCGCACCCTTCATGGGGACGACGCGCGTTTCGCCGTCCGCAAGCCTGGCGAGGTAGACCGCATCACCGGCGAATGACGTCAACTCCAGTTCTTTGACAGGGAGCGGGGACAATTGCTCGAGTGCCTCTCGCGGGTGCTTCGCGTCGAACGCCGCCGGGTCGAGCTCGCCGCGGAGCGCGCGGAAGATGTTCGTAGTACCGCCGCCACGTCGCTGTTGCACACGATCGTTGAACGACGGAAACGGGTCCATCGAGAGCATGCCGCTGAACGCGTAGGTCACCGTCGCCACGCCGAAGATCAACCCGAAGACCGTATGCCATCGTTTCTGACCGCGATACGGGATGCTCGTCGATGCGCCGGCGTATCGATATTTCTGCGACGGCGAGTACATCCACAGGCCGATGACGACACCGACAATTGCCGCGATGGTGCCGATGCCTGACGACCAGATGACGACGCGGCTCCATTCGGGCCCGTGTTTCCGGAGCGGCGTGAAGTAGAACCAGTGCGGGATGGGGCCGAGATAGGCGCCGATGCGTGATGCCGTCGTCGTGTACTGCACCACTTCTCCTGTGGCTTGCGACACGTACACCTGCTCGCCGTTTGGCCACGAGTACTTGAACACCGGGCTCAGCTCCCCAAGCCGAGTCTGGAGCGTCCATTGGTCGGCCTCGGTGACTTCTTCAACCGACGCGGTGCTGACTGGCTGGCCCGTCCACGCCGATGCCACGCGCTGCACCATGTCTGTCGAGACCTCGCCCTGTTCTTCTCCGGTGTCTGCATAGAGAACCGGACCACCGTCGCCCCGCCCGGCGCGGTACGCAGGCCGGCCGTCGAACGAACTCAGGCGAAGATCGTCGGGGTCCGCTCCCAGTTTGGCCGCGGCTTCCGCCGGCGACAGCGTCACCTTGGACGCGTCGAGCACGGGAAGGCGCTCGAGGCGAAGGGCCTGCGTCACGCTGGGCATCGGGAAATACATCATCCCGATTCCTGAGGGGAACCACAGGAGGAAGACCACACAGAGAGCGACCCCCAGCCAACGGTGGATGAAGATTAGCGAGCGTTTGAGCATAGGCGTAGCGTAACCCTGCGCGGATGCTACCCCGCGACGAGGCCGCGATGGAACTGAAGAGATCCTGAATTCCCTGTCAGGAAGCGTGGGTCTCAGTGTTTCTGCCCAGCCAGCGTCATGCGATGCCCGAAGTGCCGTTGCACGCTGAGCCAGGAAAGGCCCGCATCGGCGGCGAGGTGTTCCATCTCTGCCGGTTTCAACGCCCTTCTGATCGACAGGGGACCGTCGTGGTGGAGGATGGGATGAAACGGGCGGGTGAAGAGCCACGTCCACAGGTAGGCACGTCGCGATCGCACGAGATCGTTGACGACAATGCCGCGGGTCGCGAGTCGATCAAAGGACCTGAGCGCGGCGACGATCTGGGCATCCGTCAGGTGGTGGAAGAAAAGGCCGCAGGTCACGTAGTCGACGGCGCCGTCTCGGATCGGCAGGTGCTCGACATTGGCGCACACCAGGCGCAGGCGCGTCTCGGGCGGTCCAGCGCGTCGCGCGTAGTCGAGGGCGCTGGGAAGAATGTCGGTGGCGGTGACTCGCAGATCGAATCCGCGAGCGCGTCCCCAGGCGACCAGCGCTCTCGGCACGTCGGCCGCGCCGCAGGCGACCTCGAGCACCTCGATGCGCTCGCCCGGGCGCCACGAGCGGCTGAACGTCTCGAATCGAGCGATTGTGCCTCTGACACCACCAAAGAGCCGGTTGACCGCGGCAAGGTAGCGATAGATCTCATCGGCCGTGTCCTGGTCGACGGTCTCCTCGTCCATGATTTCGGGCTGGTAGATACGTGCTCTCATGTTGTCGGCGTGGAGCGAGCAGGGCACATGCGGTCGGACGGTGCGACGTGCGGAGGTGCGACGGTTGGGTCCGAAGTCCACCTTCGGACCGTCCCACCTTCGCACGGCACCTTCGACCCCTCGCGCCGTCGCACCATCGCACCGCTGTCGCTCTCGAAGATTCTCATTACAGGGCAGCTTTCAGCACCGTCCTGGCATCCAGCGGTCGTCTCGCCAGCGCGACGTCGAGCAGCGTCGTCACGAGGGAGCGTTTTCGGAGCAACAACGTGGCGGCGCGTCCTTCGGCGCGCGAGATGGCCAGGAGCACGCGTCCCAGACGATCGGCATTGCGCCCCATTGCCAGCCGCACGCGTTCGTACGCGACCAGATCGCCGGAGACGATCGCATCGGCGGCCGGTTTCACCGATGCCATCGCCATGGCGATGCCGTCACCCGTGATCGGATCCGGTGCACCGGCGGCGTCGCCGATCAGGAGCAGGTTACGGTCGACGATGTGTGGCACGCGAAGTCCGAGTGGCGATGCGGCAAGGACCGGCGTCGTGAACTCGAGCCGCCGGGCGCGATCTCGGACCGCCGGGATCGTCTCGAGCAGATACGAGATGCCGTCGCGACGAAAACGGTCGCGATGAAAGAGCGCGGCTACGAGCGTCTCGCCGCCCCCGGTCGGCGCGATATACAACTCACCCTCACGATGAAAGAAGACCTCGACCCGGTCGTCGATCTCATCGAGTCCGATGACGTGAGCCGAGAGGCCCACGCGGACGTGCCTTGGTCGTATCGCCTCGAGCCGGCGATGAAACCAGGAGTGACGTCCGTCGGCGCCGACGACGAAACGCTCGCCCTCCGATCGGTACGGCGTGCCCATGCGTGCGTCGACATTGGGAGTCGCTCCCGCCTTTTCAAAGAGCCAGGCGTCGAACCAGTCACGACGAACGACCATGCCGAACCCGTCGGGGAATTCCGCCTCGGTCGACGCACCGCCGGCGACGAATCTCAATCCGCGGACGCGTGGAGCCTCGGGCAATCCCGCAATGGCGCTCAGCGCGGCGACGCCGTGGGGAAGCAGTCCCTCGCCGCATGCCTTGAGGCGTGGATGGCGGGTTTTCTCATAGAGATTGACCCGAAGACCACGCCGCCCCAACTCGATCGCGAGCGCAGCGCCGGCGGGCCCGCCGCCGGCGATTGCAACGTCCGCTACCACGCGATGGCCAGCATCTCGGCAGCGAACCCCGGGCCGAGCGCGAGCATCAGACCGGTATCACCGGGTCGCGGCACGCCGCTGGCGACCAGGTTGCTCAACATCACGAGCACCGCCGCGCTCGACAGATTGCCAAACTGCCGCATGCACTCGCGCGCGATCGACAGCGCCTCATCAGAGAGGCCGAGCGCCGACCGATACGTGGACATCACCTTCGCGCCACCCGGGTGCAGGATGTGATGGGTGATGTTGGCGATCGAGAGCCCGGCGTCGCGCAGAAAGTCCTGGACGACCGGCGCGACGTGCGATCCAACGAGTGACGGGATGTCGCGCGACAACACGAGCCGCATCCCATCATCAGTGAAGCGCCAGCCCATGAGATGGCGGGAGTCCTTGAAGAGATGCGTCCGCGTGCGAGCGATTCGGATGCCTTCGCCAGGCGTGTCGTCTCCGCCCATGAGGACCGCGGCGGCGCCGTCGCCGAAGAGGGCGACGCCGACGAGATCCGTTGGCGTCTGAGCCTGCTTCGAGAAGATCAAGCTTCCAAGTTCCACCGAGACTACGAGCGCTCGATCACCGGGGCGAGCTGATAGAACGTCGGCTGCCCTGATCAATGCGCCGGCTCCGCCTGCGCACCCCAGTCCGAACAGCGGCGAGCGCCGCACGTCGGCGCGCAGTCCGAGGCAACTGGCCAGCAAGGCGTCAAGACTCGGCGTCGTCAGCCCGGTTGTGGTCACCACGAAGATGTGATCGATCTCGCCGGGCGCCGTTCCTGATTGCGTGAGGCAGGCGCGCACGGCTCGCTGTGTGAGCTCGAGCGCCCTGGCAGCGTATTCTTCATTGCGCTCTTCAAACGAGCGCGACTCCAGATACCACTCGGGTTCGTGAACGAGATGGCGGGTATCGACACCCGTTCGGTCGAACACCGGAATCAGCCGTTCGAGGTGCGGTTGACCCTCGCAGATGCGCGCCATTTCGCGGCGCGCGAACGCCTGGTCCATACGATGGGGTGGAATGGCGGAAGACAGCGCGAGAATTTTCGGCATGTGGCGCGAGTCTATGCGAGATAGTTGCCGCGCAACAGCTCAAGAATGTTTGTCTCCTAGAAATCGACGCGTGCATTTTTTTGGACGGTTGCGTCAGTTCAATTGAACCTGGGCCACTCCGGCGCCGAAGTTTTCCCGCTACTCGTGACGTCCCTTACAGGCACGACTATTGCCGATGAGGTCCAATCTTCTATAAGGAGCGACTGTGACAACACCGCAGCGAAAGATGCCAATGGTCATCGAGTTATCCTCCCCACAGGTTCCCGAACCGACGCGGCGGCAATTCTGCGCTCACGCCTGTCAGGCGGCGTCGCTCGTCGCAGTGGGTGCGTTCCTGCCCGGGTGCGGTGGTGGGGGCGACAATGGTGGGAACCCGACCTCGCCAACGACTCCCGTGGAAGGTTCCGCGCTCGCCGTCGTTAACGGCTCCGTCTCCGGCAGGACCGTCTCGGCTCCCGCGACTGGCGCGCTGGCAACTGCGGGCGGCGCGGCATTGGTCCAGTCGTCGCTCGGGAGTTTTCTCGCGTTTCGGAGCTCGACGACCACTGTCACGGTGCTCACAGCCACCTGCACTCACGAGGGTTGCACGGTCGACCATTTCAACGGCCAGCTTTACGTGTGCCCGTGTCACGGCTCCAAATACACGACCGCCGGTCAAGTCGCCAACGGCCCTGCCAACCGCGCGCTCACACAGTTCCCCGCGACATTGTCGGGAGACACGTTCACGTTCACGGCGTAACGTGTCTGACGTTGAATCGTAGGCCGGGTCTTGCTCTGGAGGACCTGCCGCCTATGGGCGGGTCTTGCTTTGCAGACCCGCCAGCGTGCCGGGTCCACAGAACAGGACCCGGCCTACGCTGTCGTAGGACCCGGCCTACACTTCGCGCGTAGGCGGCGTAGACCCGCCTGGTCCAAAGAGCAGGACCCGGCCTACGCGGTAGTATGAGGGCATGCTCACGCTTCGAAAAGCCGAGGACCGCGGCCACACCAATCTCGGGTGGTTGAACAGCTATCACACGTTTTCGTTTGGCAACTATCACGACCCGAAGCACATGGGATTCAGGTCGCTGCGTGTGCTCAACGATGACCGTGTTGCCGCAGGCAAGGGCTTCGGAGCACACGGACATCGCGACATGGAGATCCTGTCGTACGTGCTCGAGGGCGGACTCGCGCACAAAGACAGCATGGGAGAACAGCACGTGCTCGGGCCGAACGAAGTACAGGCCATGAGCGCCGGCTCCGGAGTGATCCACAGCGAGTTCAACGCGTCGGCGACCTCACCCACGCATTTTCTCCAGATCTGGATCGTTCCCACGGTCGAGGATCTCAAGCCGTCATATCAACAGTTTGCCTACGCGCCGTCGGAAAAGCGCGGCGTGTTGCGTCTGATAGCTGGTCCTGACAAGAGCGCCAATCCGCCGGCCGCGTTCATCAATCAGGATGCGCGAATGTACGCCGCGGTGCTCGGCGCGGATGATTCGATCGACTACTCGATACCGCCAGGACGCTATGCGTGGCTGCAGTGCGCCACCGGCGCAATCGATGTCAATGGACTCGCCCTCAAGGAAGGCGATGGCCTGGCCGTGAGCGAGGAACCAACGCTCAGGCTGCGCGGATCGAATAATAACGACTCGGAGGTCTTGCTTTTCGATCTCGCCTGACGGTCGAGATCAACTCCCAACTCCCAACTTCCGACTTCCAACTCCCAAAGGTGCCGCGAAAAACCCGAATGCGATTGGGAGTTGGAAATTGGTAATTGGAAATTGACACGGATGAGCAGCGATGTCCGACATCAACGTACTGGTTGTCTTCTACTCCCGCTACGGGAATGCGGAACGGCTCGCGCTTGCTGCTGGTGTCGGCGCGATTCAGGCGAGGGCCAATATCCGGCTGCGGCGCGTCGCCGATCAGGCCGACGCCAAAACGATCGACGCAACGCCAGCCTGGCGCGAGAATCTCGATCGAATGAACCGGGACTACGTCGTGCCTCGTCCCGCCGACCCCCAATGGGCCGATGTCATCGTCCTTGCTACACCGTCTGATTCGTGCGCAGAGATCGAATCGTATTGCGCGTCACTGCGATCGGTCGCGCCGATGGCCGGAAAGATCGCGGCTCCTCTTGCACCCGGCGAGGACGAATCGACGCTCAGGCCAGTCTACGCGGCGGCCGCGTGCGCGGGCATGCTCGTCGTCCCTGCGAACGCGGATACGGCCGATCCGATTGCGGCCGCGCGTGAGTATGGGCAGCGCGTGACCCAGATCGCCCGCTCGTTGAAAAAGCTGCCAACGACGTAGCTCAGCCCTTCCACGGTCGGGTCACCAAGGCGGGTCTGAAGACGCGCCTCTACTTGTGTACGCTCGCGGACGAGTTCGTCCCACAAGCGGCCACCCTGCCGGGCTCGAGCCCTTCGACGGCCACTCCTTTCGCGGCAATTTAATAACCCGCCTTGCGTCCGTGTGGCACACCGTTTGAGATTTACCGCTTTGCCCGTGAGGAGACAATGACTGAGACATTCCGGCAGGATGTTCGTAACGCGTTCCGCGTTCTCGCCCGTTCCCCGGGCTTTGCCGTCGCTGCCGTCGTGATGCTGGCTCTCGGAATCGGGGCGAACACGGCGATTTTCAGCGTGCTGCGCGCCTCGTCGCTGCGCGGTTCGCCGCTGCCGGATCCAGACCGCCTCGCGTTCATCTGGACCACGCCGGCTGGCGACCGCCAGTCGGTCGAAGGTGCTCGCATCGTCGAGTACTTCGCGTGGCGTGATCAGAATCGGGCGTTCGATGCCGTCGGGACGATGCTCGGCTGGCAGAGCACCGTGGATTCGGAGCGCAACGGTGAACCGGCGGAGAGATTGTCGGGAGCGCGATTCAGCGCATCGCTGTTCCGCGCGCTTGCGGTCCAGCCGCAGGTTGGCCGCTTTTTTTCTCCGGACGAAGACAAGGTGGGATTTGGCGACGGTGTGGTCGTCATCAGCGATCGGCTGTGGCGGACGCGGTTCTCGGCTGATCCCAAGGTTCTGGGGCAGACGATGATGCTCGATGGCAGCCCGAGCGTCATCGTCGGCGTGATGCCGCCGGGCTTTGGCGTGTTCGATGCGAATTCTGATTTCTGGCTCCCAAGCTCGTTCAGTCCGTTTCAAGTGCAGGCGCGCGGCGTCAATCGCGTCCTGACCATCGTCGGGCGCGTGAAGACGGGCGTGTCGATGCAGAGCGCGCAGTCCGACATCGAAGGCGTCGCCACAAGACTTGCCGAGGAAGATCCCGGTCCGCAGAAAGGGCGGGGTATTCGCGTGCAGCCACTCGAAGATGCGCTGTATGGGAATCTGCGGCGCATTCTGACTGTGCTCCAGGGCGCCGTTGGGTTCGTGCTGCTCATCGCCTGCGCGAACGTGGCAGGCCTGCTCCTCGTCCGCGCGACGACACGACAAAAGGAAGTCGCCATCAGGCTCGCCCTTGGCGCAAGCTCCTCACGGATCGTTCGCCTCTTCCTGACCGAGAGCCTCGTGCTCTCACTGGCGGGAGCGCTCGTTGGTGTGGCACTCGCGTGGCTGGGCGTGCGCGCAATCGTCGCCGCGTCTCCGCAGTGGCTCTCGAGCGTGCAGCACATCGAGGTCGATGCCAGCGTGCTTGTGTTCACGGTGGTGGTGTCCGTCCTGACCGGCGTGTTTTTCGGATTGGTGCCGGTGCTGAGCGTCTCGCCACCGTCTCTCGTCACGCCGCTCCGCGCGGCCGCGGGTGCCGCAACCGGCGGCCGCGGACACCGGCACGTGCAGAGCGCGCTCGTCGTGGCGCAGGTGGCGCTCACGCTGGTGCTGCTGGTCGGCGCTGGATTGCTGATCAAAAGCTTCTGGCAGCTTCAGCGAGTGAACCTCGGACTCGACTCCAACCGTGTCGTATGGTTCCAGACGCGTGTGCCGGCGAACAAGGGCTTCCGCCAGGTCGGCAATCAAGGAGGAGCCATCCAGCTCGAGGTCAGTCCGATTCCCTCGCAGGTGTTCGATCGCGTTCGCGAGCGGCTGCAAGCAATACCGGGCGTCGAATCTGTGGCAGGAACGAACGCTCCTCTTGTGTCGGGCGCCACAATGCAGGCGCCATTCCAAATCGAGGGACGGCCGTTGGAAGGCGGTGGTCCGGGGCCTGACGCGGGGCTGGCGGCGCGGACGCTGGATCCGTTCGTGAACTACTCGCTCGTGACTGCCGATTTCTTCAAGACGATCCGAGTGCCGGTGATACGCGGGCGTGAGTTCACGGCGCGCGACAATCGCGACGCGCCGCCGGTGGCCATCATAAACGAAGCGATGGCTCGGCGCTTCTGGCCGGGCGAGGACCCGATCGGGCAACGTGTCGTCGTGACGATTGTGCCCGGGGAGCAGCCGCGCGAGATCGTCGGTATTGTCGGCGACACACCGGCCAGCCGATGGGATCGCTCGATCGCGCCCGGACTATACGTGCCGCACATGCAGGAATCGTTGCGGTCGCGTGTGCCGTACGGGCAGAGCCGCGTCAACATCACCTTCATGCTTCGAATCAACCAGCCGCTGTCGGCGATCGTGCCCGAATTGAGACGAGCGGTGGCGGATGTAGATGCCAGCCTGCCGGTGACGCAAGTCGAGATGATGGACACGTTTTTCGCCCGGCAAGTGGATGCCCCGCGAGATTCGATGGTGCTCATCGGAATATTCGGTGGTGTAGCGCTGCTCCTGGCCGTCTGCGGCATCTACGCCATGGTGGCGTACGGCGTGGTGCAGCGGACGCACGAGATTGGCATCCGCATGGCGCTCGGCGCGCAACGGACGACGGTGCTCGGCCTGGTCTTGCGTCAGAGTTCGATCCTGACGATCGTCGGCCTGGTGCTCGGCGTCGCTGTTGCGGCGACCGTGACGAAGTACCTCAACAGCCTCTTGTTCGAGCTGACGCCGCTGGACGCGACGACATTTTTCGCGATGCCGCTGATCTTTGCCGCGATCGCCACGGTCGCGTCATACGTGCCCGCCCGCCGCGCCACGAAGCTCGATCCGCAAGCTGTACTGCGAAGCGAGTAGTTAACTCCCAACCTCCAACTCCCAAACACGGCGGCACGTTTGGAGATTGGGCGTTGGGAATTGCGAGTTGACGGGTTGTTCACGCCTAAAGACCCGCCGCTACAGTTGCGCCCTTGATTCCACGCGCGGCGGGTGCAAATTTCCGCCGGTAGTACCGAGTCCAGATAGCGATCGTCGGGACGCCAACGATCGTTGGCGCGAGCCACACAAACAGCGAGAAGGTTTCCACGCCGAGCCGGCCGGCGTTGACGACGAGGAACGCGGTTGTCGCGGCAATGCACGACCCCAACATGCTTCCCATGTGCTCGAACCACCAGTGCATCGGGTGCGATGGTGGTGTCAGCCAATACGCCAGTTGGCCTCCGCCCACGAACAGGCCGATCATCGAGAACGCCGTGAACAGGTGGTGACCAGCGCTGAAACCGTAGAAGGCGGCACCCAGACTCCAGGTCGTGAGCAGCGCCGGCCACCCGATATCCCACGCATTCCGATGAACGGCTTTTCGTGTCTTCGCCCGAAGCGCTCGCACCCCGCCCGAAACACTGGTGGCAGTGAGAATGGCGACGAAGAAGAGGAAGGCTCCGGCCTCGCGTCCCTGGTTCGTGGGATCGGTCAGCCATCGTGCGCCAGCCAGAAGAAATGCCGTGATCGAGACGATCGTCATGCCGGTGACGAAGACCCAGCCGGCGCGCCGATGCGTCAGGCCGCCTTTCTTCGTGACGAGCGGAACCAGCATGGACAGCAAGGCGGCCGTACCGCCTGCGATGTGCAAGTAGAGGACTGAAGTCAGCATGCACACATGATGCGCCGGCCCGGCGTGTGATGCATGTGCCGGAGGTCACGGGGTCGATCTGTGACTTCCGGCATGTGTGTGAATGGCGCACGGCGCCTACAATGACGACGTGCGTGGGGGAACGTGGCTGAACGTCGCGGCACTGGCCACCTGGCTCATGTGCGCCGTGCCCCAGATCGTTCTCATTGTGCAGGGTCAGTTCACGGGCTGGCCCGCGGTCGTCTGGATGGCGGCCTATACGCTATACGGTGCGGCCCTGACGGCTTTTCTTGGCCTTGGCAGCATCCGTCCTCTGCTCGGGTATTACGCCCCGCCGGCTCTGGTCGCCATCCTGATGGTGACGGCCATCGCGGTTGTGATGCTGCCGGTCGTGTCCGGGCACAGCACGAACTCGACCCCGGCGTTGCTCGTCATCATCGCCGCATGTCTTCCGTACTTGACCCAGTCGCACAGTCCCGGTGCATCTGCGCATCCTCACGCGACGTTGAGGGCACCGTGGATCTGGTCGATCCTGGGAGCGCTCATGCTGACGAACGTGGCGATCCTCTTCGCCATCGATCGTTCGTGGACCGAGGCGCTGACCTTCGGTCTCACCATGGGTGGATTCATGCTGTTTGCTGCCGCCAGCTCGTTTCTCGTACGCAGTGAGGCAGCGGCGCGGGCTGAGTTGGCGTCGACCAATACCGAGCTGCTCGCCACACGGGCGATGCTCGTCGAGACCAGCCGGGTCGAGGAACGGCTGCGCATCTCGCGCGATCTGCACGACACCCTCGGGCATCATCTGACGGCGCTCAGCCTTCAGCTCGATGTCGCCGCGCGGCTCTCACAGGGCAGGCCGTCCGCGCATATTCAACAAGCACACGCGATCACGCGTCTGCTGCTTGGTGACGTGCGAGACGTCGTGAGCCGGCTGCGCGAGACGAGTCAGCTCGATGTGGCACAGGCGATTCGCGCGATGACGGTCGAGCAGGCAGGCCTGGCCCTGCATCTCGATCTCCCCTCATCCCTGGTCGTCGACGAGGCATCGCGGGCCGAAACGCTGCTTCGATGTGTGCAGGAGATTGTCACCAACACGACTCGGCATGCACAGGCGCGGAACCTGTGGATTCGGCTGGAAGCGCGGCCGGATGGGATCGTGCTGCACGCGCGCGACGACGGACAGGGTACTGACGTCGTGTCCTGCGGCAATGGCCTGACCGGCATGCGGGAACGCTTCGAACACTACGCCGGACACGTCGAATTCCGCGCGGCTCGTGGCTCGGGATTCGAAGTCCGTGGTTTTCTTCCGACGGCTGCAGTCGCATGATTCGCATCGTGCTCGTCGACGATCAGACGCTCGTGCGGCAGGGCATTCGCTCGTTGCTGGAGTTGGTTGCTGACGTGTCGATCGTGGCGGAAGCGTCAGACGGCGATGAGGCCGTCACGGTGATTCAACGCGAGAAGCCGGACGTCGTGCTGCTGGATCTGCGCATGCCCAGAAAGGGCGGCGTCGACGTGTTGAGGTCGCTGCAAAGCTCGTCGACGCTGCCGCCGACGATCGTGCTCACGACGTTCGACGATGACGAGGCGCTGCTCGATGCGGTGCGGGCTGGCGCGAAAGGATACTTCCTCAAGGACGTGTCGCTCGAAAGACTGACGGACGGCATTCGTGAAGTCGCACGTGGCGGCTCCATCATTCGCCCCGCGATTACGGAGCGCGTCCTCAAGGGCCTCGAGCACGTGCGACGCGACTTCGACGCGCTCAGTCCGCCGGACCCGCTCACGAAACGTGAGCTGGAAATCCTGCGCCTGATGGCGGGCGGCTACAGCAATCGCGAGATCGCCGAGGCGCTGGGGACTGCGGAAGGGACAGTGAAGAACCACGCGTCGAGCATCTTGTCCAAGCTTGGTGTTCGCGATCGCACGCGCGCGGTACTCAAGGCGCTGGAATTGGGCTACATCTGACCAGCCTCGTTGCGCTTTCGTACTCGTCGTGGCCTTCGTGGTGATGCGATTTTATCGAGCGAGATCGTCTCGATATGTCTCCTTTAGCCCCAGAGTGCAGAGCCAGGCAATGAATGCCATCGCGGCGATGTACACCGTGATGAGAGAGGAGTTCCCGGTTGCGCCGAACAAGGCAGCTGCAATCGCTGGAGAAACTGCGCCACCGAGAATGGTGCCGAGCGTCAGGCTGAGCGATGCGCCGCTGTAGCGCGTCGCTGTCGGAAAGAGTTCCGAGAAGACCGCGGGTTGCGGACCGATGTACGCGCCTTGAATCACCAGGATTCCGCATAGCGCCAATCCCGCCAGCACGACGGATCGCGTATCCGCCAGCGGAAAGAACACCAGCGACCACAGAACCAGCGCGCCGTTGCCCCACCGCATGATCCGTCGTCGTCCAAAACGATCCGACCAGGTCGCGAAGAGAAGGATCGATCCCGCGAACATCACTGCGGCCGTCAGGAGCAGCGCGAGCGTCGTGGTCAGCGGAAATTTGAGCTCGCGCGTCGCATACGACACGAAGTAGACGATGACGATGTAGCCGAGCGTGCTGATACCGATGTAGCTTCCTGCGGCGAGGAAGACAGCGCGCGCGTCGTGACGCAGGACGTCAACGATCGGCATGCGGCGCGCACGCTGCGTCTTGACGATCTCCGCGAAGATCGGGCTCTCGGCAAGACCCATCCGGACCCAGAGCCCCACAATCACGAGTGCGGCGCTGGCGATGAAGGGAATGCGCCACGCCCATTCCGCGAATGCGGCGGGAGATACTGCGCTCGACGTGACGAGGAAGACGAGGTTCGAGAGGATGATCCCGGCCGGCAGGCCGAGGGCGACGAAGCTGCCGTAGAACCCGCGGCGCCCCTGCGGGGCATGCTCGACCGACATGAGCACGGCACCGCCCCATTCGCCCCCCAGTGCGAACCCCTGGACGAAGCGAAACGCCACGAGCAGCAGCGGTGCCCAGACGCCCAGTCGCGAGTAGTTCGGCAGCAGACCGATGCCGAGCGTCGAAAGTCCCATCAGCATCAGCGACCAGACCAGCATCGATTTGCGGCCAAGCCGGTCGCCGTAGTGACCCATCGCGACGCCGCCCAGCGGACGCGCGATGAACCCGATCGCGAAGGTGCCGAAGGCGGCGAGCGTCCCGGCGAGGTCTGACACCTGTGGAAAGAACTGTGGCGCGAAGACCACGGCGGCGGCTGTGCCGTAGATGAAGAAGTCGTACCACTCGATGGTGGTGCCGATTCCGCCCGCCAGGGCTACGCGACGGGCTTCGGCGGCGGTCCGTTCGGGGGGCGAGGTCAGTGAAGACGCCATGCGCTCGGTGTCAGGCAGTGAATCGTGAACGGATATTCTGCCTCGGGAGCCGGGATCTGCAACCCGTACTGCGTCCCGAGCCCCGAGTCGTTCACGATTCACTGCCTGACACCTGTCCGCCTGCCCCGAGTCCCGGACCCCGTTCACGATTCACTGCCTGACACCAGCCGGGCCCGAGCCCCACGCCCCGACCGCCGCCCGTACGGCCTATACTGATCCTCCGGCACGGATGGCATTGCGAGATAGACAGGGGACAGGTTGCGCTATGAGAAAGCCACGTTTGCCGCACAAACACGGCCGTTGGGTGGTTCTTGCCGTCCTGGCCGTCGTCGCGCTCGGGGTCCATCTACGAGCCGGCCAGCAGAATGTGGAATTCAAGGGCGGCATTCCGGTCGCCCCGTCCGGCCTCGCCGGTCACAAGCTGCCGGCCAAGCCGGTCGAGTTCGATACCGGTGAAGGTCAGCGCATACGCGTGTCCGCCGTGACCCGCGCTCTCGAGTATCCGTGGGCGCTGGCGTTCCTTCCGGATGGCACGATGTTGATAACCGAACGGGCAGGCCGCCTGAGAGTGATTCGACACGACGTGCTCGATCCTCAACCGGTGGCAGGCGCACCGGCATCGTACTGGGCGGGTGAGTCGGGGTTGCCGGGAGCGGTCCACGGCTACATGGACATCGCGCTGCATCCGCAGTTTGCGCAGAACAATCTTGTCTATTTGTCGTACACCAAGCCGCTCGACGAGAAGCGCCAGACAGTTGCGATTGCGCGCGGCCGCTTCGATGGCAAGGCGCTGACCGAAGTGAAGGACATCCTCGTGCTCGATCGCGCCGGCACGTCCCGGATCGCGTTCGGTCGCGACGGCATGCTCTACATCACGACGACCGGCACCGATCCAAAGGATCCGAAGGATCCGCAGAACCCGAACACGCAGGGCGGAAAGGTCTTGCGTGTCACTGACCAGGGCGGCATTCCCAAGGACAACCCGTTCGTCGGCAAAGCCAATCATCGACCCGAGGTGTACACCCTCGGTCATCGCAGCTCACTTGGTCTTGCCGTCAATCCCAGCACCGGAGAAATGTGGCTCAACGAGAACGGGCCCAACGGCGGCGATGAGATCAACATCCTGAAACCGGGCAAGAACTACGGATGGCCTATTGTCAGCTACGGGCGCCAATACACGGGCCCGTGGCAGTCGGAGATTCCGGGACACGCCGGCTTCGAGCCGCCGCTGGTGTTCTGGGTCCCGTCGATTGCCGTGTCGGGGATGGCGTTCTACACCGGCGACAAGTTTCCCAAGTGGAAGGGCGACGTCTTCGTAGGGGCTCTGCGCACCGGCGAGATTCCCGGTACGGGGCACCTCGAACGTATTCTCTTCAATGAGAAAATGGAGGAGTTGCGCCGCGAATCGCTGCTGGTCGAACTGCGGCAGCGCATTCGCGAGGTCCGTCAGGGCCCCGACGGGCTGCTTTACCTCCTGACCGACGAGAAGGAAGGCGCGGTGCTTCGCATCGAGCCTGTGCAGTAAGCAGACAGCTGGAATAAACAGTAAACGTAGGGCGGGTCTTGTTGTGTGGAGTGCCGGGTCTGAAGAACAAGACCCGGCCGACACCGGTAAGAACAAGGCCCGGCCTAGGCCGGTAAAACAGGACACGTACGCCGGTAAGATCGCATTCATATCGCGCTCGGAACCACGCATGGGCTTCATTCGATCTGTTTCCATTGCCGCTGCCGCTGCAGCTGTCACGCTAGGAGCGTTCGGCTGCACCGCCGAAGACCCGGCCGCCGCGCCAGCCGCAGGCGGGCGCGGCCGCGGTGGCGGGACTGTGCCGGTGACGACGGCACCCGTTGTCAACAAACCGATGCCGATCGAGATCAGCATCATCGGGACGGCTGAGGCCTTCTCGAATGTCGCAATCCGTTCACAGATCACGGGTCAGCTCGAGAAGGTCAACTTCACGGAAGGCGACGAGGTGCAGCAGGGACAGGTGCTGTTCACGCTGGATCGTCGTCCGCTGGAACTCGCCTTGCGAGAATCACAAGCCAATCTCGAGCGCGACGAGGCAAGGGCCGAGAACGCCGTGCTGATGAACAGGCGGTATGAGGATCTCGCCAAGCGCGGCATCGCCACGCGCGAGCAGGTCGACACCTCGCGCGCAGACATGAGTGCGCTGGCTGCGACGGTCAGCGCTGACAAGGCCGCCGTTGAGAACGCGACCGTGCAGCTCGACTACGCGACGATCAAGGCACCCATCTCGGGCCGCACCGGGGCGCTCATGGTGCACGAGGGCAACCTCGTACGCGCCAACGACCAGACGCCGCTCGTGACCATCAACCAGGTGATGCCGATTTCGGTGTCGTTTGCGATTCCCGAATCGCGCTTCTCCGACCTCAAGCGGTATATGGCGGTCGGGTCCTTGCGCGTGACGGCGACCCCGCCCAACGACGATGGGCCCGGTGCGGTCGGTCGGATTGCGTTCGTCGACAACGCTGTCGACGAGAACACGGGAACCATTCGCATCAAGGGAACCTTTCCCAACACCGATCGGCGCCTCTGGCCCGGTCAATTCGTCAACGTCGTGGTGACGCTGACCACAGATCCAAAGGCAATCGTCGTCCCATCGGTTGCGGTCCAAACCGGGCAGCAGGGCACGTACGTGTTTACGGTGAAGTCCGATCAGACCGTCGAGATGCGGCCAGTCACCGTCGAACGAGCGACCGGTGCAGAAACCGTGCTCGCAGTCGGTGGCGTCCAGCCGGGTGAGACGGTCGTGACCGACGGGCACCTGCGACTCGTGCCGGGAAGCCGCATCAGCGTCAAGGGTGACAACCAGCAGGCGGAGCAAGCCAAGCCGCAGGACGATCGCAGGGGAGCGCCATGAATCTGTCGGCAATCTTCATCAAACGGCCGGTCACCACGACGCTCCTGATGTTGGGCATTCTGGTATTCGGCGGTCTCGCCTACCAGGTCCTGCCGGTTGCCGACCTGCCGAGCGTTGACTTCCCGTCGATCCGTGTCAGCGCCGGGCTGCCCGGTGCCAGTCCCGAGACGATGGCGGCGTCTGTGGCGCTTCCACTCGAAAAGCAGTTCACGTCGATCGCCGGCGTCACGAGCATCAACTCGACCAGCACGCAGGGCGGCACGGACATCACCATCCAATTCGACATCAACCGCAACATCGACGCCGCGGCCCAGGACGTCCAGTCCATGATCGGCCGCGCCTCACGGCAGCTCCCGCCCGAGATGCCGTCGCCGCCCTCGTATCAGAAGGTCAACCCTTCGGATCAGTCGATCTTCTTCATCGTCCTGCGATCGTCGACGCTGTCGCTCGCGGTGCTCGATGAGATTGCGCAGTCGCAGGTCGCGCAACGCATCTCGATGGTGAGCGGTGTCGCGCAGGTCAACATCTTCGGGTCGCAGAAGTTTGCCGTCCGGGTTGACGTTGACCCGCGCGAGCTGGCCTCGCGATCGATCGGCATCGACGAGGTGGCGAGTGCCATCAACACCGCCAACTCGAACCTGCCGACCGGCACAATCTACGGTGAACGGACCTTTGTCGTCCGCTCCAACGGGCAATTGATGCGGGCGGCCTCCTATGGACCGACGATCATCGCCTATCGCAACGGCTTGCCCGTCCGGCTGGACGAAGTGGCGCATGTCTACGACGGCGTCGAAAACGACAAGACGGCGAGCTGGCAGAACGGCGAACGCTGCATCTATCTGCCCGTGCAGAAGCAGCCCGGTGTGAACGTTGTCGAGACGGTGGAGCGGATCAAGGCGTTGCTGCCAACCATCCGCGAGCAGTTGCCGGCATCGGTCACGCTCGACGTGCGCAGCGATCGCGCCCTGACGATTCGCGAGTCCGTGCACGACGTGAAGCTCACGATGATGATCACGGTGGCGCTGGTCGTTCTCGTCATCTTCATCTTCCTTCGCAATCTCTCGGCGACGGTCATTCCAAGTCTTGCGCTGCCGTGCTCGCTGGTCGGGACGTTCGCCGTGATGTACCTCCTCGGGTACAGCCTCGATAACCTCTCGCTCATGGCTCTCACGCTCTCGGTCGGCTTCGTCGTCGACGATGCGATCGTGATGCTGGAGAACATCGTCCGCCACATGGAGATGGGGAAGAACCCCATGCAGGCCGCGTACGACGCCTCGAAAGAGGTGGCGTTCACGATTCTGTCGATGACGTTGTCCCTTGTGGCCGTGTTCATTCCAGTCCTGTTCATGGGCGGCATTGTCGGGCGCCTATTGCATGAATTCGCCATCACGATCACGGCGGCGATTCTGATCTCCGGGTTCGTGTCGATCAGCCTGACGCCGATGTTGTGCAGTCGCTTCCTGCACCCGCCACGCGACCAGCGTCATGGCCGGCTCTACTGGTTGTTCGAGCGCGTCTTCGATTCGTGGCGCGGGCTCTACAGCCGGACGCTTCGCGTGAGCCTGCGGTACCGCTTCATCACGGCGACTGTATCGGTGTGCCTGATGGTCGCGACCGTTTACCTGTTCATTCAGGTGCCAAAGGGCTTCCTGCCCAGCGAAGACCAAGGGCGATTCAACGTCAACACCGAAGGCGCGCAAGGCATCAGCTTCGACGAAATGGTGCGCCATCAACTGCAGGTGGCCGATGTCCTATTGCAGGATCCCAACATCACCAGCGCGGGCGTCAACGTCGGACAGATGGGGAACAACGCGACCGGCGGCTCGAACCAGGGACGCATGTTCGTCGAGCTGAAACCGAGGGAGCAGCGTGACGTCACGGTCGATCAGGTGATCGCGTCGCTGCGTCCCAAGCTCGCAGAGATTCCAGGAATCCGAACATTCATGGTCAACCAGCCGCCGATCAACCTTGGCGGTGGCGGCCAGAACCGCTCGCTGTATCAGTTCACCATGCAGGACACGGACACGTCCGAGCTCTACAAGTGGGCGCCGGTGTTTGAGACCCAGATCCGGCAGACACCAGGATTCGAAGACGTCAACAGCGACCTGCAGTTGAACAATCCGCAAGTCACGGTCGAGATGAATCGCGACAAGCTCTCGACCTTGGGACTGTCCGCCACACAGGTCGAGAACGCCCTGTACAACGCGTACGGCACACGGCAGGTCTCGCAGATTTACGCGCCGAACAATCAGTACCAAGTGATCCTCCGGGTCGCTCCGCAGTTCCAGCGCGATCCCGCGGCGATGTCGCTGCTGCATATCCGCGCGAGCAGCGGGCGGTTGATTCCGCTCGAATCGGTCGCGACGGTCAAGACCGCTGTTGGCCCCTTCCAGGTGAACCACTTCGGTCAACTCCCGGCGGTTACCATTTCATTCAACCTGGCACCCGGGTTCGCGCTCGGTGATGCAGTGAACGAGATTCAGTCGATGGCCGCCTCGACTCTGCCGGCCACGATCAACCTCGCCTTCCAGGGCACGGCGCAGGCGTTCCAGGATTCGCTGCGCGGACTCGGCTTGGTTCTGGCGATGGCGATCGTCGTCATCTACATCGTGCTCGGCGTGCTATATGAAAGCTTCACGCACCCACTGACGATTCTCTCCGGTCTACCGGCCGCGGGCCTGGGCGCGCTGCTCACGCTGATGCTGTTCAAGACCGAACTCAATCTGTACGCGTTTGTCGGCGTCATCATGCTCGTCGGTCTCGTGAAGAAGAACGGCATCATGATGGTGGACTTCGCCGTTGAGTTGCAGCGACAGGGCAAGTCAGCGGCCGAAGCCATTCACGAAGCCTGCCTCGTTCGCTTCCGGCCGATCATGATGACGACGATGGCCGCGCTCGTGGGGACGTTGCCGATTGCGCTTGGTCTGGGTGCGGGCGCCGAATCACGCCGGCCGCTCGGATTGGCGGTCGTTGGTGGATTGCTCGTATCGCAGCTGCTGACGCTCTACATAACGCCGGTCTATTACGTCTACATCGAAGGCGCCCGCGCGCGTGTGATGCGCCGGCGTCTCGCGCGCGAGCATCACGAGGTCGTGGTCACGGCGCATTAGAACGCTGATAACACACGAGCGGTTCGAGGGTGCGAGGGTGCGAGGGTGCGACGGTGCGGGGTGCGACGGTGCGGGGTGCGATGGTCCGGTCCAATGGTCTCCGATCCGAGCGCGACGGTTCGAGTACCTTCGGACCTGACCATCAAACTCTCGCACTCCGGACCCGACCGTCGCACCATCGCACTTTCGGCCCGTCGCACCGTACCCGCCGACTTACTTCACGTACCAGTGTGCTGCGACGCTGAGGCCCATTCCGCCGAGATTCAAGCCAGGGCTCGGCTCTTCGAACCAGCGATAGCTCAACTCGGTGCTGATCGCGACCTGCGGTACGCTGGCGAACGACAACTCGCCGCCGCCGAAAAGTTGAGAGCCCCATCGTGAATCGGACGCGTCGGTGCCGAACGCCGGGCTGGTGATCGACGAGTGATAGAAGTTGAGCCCTGCTCCGACGTACGGCCGCAGCCAGGTATAGTCGGCCACGCGATCGTTGAAGGCATAGAGCGCGCTCGGGCCGAACTCGGTCGACGTCATCGTTCCGAGATCGATTGGACTCGAGACCTCGTAGCGTGACAGCCCGAACTGGAGACCGAGCCGGCCGTACGCCCACATGCGGGCGCTGGCGCCGACGCCGAGCGTGGGGCCGCCGAGGTGCGCGCCCAGCCCGAACAGGTGGCTCGCTGTGCCGCGCTTTGGTGCTGTCTGTACCGGCAGACGATTCCCAGTCTGGGCCTGTTCGGTGCTGGTCGAGGCCGCGAGACGCGGAGTGGCAGGCGCCGCGGTTGAAGAGGCTGCTGCCGTGTTCTGAACCGCCGTCTTCGACGTCGTGGCCTGCGCCATCGTCCCCATCGTCGTGCGCACGTACCCGACTCCATCACTCGCCGCCGGCCACGAGACCTTGACCCAGTCGCCGACGTTGCGGGTGACTTGCAGTTTGGCGCCGCGAGAGGCGTAGCCGATCACCGGGCTCGCAGTGGTGGGCGACTTGTGTACACTCGCCGATGCGACGTTGACCGTCATTTCGGTGCCCTGGGCCGTCACAAATGACGGGCTCAGCAGCAGAACCACGACGACGGCTGCGGCTTGACGAATCATCTTGCCCTCCTCATACCCAACACGAAACTCGGAACTCGATTCCTTTGTCCTCGTTCCGGGTTCATCACTAACCGATTGCGTCCGTCCCTGACGGTTCCGTGATCGTTCACGCGCATACCTGCACGGAAATGACACGGTCAGGGCTCTACCTGGTTCGTAAGAGCAAATGACGTGCTTGTCTGCCGGCGACGCAACGGGCGCGCGCGGCGACTGCTAATATCGCGACGTGATCGAAACGCAGGACCTGACGCGACGCTACGGCCAGGTGACCGCCGTCGATCGCCTGTCGCTGAAGATCGCCGAGGGCGAGCTCGTCGTGTTGCTGGGAGGCTCCGGTTCGGGCAAGACGACGACGCTCAAGATGGTGAATCGGCTGATCGAGCCGACGTCCGGTCGAGTGCTGATCGATGGGCAGGATGCTGGCGGGATTCAGCCGCACGAGCTGCGCAGGCGCATCGGGTACGTGTTTCAGCGCGTCGGCCTCTTCCCACATATGAGCGTCGGGGACAACGTGGGAGTCACGCTGACGCTGCTTGGCTGGGATCGTCATCGCACTGTTGCGCGTGTCGACGAACTGCTCGAGTTAGTGGAGCTCGATCCAGCGCTCGTGCGGGATCGCCATCCCGACGAGCTCTCGGGAGGCGAACAGCAGCGTGTCGGCGTCGCGCGCGCGCTCGCGGCGTCGCCGCGGCTGATGCTTCTCGACGAGCCCTTCGGCGCACTCGATCCGTTGACCCGCGATCGCTTGCAGCAGTCCTTTCTGCGGATCCGCCAACGCCTGGCTCTGACAGCGATCTTCGTGACGCACGACATGGTGGAGGCGCTTCTGATGGGAGATCGCATAGCTGTCATGCACGGCGGACGACTCGTACAGATCGGCACGCCCTCCGAGCTGTTGCAGTCACCAGCCGATGACTACGTCCGCCAGCTGATGAGCACCCCGCGCCGCCAGGCGGAGCTCGTCGAGGGTCTTCTGGCGAACAGGCTGCAGTGAGAGATCAACTCGCCCTGCTCCCGTCGTACCTGACAGCGCACCTGCAGCTCGCACTGTTTGCATTGCTCGCCGGCACCGCGCTGAGCATTCCTGCCGGCATTGCGATCACGCGCAGCCGGAGACTCGAGCGGCCGGTGCTCGCGGTGGCCAGCGTGATTCAGACCGTTCCGAGCCTCGCGCTGCTGGCGGTGATGGTGCCGGCGTTATCCGCGCTCGGATTGCGGAGCATCGGTTTTCTTCCTGCATTCATCGGGTTGACGCTATACAGCGTGCTGCCCGTGCTGCGAAATACCGTTACCGGCCTGGCCGGCCTTGACCCGGCGTTGAAAGAAGCCGCTCGCGGCGTGGGGATGACGTCGCGACAGCAGTTGTGGCGCGTCGAGTTGCCGTTGGCGCTGCCGGTCATCCTCGCTGGCCTGAGAACATCCACGGTCTGGACTGTCGGTATGGCGACGCTGTCGACGCCGGTTGGGGCCCCAAGCCTCGGCAACTACATCTTCGCCGGGCTGCAGACGCGGAATCTCAACGCCGTCCTGGTCGGCTGCGTCGCCGCGGCCGTGCTCGCGATGGTGCTGGACGGACTGGTGCGCGCGCTCGGCGCGGCTGTACTTTCACGCAGAAGGTCGTCGTTGATCGCGGTGATGGTGGTGTTCGGCTTGCTCTACGCCCACGCCTCAATTGCGTTTGTGACTGCCGCTTCCGACCGGGGCCCCAGGCGCATCGTCGTTGGCGCGAAGACATTTACGGAGCAGTACATCCTCAGCCAGATTCTCGCGGGAACGATCGCGGGCGCCACCGGCAGCACGGTTGATGTCGTCTCGTCGCTTGGATCGACCGTCGCGTTCGACGCGCTGCGTGCCGGCGACATCGACGCCTACGTCGACTATTCGGGAACGATCTGGGCGACGATCATGCATCGTGATGCGGCGTCAGTCGATCGCGAGACCGTGCTGACGGAAGTCGGTCGCTACCTCAAAGCAGAGCACGGGATCGAAATGGTGGGCGCGCTTGGATTCGAGAATGCCTACGCGATGGCCATGCGGCGGACTCATGCCGCCGATCTTCGAGTTCGCTCTCTTACCGATCTGGCTCCCCATGCACCGCGGTTGTCGGTTGGTGGTGACTACGAGTTCTTCCAGCGACCGGAGTGGAGGGCGATTCAGGATCGCTACGGACTGCGCTTCCGGGAACAACGCAGCATGGATCCGTCGCTCATGTACGAAGCGGTCGCCAACAACCAGGTCGATCTCATCAGCGCATTCTCTACTGACGGCCGCATCACCGCACTCGACCTCGTTCTGCTGGAGGACGAGCGACATGCGATTCCACCGTACGATGCCGTCATCCTTGCCGGCGCGAGACTCGCCCGCGAGCATGCCGATGCCATTGCAGCTCTCCGTTCATTGACCGGAGCCATCGATGCCGATCGGATGCGGCGCATGAACCTGGCTGTCGACCAGGAGGGTCAATCGCCACAAGCGGTGGCTGAAGAGTTTCTTGAAGGTCAAAGGTCAAAGGTCAAGAGTCAAAAGTAAAGTCAAACGTCCAAGGTGCTAGGTACAAGGCTCTCAGTACCACCCCCAAGTACGACGCCCAAGTACGACGCCCAAGTACGACGCCCCGGCAC
>Ga0207428_10001553_pt1 | contig 23998 bp, 22 predicted proteins | sample RhiMethybrSRZTD1_FD_187600 | JGI IMG/M metagenome (GOLD analysis project Ga0207428, IMG submission 187600) | Populus rhizosphere microbial communities from Tennessee, USA - Rhizosphere MetaG P. TD hybrid SRZTD1 (SPAdes) (version 3) | ecosystem: Host-associated > Plants > Roots > Rhizosphere >...
TGCCAGAAATCGCGAATGCGTTGCAGGTCAGTCAACGGACTGTCTTCCGTTACTTGGTAGAGACAAGCCCATAAGGCTCAAATCTTGGCTACTTTGCCCCTGGTGACATGACTGTTGGTATAAGGCCAAGCTCGAGAAGAAACGCTCCAGGCTATGCGTGGTCTTGCCCGTTTTGGTCACCACGACTTCATCGCCAGCCAATAGGTAGACATCCTGGGGGCAGGACACATGCTGACGGAAGAAGACCCAAAACAGCATCGCCCAGGGGATCACCGTAGAGAAAAAGCGCGGTATGGTGCGATAGCTACCCCCTGTGCCCGTCCAGCGGGACAACCCCAGCCTAGTGATACGGCCGGTGATAACCAGCAGGGCGGGCGTGATCCGGCTTAATTGGCGGAGCGTCGTCGCTGTGACATGGGGTCAGAGGCATTGGAGAAGTGCTACAATGTCCATCCTGGGCTTCTGCGTAGGGTGGTGAGAGTTGCGGTTGTGGTAACTCCAACTCTACGACCGTGCTACGACAGAAGCCCTATTAGGTTAGCGCATTTTGGCGAAGGTATTGTGAAAAATAACCTCATTGTGGACGTGGAGGAACGGCTTGTGCGCTACCTCAGCCGCACGTATCCTGGCAGTGTGCACGACAAACGTATCTGTGACGAGGAGGCTTATACGTTTCCGCCGGGCTGCGTCCTCTTTAAGGATACGGGTTTTCAAGGCTATGAGCCGGACAATATTTCGACCTATCAACCGAAGAAAAAGCCGCGAGGGCAAGAGCTGACTCCCGCAGACAAAGCTGAAAACACCATGATTTCCGGAATCCGTATTCTGGTGGAACATGTGCTGGCTGGAGTCAAACGCTGCCATATTGTTCAGGATGTCTTCCGGAATACCAAAGCCCAATTTGAGGATTTGGTAATGGAAATTGCTTGTGGACTACATAACTTCAGAGCGATGTTACGATACGTCTCTTCGGAATAAGCTCCTCGGACTCCTTATTCCGGATAATGTCTATTACCCAGGGTGGGGGATCACCAAGTCGCTGGACGAGATCTTCAGAGAGATCATCGATGCGTGGAAGGTCCGGTTACAGGGCTAAAGGGATGGAATTATAATGGGGGAACTCACCTCGGTGCGTCTGCAGTAGACCGTGTGATACCAGTACTTAGTTTTCACCGGGGTGTAGGAGGCACAAGAAGCCTTCGATAATTGAAGTCCGACCGGGACTGAGCTATACAAGGTATGACTCATTCGCTGGAACTGATCTGGCACTTAATCAAGCGCGATTTTCACCTTCGTTATACCGGCTCCGCACTTGGCGTGCTGTGGTCTGTTCTCGTTCCATTGTTCCATCTCAGCGTATTAGTTTTTACGTTTCGAAATATGGTTCCGGTCGGTATAGAGGACTACCCGGCCTTTGTGTATAGCGCACTATTGCCATGGACGTGGTTCAGTAGTTCGCTCTCTTCGGCAGGATATCTGTTCTTCAGCCACCGCGACCTTGTACGGCGCCCTTTGTTTTCCCCATGGATGCTCGTGGTGATGAATACTGCTTCCTATTTGCTTACGTTCATGCTGAGCCTCCCCCTGCTCCAACTCTTGCTTATCTTGTATGGTCGACCGATATATTGGAATGTGGGAGCGCTCTTGCTACTTATGGCAATACAAGCCATGTTGACGACCGGTCTGGGTTTCATCATCGCCTGCTGGAATGTCTTCTATCGAGATATTGCACAGCTCGTCAGCCTCCTGCTCTCCTTTCTGTTTTTTCTTACCCCAATCTTTTACCGACCAGTGAGTGGAGGTTGGTACCGCGAGTTGTTGACTAGGCACCCGATGGCGTTCCTCATTGCCGGTTATCGAGCCGTGCTCTTCGACGGCAAAGCGCCCGGGATGGATATGCTCATAACATCTGCTTTTTTTAGTATCGCCGTCTGTTGGCTTGGGTATTTCATATATCGGCGGCTATTACCCGACGTCATAGACGCCCTATAGGAGCACAGGATGCCAGTTGCCGTAACGGTAGAAAATGTCTTCAAACGGTTTCGCGTGAGACGAAATCGGCCGATAACGCTTCAAGAATCTCTCCATCAGTGGTTGCGCGGTCACTATGCCAAGTCTGAGGTTGTCTGGGCTCTCCGGGATGTGAGCTTTGCAGTGGAGCTGGGACAGGTACTAGGAATAATCGGGCACAACGGAGCAGGCAAAAGTACATTGTTGCGGTTGCTGTGTGGTCTTGGGATGCCAACATCCGGAACCATTTCGCGCCATTATGCGGTTAGCGGTATTCTGGAGCTCGGCGGAGGATTTCATCCGGACTTAACAGGCCGGCAAAACTTGAAGACGGTCGGTATGCTAAACGGCCTGGCCAAGGCCGAGGTCCAGGAACGCGAACGACATATCATCGCCTTCGCAGAGTTGGAGAAATTTATTGATCAACCGGTGAAGACCTATTCCAGCGGTATGTACTTACGCCTTGCTTTTGCGGCAGCCATGGAGTTCGAGACGGCAGTCTTGATCATTGATGAGGTGCTCGCTGTAGGTGATGAACGCTTCCAGAAGAAGTGCTTGGACCGGATTGCCAGGTTTCGGAACGCGGGCAACACGCTTATCATTACATCGCACAGTACTGAACAGGTACAAGCCCTCTGTGATCAGGTCTTGGTTTTGGAAGAAGGACAGGTGGTGTTCCAGAGCGACCCCCAAAACGCCATCTCCTTTTATCACGACCTGATGCAGCAGAGAACGGACCGCCGCATCGCCGAACTTGGAGGCGAATCAGAACCGGTGCCTATGATCACAAAACAAGGGGCCCGGCACGGGACGCAGGAAGCCTCGATTTGTTCCCTCCATATGTATGATAAAGATGGCTGGGTCACGCATCGTGTTCACAGCGGCGACACTCTGGTCATCGATATAGAGATCCATATGAAACCACACCTAAAGGATGTGGCATTAACCCTGGGAATATTTACCGAGGCGGAAGTCAAATGTGTCGAATCTGCCATACCTTCTCTGCAGACGGCCTTGGGCTTCTCTGCAGAGCGTTACGGCGTCCGCTGTGAGATCAAGGCGTTGCTACTGCATGCGGGCAACTACTTCGTCAACGTCGGCCTCTACCCGACTGATTGGGCCTATCGGTATGATTTCCATTGGCAAATGTATCCCCTCGTGATTGAGGGGCAACATGATATAGGAGGTATCTATACCACGGGTGTGCTGTCTGTCGAGACACAGTGGACTCTAAAAGAATAGAATAATGCTGTATTTGCTGGCCTAGTTCATTGCATATTTCGCTAGCGTGCGCTAGTAAGTCCCCTTGTAACGTTGAGCTTAATTCACTAACATTTCGCAGTTGCACCATAGAGGCCTTCACCAGTTCGCATGAAGGTCGCACGCGATTCGCTACGAGAACATACCGCCTACTCCGTGAAAAGGCACGAAAAGGCCTTTCATAAGCAATCGGCGACGTCCGGAAATTGTCAAGTCTTCCGAAGGTCGAATGTCAACTGCAACGTCCGAGACTTCCGTTAAGATACCCCCAAAACGTTTGCGCGATGTCACAGTGGACACCCGGGGACGAAAGACAAGGGATCAGGTAATGCCTCGGAGAAACGCATGAAAATTCTTATCGTGTCGGTCTTTCCACCAGACCCCGCTCCGGAGGCAAATCATGCCTTTCACATTTCCAAACAACTGGCAAAGCTGGGGCATACAGTACATATCCTCTGTAAACAAGGCGGCATTGTTTCTGATGAACAAGATATTGTAATGCACCCGACGATCCATGATTGGTCATGGTCTGACTTGCCAAGAGTCATCAGCTGTATAAGAGACTGCCGGCCTGACGTTGTCCTTCTCATCTATATCGGGTGGGTCTTCAACTATCACCCGATGATTACGTTCCTGCCAACGTTCTGCAAAGTGATGCGGGTGCCATGTGTCACGCAGTTCGAAATCATTGACACCGAATGTCCGAGCCGATCTCTCAAAACTCGCCTTATACGTAAGGCGATGGCACTGTGGGCCGGCGGGAATCAGATAGACTGGCTGTTTGGAACTCTGTTGAGGGACAGCGCGAAAATAATCGTCCTGAGCACTCCACATAGGGCTCGCCTGCAACAGCACGGTCTCGACCTGGACGACAAGACGACAATACTGCCACCGCCGCCCCTTATTCGCGTCTGCCAAGATCCTCCTCAAATCGTTAGGGACCGGGTGCGTAGACTCATCGGTGCGACCAAAGACGACTTTGTGGTGATCTATTGGGGGTATATCTATCCAGGTAAAGGCGTTGAAACCCTCCTACGAGCGTTTCGGTTGCTGTATAAAAAAGACAGTAGAATGCGCCTAGTCCTGGTGGGCGGGAAGCTCGAGCTGGCCGGAAGGCGTCAGTACTGTACTGACTATTTTGAGATGGTTCAAAGGCTTCCGGAGGAGCTCGGCATCGCGGAACGAGTTGTGTGGACCGGTCATTTTAGTTGGGATGACGACGCGGGATCGCAATATCTTTATGGTGGCGATGTCTGTGTATTGCCTTTTGACTACGGTGTTACTCTGAACAACAGTTCCCTCGCAGCCGCCAGTACTCACGGCTTGCCTATTATCTCAACCGAATTGCCCAAAGGGCGGGACGAGTCACTGGAGCATGGCCGGAATATCTACCTGTGCCGGCCGCGAGACCATGCCATATTGGCGGAAGCGATACAGCTCCTTCGGGAAGACGTCGACTTGCGTGATCGACTCAGGAACGGAGCGCTCACTCTGGCGCAGGATTCATATCGCTGGGAGACGGCCGGTGCACGCCTAGCCGGGGTCTTGAAGTCAGCGGTTTCCAGCGTGCGCGGCACCGATGCTGCCACCACTGCGTCGCGTATAAACGACGAGCCCGAGCAATCAGCCCAAAAGTCCGTCATCGCCAACATGCCGTCCAACAAGGGTCACGGTAAATTTGCAGGAGAGCTATTTGACCGTCTGCCGGTCCTCTCGCCAGAACTGCCCCAGCGACATGGTAACGATGTTACGGCTCCTCTCGTATCCGTGATCGTTGCGGTTTATAACGTCGATCGCTATCTCTGCCAGTGTTTAGATGCGTTGGTGCATCAGACGTTGAGCAATATTGAGATCATCGTCATCAATGATGCCTCAACGGATCGCAGCGCTGAAATAATCGATGAGTACCGATTGTCTCATCCACATCTCAAAGTAATTAGCTGCGATTCAAATAAGGGCTTGGCTTCCGTCAGAAACATCGGTCTGAGAGCAGCAACCGGACGGTATGTGGCATTCGCTGATGGAGACGATTGGGTCGATGTCAGGATGTGCGAGGTGTTGTACCGTCGAGCCAGCGAACATCATACCGATGTGGTCATCGCCGACGCCACAGTGTTCTATGAAGACTCCAAGAAGTTTAGGCCATTTTTCGATCAATACATTCGGCAGAGATTGGATCCCCGGTTGAGAACGATGCCGTTCGGGTTGCAGAGCGAACCACGCGTGTTGTTATTGGAGCCCGTCGCCTGGACCAAATTATATGATCGGACATTTCTTCAGACGCATGCCATTCAGTTCGAAGAGGGAATGAATTCATATGAAGACATCTGCTTCCACTTTTCCGTGCTCTTGAAGGCCAAGCGCATATTGCTGCTTGACGACCGACTGTTCTTTTACCGTCAGAACCGTCCAGACCAGATATCGGGACGCACCAGCCGGAAGATTTTTGAAGTGTTCTCGGTCTTTGAGCGGATCCATGAGAATTTGGCTGCCTGGCACGCTGACGCCGGCATCTGGTCCCTGCTGATCAAGATCCAGCTTCGGCAGTTCAATTGGTTACTCAGAGATCGGGTCCAATCAAACCACAAGCGCGAGTTTCTCACGTTGGCCGCAAGACAATTGCGCAACATACCTCAAGAAGGTTTCTGCAGGTTTGTTCGCCAGGCCAATGATTATGAACTGGCTACCCTGTTGTGCATGCAGAGAAACTGGCACTCCGCCTACGACAACGTCCTGAGGAACCGGGGGCGATTCTTTTATCTGTGGTCAACCGTGCAGCGTGATGGACTGGCTGCTGTGGTACCGAGAGCGCGTCAATTTGTTCGAGGCATGATAAGTCAATGGTTGACTTCGGCGGCCAGACGGTTGGTGACCAAAGTCCGCCACATTGAGGCATTAAGACAGGCCGGTGGGACGTTACAGGAGACATCCCGTGCAGTCACGGGTCAAGATCATGGCTCACAACGGGGTGAGCCCTTAGTTGAAGTTTGCCGTATAGACAATCATGTGCTGTTCTTGTCCCGCCCCTACGATCTTACTTTGGGTGTCGCCAAGTGGCGTATGGAGTCGGACTATTATCTTGAGCGAACGGCTATTTTTCGAGAAGGCGATATCATCGTGGATGTCGGCGCTTATGTTGGCGAACTGTCCCTCTCCCTCGCGAAAAAGTATCCTTTCGTAAAGGTCTATGCCATCGAGCCGGACCCTGCCTGCTATGAATGCCTCAGAAGAAATGTGGAACTGAACCATCTTGCAAGTGTAGTCGTGATCAACAAGGGGATATCGGGGGATAGAAGCAAAAAAACGCTGTACATTAACGCAGCCCAAAACGGCGTAGCCACTCTCGACGTCCAAATGGCCGCTTCGTACCCTGTACTCCGCATTGCGCAAGTCGAGACAACAACACTAAGTCAATTGTTCGATGAGTATGGCATTTTGCATTGCCGTTTGCTGAAGATCAACGCCCCCGGTGCTGTCCGAGAATGCCTGAAAGGCTTTACCAGAAGAGGCGCAGTGGATCTCCTCTGTGGAGAAGCCCATCTCTCGGATTGTAGCCGCGTCGAACTCGAAGCGGCGAGTTGGCGAATCGCTCGTCAACATTTTTGGAGGACAATCGCTCAGCAGACTCAGTGGAATGTGCGATCGTGGATACATTGGACTCCGAGTTGCATGGAGCCGACCAACGCCGGCCATGACGACCACGCCGACCAATGCGACCAAAGGCTGGCCGAGCGATAACCTGCTTAATGCCTTTGAGGAAGTATTCCGCAGATAACGCAATTAAGCCCGCGTGAGCTCACGAAACGGGCCTTCACATACTCCGGTGAGAAAGTGATCATTCTCCCATTCGTGTTCGTATTGACCGTGGCATTCTTGTCTTTCCTCCATTCCTGCGGCTTGAGGGAAGCAATAGTGAAGGCATACATCGCACTGTTTTTGATGATAGTCATCTCAACCGAGAGTCTTTCCTTGTTGGGCGCGGTCACCTACGAAGCGATACGCCTGGTCTGGATTGCGGTCACGGTTATGTCGCTTGTCTTGCTGGGCTTCGTGCTGAGGGATGCCAACGTTCGAGGATCGATACAACACTGGCTGAGGAGGGTCTCTAATTATGGAGCCTATGAACGCTTTTCGCTGCTGCTTGTTTCCTGCGTGCTATCCATAACCCTCGTCTTAGCACTCGTTTATCCGCCGAACAATTGGGACTCCATGACGTATCACATGGCGCGAGTCGCTCAATGGATTCAGCGTGGCAGTATTGATGTGTATCCCACAGCAAATGACAGACAGACTCACAATCCGCCCTTGGCGGAATGGGCTATCCTTCATCTGCAATTGTTAAGCCAATCAGATAAATTCGCCAACCTCGTTCAATGGTTCAGCTTCTTCGTCTCGATTGTTTTCGTCACGTTAATCGCAAAGGAATTCCGGCTGCCTCTACAGGCGCAATTCTTTGCCTCAGTGGTGGCGGCGACGATTCCCACGGCCATCCTTGAAAGCTCGAGTACACAGAATGACCTTGTTGTCACGTCGTTTTGTGTGGCATTTGCTTTTTTTTTGCTCAGATTCATACGAACCCTGTCTACAAAGGATACCTTCTTTTCCGCGGTGAGTTTGGGTCTAGCCCTCCTTACGAAAGGAACGGCTTATTTATATTGCTGCGCCATCGGCCTAGCACTCGGAGGCGCTTCGGTCTTCGCGAAGACACAGCCGAGACGGCTGGCTTTACTGTATAAATTAGCCTTTATCGTTCTGGTTGCTTTGGTTCTGAACATTGGTCACTTGGTCCGCACTTATCTCGTTTACGGACTTGGTCCTACGAGTCAGACACCTCTTCTGAATGAGGAAATATCGATTACGACAGTTTTTTCCAACCTCGTAAGAAATGCGGCTTTGCATATCGGCACGCCTTTTGACCGGATAAATAGCTATAGCTTTCGAGCACTCCAGATCTTGCTTGGTGACCGGTTAAACGACCCAGCCTCGACACTGGGTACAACGAGGGTCTTGACCCCCTTGTTTTCTCTTCATGAAGACTACGCGGGCAACTTACTTCACTTGATACTCATTACCCTGGCCTTCCTGATTCTGCCTTTTGTGGCACTCTCCCATACAAGAGGAGTTTATCGCTATACGGGCCCCCTGTTATGTGGTGTGCTTGTCCATTGTGCGGCTCTTAAATGGCAACCCTGGGCAACCCGTTATCACACGACCTTGTTCATGCTTGTGGCGCCCTTGATCGCCGCTGTCGGCACAGGCCTTCATTCCCTTCAGAATCAGAAACGGCTTTTTGTCTGTGTGTCAATTCTCCTTTTTGCAGGCAGTATTCCGTTTGTCATTTCGAATCAGACCCGGTCGTTTGTCACGCTGGCAAACCATACAGTTTTAAGCGCAGATGAACCATTCAAACCGTACTTTGTCAATAGACCTGAGCTTTATGCCGACTATAGTGCTGCGGCCAAAATCATCATGGACGAAGGGCCGGAAGAGGTCGGTTTGTGTTTAGGGTATGATGACTATGAGTATCCGTTGTTTGTCCTCCTAGGAAGACATGCGAGTCGAGGTATTCCAAGGCTTAGGCACGTTGGTGTTCTCGACGTATCAAAGATGAAAGAAGACCGGCATCTTGCGCCACCAGCCATTATCCTAGCAACAAAGCGCCTCGACGAGAATCAGATTCATGGCAAAGGGCGGCAAGCCCCTGATGCTTGTCTGGGCAGTAACCACATGATCATTTTCGATTCGGCAAACGTACGCATGTGGAAACTCAAGGCGCCGACCAATACGCGTTAAGAACGCTTCGGTCCTGCATGGAACAACCGTCGTTACTGGCACAGTCCCCGCATGGAGAACTGATTTCCGTAATCATCCCCTGCCACAAGAGTTAGGGGAGGGTTGGCAGAGCAGCGCAAATGCGGTACGCTTTTGGAATCCTTCGCCAAGGGTTCTAAAGGAGGCCGCTTCCCGATGCGAGGCCTGTGCGACAGCATACGCGACGATGGTCCGTCTATGCAACGTTTCCTCCGCGCCGTTGCAGCAACGCACACGCTTACGGAACTGCTCTTGGCCGTGTGGCCGTTGGCCTGCACTTTGGCGCTGCACCTGGTCGAATCTGTGCTGGCCGAGCGCGCCCAGCGCCTGACGCCTTGGCCCCCCTATCCTGCGTGTGGGGCCCCTCTGCGGAGGCAATACGCCCCTTTCAGATAAAAGGCCAAAAGGGCAACAGTGATGAGAACTGATCCGAGACTGGCAGACGCAGGGACTTGGGTTCCCGCAAGCGAGGAACCGGAGGTGGAACTATCAGTTGTGCTACCCTGCTTGAATGAAGCGGAGACTCTAAGAACTTGCATCGAAAAGGCGCAGCGGTCATTGCGCGAGCATCATGTCGCGGGCGAAATCATTGTTGTCGATAACGGCAGCACGGATGGGTCTCAAGCTATTGCCACTCATATGGGGGTGCGTCTTGTCCATGTGGCAGCCAGAGGATACGGCAACGCCTTGATGGGCGGCATCGCAGTCGCACGCGGCAGGTTTATCATCATGGGTGACGCTGATGACAGTTACGACTTCCTGGAAATACCAAAGTTTATCGGCAAACTGCGAGAAGGTTTCGACTTAGTGCAGGGATGTCGCCTACCTTGGGGTGGTGGCCGAGTGCTGTCAGGTGCCATGCCGTTTTTGCATCGCTGGTTGGGCAATCCCATATTCTCGCTGATGGTTCAAAAGTGGTTTCGCGCCCCAATTCATGACGTCTACTGCGGGTTGCGGGGTTTCACAAAAGAACTTTACCACTGCCTCGACCAGCAGTGCACAGGCATGGAGTTCGCGACCGAAATGATCATCAAGTCTAGCCTGTATGGCATGCGCATTGCGGAAGTCCCTATTACGCTGCACCCTGACGGCCGTAAATCCCATGCGCCGCATCTGAAGACTTTTCGCGATGGGTGGCGCACACTGCGCCTCTTCTTGATCTATAGCCCGCAGTGGTTGTTTTTTATGCCAGGCATGCTGCTGATTTTACTGGGACTCATCGGCTACGGGATAGCGATGCCGGGCGTGACGCTAAGGGGAGTAAACTTTGACGCACACACACTGTTGTTTGCCAGCCTCGCTATTCTCTGCGGCTATCAGTCAATCCTCTTCGCCATTTTCAGCAAGACCTTCGCCGTAAGTGAAGGTCTGATGCCTGAAGACCGATTCCTGACTCGCTTCTTTGAACTCGTTACCCTCGAAAAGGGGCTAATCCTAGGAGCGGGAGCGGCGCTCATTGGTTTGACGCTGCTAGGAGCAGCAGTCAATCAATGGCGGATCAGCGACTTTGGGCCGCTCAATTACAGCCACACCATGAGATGGGTTATTCCTGGCGCGACTCTCACCGCTTTGGGATTCCAAACCGTGCTGTCGAGCTTCCTCGTTAGTATCCTGGGCATGCGGCGACGATGATAGACCCACCGCTGCTCGAATGGCCGCAGATGCGATAGGCACGCCTTCAGGGTTCCGCAGAGAAGGTAGCGTGAAAAACAACCGAGGGCGGCAGTTGAGAGTTGCCCTCTGGTCTGGGGCGATAGTACTGGGTTTTCTTCACACTTGGCCTCATCGTCATACCTTACGAACTTAGATAGTACAAAAAAACACTTACAAATTTCTTTGTAAGTGTTCAGGGCGCCTCATGTAAATCCGAGCCGCTTTACATTTTGAGCTGGACAAGCACGCTCTCTTTCCTATAACTTCTTGCACATCGCATATTGCATCAGGACGCTATCACGGGTACGGGGGTAATGATGCCCTTCCTCTGCCTGCGGGCCTGACCTTTTTATGCCTATGAAAAGGAGCTATATACCTCTTGGATATAGAGAGATGATTCCTAAACAATTACTTGAAAATCAATTGCGCACTTTGGACGGCGCGTACACGCGGAGCTGCAACGGCTCTGTCATATGAGGACAGCGCGGCCAAGGGTAGGACAATGGCGGACGTGGTATGCGCGTTTCGACTCTCTCTTGCATCAGCATAGTGCCCGCGACGACAAGGCCGGAACCTTTGCTCGTCGGTTGCTGCGGGAAGGCGAGTCCCTGTGGACATTCCTCGATGTGCCAGGCGTGGAAGCCACCAATAACATCGCGGAACGCGCCCACCGCTTTGGGTGCTGTGGCGCAAACGGAGCCAGGGAACGTGCAGTGAGAAGGGCAATCGCTGGGTGGAGCGGGTGCTGTCGCTCCGTTACACCTGACGCATTCGGGGGCGTCCCACGTTTCCGATGCTGGTCGAAGCAGTTGTTTGTCTGTTTAAAGGCGCAAGGCCTGATTTGAGCTGGCTCACACAGCACGAGTCTCTGCCAGTGCCCTCTACCCCGTGATCACATACCAATGCAGAGCTATCGATTCGTCAAGGTCAGTTTTGGCACTGCACTCCACAAGCAGCGGCTGATTTGTCTGCGCGAGCTGCTGTGCGAGATCGTCTACGATGACATAGATGCGGGAAGGTTTCGAGAGCGAGGTCCATGGCCATGTCTCCTTTGAGCAAAGGGTCGATATGGCTAAGGATTCTCGCCGCAACCTTCCGCTCGCGTCCAGTGGTTAGGAATCCATATGCGTCAAGCGTCTAAGATGATTTCGGTCATTGTCTGTACGTACAACCGCTCAGACAGTTTGAAAAAGACCTTGTGGAGTCTTGCCAACATGTCGATTCCCGCGGATCTGATCTGGGAGTTGGTCGTGGTAGACAACAATTCTTATGATAACACGAAAGAGGTAATTGAGTGTTTTATAGAAACTTCTGGGTTACCTGTACGGTATGTTTTTGAAAGGAAGCAAGGACATTCTTACGCAAGAAACAGAGGGGTAAGAGAAGCAAAAAGTGATATTATTGCTTTTACTGATGATGATTGCATTGCTGATAAATACTGGGTGTCGCATATCGTTGATGAATTTTTATCCGACCCATCTCTCTCCGTACTCGGTGGCAGAGTAGAACTCTATAACCAAGAAGACAGACCTATAACAATCATAACTCATAAGGAAAGAATGCATATCATGTTCTACCAGCAAATTTTTAGCCATATGGTTGGTTGTAATATGGCCTTTGTTAGAAGGGTCTTTGATGAGTCAGGGTACTTTGATACAAGGTTCGGTGCTGGAACCAAAATTCCATGTGTGGAGGACTGGGATTTTATTTATAGGTCGTATAAAAATGGGTATAAGACTGTCTACTCCCCCAATGTTTTAATTTATCATAACCATGGGAGGAGAACCGATAATCAGGTTAATTTGTTGATAAAAGGTTATACTATTGGAAGATGGGCTTTTTATTGTAAACATGCTATGAGGGGAGACATAGATATAGCAAGGACAGCATATATGGAAATATATTGGCTTTTTGTAGGTATTACAAAGCATCTTTTAATGCAAAAATCCATTGATAGACAGAAAAGAGCGATTCGCGCCATCTTATTAGGCGTTATATACTGGATAAAAACTATGAGGGTTTTTCGGAAATTTCTGTGATGCCCTCGAAAATAAAGAATATATAGAGACTATAGTATCTTTACCGGGTTTTGGTATGGCTCCCGTGGGGCGTTTGTCGTATAGTGCTGCCCCTAACATGCAAGCCAGGAGGACTAAGCCATGTTCGGTCCGGGGGCGTATCGACCTGATCCCACCGAAGGGATTACCGCGATTGCAGACTTGCCACCACCAGAGATCGTCGCTTCCAGTCGTACCTACCAACGCCAAGCGTGTCCTCGGTACGGTTACCAGGCTTACCGGGATAAACAGTTCTATCGAACGCTACACGACTTAGGGAATCTCGACCTGTGGTGCCCGCGTGATCTTGTGGTCACCTATTCGCAGCACTACTGTACGAAGTGTCGCAAGTACTTTAACGCGGACCTCTCCGATCTAGCGCCCCCCGGCGGTCAGTACACCCACCGCGTGATTGATCTGGCGGTACGGCTGGTGGTCGAGGACGGCCTGCCCTACCGGCCCGCGAGTTGGCACCTCTGGCGCGGCCACCGTGTCTTTGTCCCTTTTGCCACGATCCAGAACTGGGTCGAGGCGGGGGGGGGAAAAGCGCAGGCGCGCATGGACGCGGCGAGCGTCTCCAGCCGCTGGATGGTGCCGTCGACATGTCCCGCGAGTCTCGCCGCGGTGGAGAGCGCGACAGGGGCCGACGGGGAGACCGCCAGGCCGCCCCGCGCTCCCCCGCCACTCCCCTCCCGTGCCCCGTTGCCATGCCCTGCACACACGGGACCAATGCCCCGACTGATCGACGCCGGGTCCGACAAGGGCCGGTGGCAGATGTCACACCGGGCCGTGCGCGCCATGGCCTGGAGCGTGGGACCGGGATCGGCACTGCGGAGGGCGTCCTGCATCGTTGGCACGCTCTCGGGCGTGAGCGCCACGAGGGACGCCAGCGCTTGCACATCGCGCTTGGTCAGTTTGAGATCACCCCCGAGGACGGCCTGTCGCGCCTCTGGCCCCAGCACCGCAGCCAGGGATTCCACGGCCGCTGCATACGCCCCATCACGCTCAATGGTCGCATGGCCGACCTTATGCTGCGCCGCCAGCACGTAGGAGGTGTTTGATAACTTTTCCTCACTGTGAGGAGAAGGGAGGTCTGTCCGCTTCCCCTGCCTTTTCTGGATATTATACTGCTCACCACGAAAGTAACTCATCTGTTCCGGGGTCAAATTCCGGCGCCCGATTTGGTTGGTAATCATCCAGGCTTTGGCGGCGTCCAGATCGGGCAGGCTCACCTCAACAATGGTGTAGGGCAGGCCATGCCGCTCGCAAATGTCGAGGCGGTTATGGCCATCCAGCAAGATCTGCTCTTCCTGCCAGACCACGAGCGGGTCCCGGCACCCCTCGGCGAGGATATTGGCGTCGAGTTGGGCATACTCCTCCGCGGCGAGTGGCGGAATCAAGGATTGCAAGTCAGGATGCCTCGTGAGTGTCATAAGTTCACTTTCTCTCTAATCTCTTTCATATCAACAACATAGTTGTTCACTTTTGTGTTCACTTTCTGTTCAAACGTGGTTCACTGCAGTTCACAAGTTTGGAGTAGACTATTCCTGTGAACCGAGTGAACCAAGGGACCTAAAGAAACTACTGGCGCTATAACTCCTGTTTTCAGAGAGTTATAGGGGAATTTGCGCAACCTTGTGAACCAACTGTGAACCAGCAGGTTCACAAGGAAACTGTTTGATATATATTGAGTTACGGCTATTTGTGAACTAAAATGCATGTACACGCGCGCGCGATCCCTCCCCACACCCGCCTAGAGCGCTGATGCTCGTTTACAGCGATAGATATAGCTTGGGCTGATGCCAAGTTCGTCCGCAATGAGCTTGGCCGGCATGCCGTCTTCCAGCATGGCTTTGATCCGTTCTTTGCGTCTGGCATCGAGATTGGCATAAGTCCAGACATGGCCATGGAGACCTTCCTCGAGTCGGACATCGAGCGCTTCGACCGTCGGACCTTTGATGCCACGGGATTTCTCAAACTGCATATGGACATGGCAGCCGTCCTCGGCCTGGTGGCCTGGTGGCGGCGTCAGGGCAATAACGGTGTCCAGGTTGTCTTCACGTCCCGACGTGCCGCGTTGTTGGCCGTTCTTGCCGGCATGATGGCCGACAACCACCGTCACGCCACGATGGCGCAACCGGATGAGCCAGGCGTTAATCGGCTCCCAGTCTTGCTTCTTGGATTCATCGAGACCAGGAAAGAGGCAGGAGATGTTGTCGAGAATGAGCACCTTGATCCCCTTGTCTTCCAGCATGGCATCAATAGCGAGGCGGTCCTGCGTCGCGGTCAGCGTCAAATCTCGCCCCGAGCGGGCATAGACGAGTTCACTGGGGAGAAAGTGGAGCCCGGGCGGTGGGTAGTCTCCCGCCAGTTGCCGCAGTCGCTTTTGGAGCGAGTCCAGGGCCATTTCGCCGTCCACAAAGAGGACCTGCACGTGTTGCTGCACGGGCCATTTGAGGAAGGGCCTGGGCATGGTGAGACACAGGGCGAGTTCCAGGAGCCAGTACGTTTTGCCGGCGCCACGGGGCCCGTAGACCATGACGAGCGCCCGTTCAGTCAGCCAGTCGAGATACGGGGCTTTCGGGGGCACGGTGAGGGCGAGGAGGTCTCGACTGGAGACCAGCGAGGCACCCAGGGGCGCGTCCGGTGCGGCGCTCTCCGGGGCCGGCGCACTGGCCCGCACGGCATCGACGGCCTGTTCGAGGTCGGGGGGATGGCCGCGCCATTCCTTATAGCGCGCTTTGATTTTGCCCCACTGCGGGGGAATCGGGCGAAAGTCGGCGAGCGTCGCCAGCGCCTCGGGCTCATACCACGCGGTCAGGGTCGGGGTGCCCAGGATGAGCGCCAGGCGCTCTTCCGCGTCGAGGTCCTCCCAGGTGAGGACGGCTCCCAGCGCGGTGAGGCGGGCGAGGTCCTCGGCCGTGGTGCCAGGGCTGGTGCCGTTGGTGGTGCCGTTCGTGGTCGTCGCCATGCCTAGGCTCCTTTTTTCTGGGTGAGGGCACCGGGCATACGGACACGGCGCACCGGGCTCAGGGCGGGCACCGGGGAGCGGCACGGGGGCCTCGATCCGGCCATCCGGATAGCCGCGGCACACGTCGGACAGACGTCGGCACGTATCGCGGGGTCGTTGTGAGCGGTGGGACCAATAAGCGTTTTGACGGAATCTTTCAGGTGTGCCATACTGCTGCTGCCTTTTCTGGTGGTGCCATGTTGGTCGCATGGCGGTCAGGGGTTTGACGGCTTACGGCTCACCCAGGGACACGGGGGTTCCTCGGTGGGCCGTTCGTCGTTCAGGGCGCCTCGCCAGGGGCGTCACACACGCCCGCCGTCACCGCCTCGTCCTCTTCCCCGTCGTTCCCATTGACATAGGCAATGGTCCCATCGATCAAGCCACAAATGGTGCGGAGCCGTTCGATATCGGCGGTCATGACCGCAATCGTAAACGGATCAATCCCGTCGAGATCGACAATTTCTTGGCGTTTTCGCCCGATGCATTCGTGCAAGAATTTCGTACAGTCCTCGCGGCGGTACGTCCGGGCGAGGACTCCTGCGACGGGGTCGCGCAACTCCAGAACCACCATAGGCACACTCCTCTCTGTGCGCAGCGTCGTCTTCCCCCCTTACTGAAGAAGGGGGCCAGCTATGGCGAAAACGGACATCATGCAAAAAAAAGTTTTACAGGGGTCGCCTGAGGTGTGTGCATCCACGCTCGGCCGCTTTGCGTGTCGTGTCGTACGGCAAGGCATGCTGCGCACAATAGGCTTTAAAATCGCGACCCTGGTGCTTTGCCCGCAGCAAGTGTTGTACCGCCTTGCGCTCTTGCGGCGGGAGCGTGGCTGTCAGGCCCTGGATGACGTCTTCAATGTCGTCCGGGCAGGCCGGCGCCGGCGTGGTCTGGTACCGGGCCTGGTCGGCTCGCGTCAGGGCACTTTCTGGCGTCGCGGTCGTCCGGTTCACGCGGAGTGCGGCATCAAGATACCTGAGGAGTCGGAACGGATCGGCGAGCTCCCCGGTGTCAAAGTCATGCCACCCGGCATGCAGCAAGCCCCGCAGGGGGACGCGCAGGCGCTTGGGCGTCAGGAAGAGATCCTGCGTGGCGACATCCCGCATGATCTGCTGCTGTTCTGGCTCGTCCAGGGTCCCAAACGCGCGTTGGCGCTTGGCCTGCGCGGGCGTAGGACCCATGTGGAGGAGCATCGAGGTGAGTGCATCCGCATGAGCCACCCCCAGGGGGCGGAAGTCCCAGGTCCACAACAGGTCATGCACATACAGGATAAAGGCCAGAGACGGGGTGACCGGCTCCACGCCGCGGATGAGAGCGGGCTGGGTGAAGAGGTACCAGAGGAGGTCAGTACAGCTCAGGGTCGGGCGCTGGCCATCGAGCAGGGTCACACGCGCCTGGATATCCCCCAGCCAGGCCACCGTCGCCGTCGGGGCCTCGGCGGGTTCATACACGGTGACCATGACCGCCGGTGGGGGCATCGGTGCGGTGGGATCGGCGTGATGGGCTGGCAGGAGCAGGGCCTGGAAGAAGCGCACGAGGCCCTGCAGTTGCCTCTCGTCCAAGAGGGGGAACTCAGACATACTCTACTCCTTTCAGCGTGGGAGTGTCATGAACTCCCAAGAGACGACCCTGGCCCTTCCTGCACGCCATGCTCGAGCGCCGCGGTGGGGAAGGAGGCACGCGCAGGGCCACACGTTCCAAGCCCATCATCGGCCGACACCGCCAGCACCCGCACCAGCAGGCCCTCCAGGCGCGCAACCTCCTCACACGTTTTGTGCCACTGATCCGTGCCTGGGGTCCAAAACCGCAGCCCTTTCTTTTGCCGTTCCCACTCCTCCTGTAACGAAGTTTCTTTCTCCCTCTCTCGCTGTGGAAGAGTGGCTGCCGTTTTGTCACTACCCCCTCTCTGGGCAGGTTTCTCCCAGGCAAGGCGGAAGGTATAGGTGTTCACCTCGCAGAAGTTGCCGCGAATCCACAGGACCGTTTTGCGGAGAATGCGCAAGTCAATCAGGCGCTGGATGTGGCGGATCACGGTGCGCCGAGAACAGCGGCACTTCACGGCCAGGTACGTGTAGCTGACGCGCACCACGCCATAGATGCTGGCCAGGTGCGCCAGCTCCTGCGCGGTATGGGTGAGGGATTCTTTCAGGTCACGACGGGCGCGCAAGGCCGCGATAATGGGGGTGGCCATGCCTCACCTCGTTTCTACAGACAAGGTGACCACGGCCGTGTCATGGCGTATGGAGCTCAGGTCAGGTATCATCTAGGTACACCTTTCTTGCAGGCGCAGCGTCAACTGCGCGCGTGAAAGTGTTCTACTGCCGCTGCGGTGCTAGGCTCCCACCATGGCCGCAGCGGTGGGGCGGCTACTCCTCCTGCCCATTGCTGCGCTCCTGAAAGACCCGCGTCATGAGGGTCTCCAGGCGGGCGTTAATCTGCACTTGCTGGCGATTAAATTCCTCCTGCACGTCGAGGCGCTCATCGAGCTTCACCACCAGGGTCGTCAGGCGCCGCAAGAGGTCGTCGTACTCTGCTTGCTCCATGGTATACTGCTCCTCGCCTAGGCACCTGGAGCGGTCCTAGGCGTGACTGCCGAGCTGGCCTGTGCCTCACACAAGTTCCAGCTCGGCGGGCTCTGTCTCGCTCTCGTCGTCATACATCCCAGCCAGATAATCCACCGTCGTTCCCAGCGCCTTCGCAAGCGCGACCGCCACATACACCCGTGGTTCCGCGTGCTTGCCATTCTCAATGCGGTTAATCGTCTCGTAGCGGACTTTGGCGCGCGCGGCGAGCTCTTGCTGCGTCCACCCCCGTTTCTCCCGTTCCTTTGCGACCCGTTGGCCAAAGGTTGCCATGCTACTCTCCTTGCTATGCCATGATGAATACGCAATAGTCATTGTAGCAAACTATCAGTAGAATAGGAAGTTTTTTTGATGGTTGCGTCACTTCTTAGTGGACATCGTATGATGGAAGCGTCATAATATAGATGTCGGTTGGATGTGCCAGCAGACACACAAAAGGGCTGACCCCCGGCGAAGGAAAGCCAGCCCTCGATGCTCAATCCTCCCCAGAAAGAAAGGATGAAGCGATGGCAACAGTACACGACCTGACGACGTCCCGCAAGCCCCAGGGGATCACGCACTATGCGTACCTGGGCGAGCGCTACGGCACGGCCACGCTGCTCACCGGCTCCGGCTACCTGTTCAGGGAAGAGGGCCAGCGGCAGGCGGTCTTGGTGAGCTACAAGGACCCGGCGTTGCTGCTGCTCGGCCTGGTCGTGCTGAGCGAGATGCAACATGAGGTGGATATGCTGGTGGGCGGGTACGCGGCCATCGCGTGTGGGAGGGCGAACTAATGGCACCCACCACTGATCGCCAGGCCTTTCGTACCACCCTGGCCCAGGCCGCCGAGCAGGCCAGGCTGCTGTTGCCCCAGGCCGTCAATGGCCGGATCGAGAGCGCCGTCCGGCTGGTGCTGCAGGCCGATGTCGTGTTCAACCGCGATGGCACGGTGACGGTGGGCAGCAGTAGCGATCCGATGAAGACCCACACCATCGCGGGTGCCACGTGTGACTGCCAGGACTTTGTGCACGGGAAGGGCACCGAAGGGTGGTGCCAGCACCGGATCGCGGCGAATCTGCAGCGGAGTGTTGAGCGGGTGTTGGCGCGGCGCGGTGATCCGGAGCCAGCGCCAGCGGTGGTGCTGCCGGAGCCGATGGAGCCGTACCCTGACAACGATAGCGAGGGCGAGCCGGAGCCCCTGCCCGCACCCGCGCCCTTGCCGGAGGCGCCCGCGAGTGTAAATTGTCACCTCACCATCGGCGGCAGGCAGGTGCAGCTCACCCTCCGCGGCGTGTCGGAAGACGAGGTCCTCACGCGGCTGGAGCGTGTCCTGGCGCGCTACCCCGTGCCCCAGACGCCGGCGCCGCAGCTCAGCCCGCAGCAGTTGAACGCCATGGCGATGCACCGACCGGTCGCGGGCGTGTGCCCGCTCCATCAGGTGCAGATGCAGGAGAATGAGAAGGAGGGGCGCCGGTGGTTTTCGCACCGCACCGCCGAGGGGTGGTGCAAAGGTCGATAGACACAACCCGGGGAGCCACCGCGCTCCCCTTCACCCACGGAGCACACCATGTACGACGAGCATGACGCCGCCGCGTACGCCGAGACGGCTGTTGCCGTACCTTCTACCACAGGGAATGGCGGCGGCGATCGCGGCCGAGCAGGCAGAGTATGACGCCTGTGAGCAGTACTGGAGTAGGGACTAAACACGAGAGGAGACCCGTATGCAATGGAGCATTACATACCACCTGAAGGAATGGCCGTCCGGTAGCTATCACCCCGTACGCGATGGCGTTGACATGATCACGTTTCACCTGGAAGGCGGTAGCATCGAAGTCCTCCATAAGGGCGACTACCTCGAGGTGCGCCAGGTGACACGCGGGGGCAGCCTCGCACGGCTCACCATAGAACCCCAGAGTAGCGATGAGATACGGCTCCGGCTGGAGCCCCCTGCCACCGGGCCAGCCTGAGCGCTGGTCCTCGGAAGGATACCCCGTATGGAAGACTCACGGATCGGGTGGACCAAGGACACCTGGAACCCCTGGCAGGGCTGCCACAAGGTCAGCCCCGGCTGTGCCCACTGTTACATGTTCCGGTGGCAAGCACGCTACGGCAAGGCGCAGGATGTGGTTCTCCGCAGTGCGCGGAGAACCTTTCAGGCCCCGCTACGCTGGCACAAGGCGCGGGGTGCGGGCGACGCCCCGGTCCTCGTGTTTACGTGTTCCCTCTCCGATTTCTTCATTGAAGAGGCCGACCCCTGGCGCGCGGAGGCCTGGGCCATCATCCGCGCCACGCCCGGGCTTACGTACCAAATCCTCACCAAACGGCCTGAGCGTATCCTGGCCTGCCTGCCTCCTGACTGGGGCCGCGGCTACCCCAACGTGTGGCTCGGGGTGAGTGTGGAAAATCAGCGCTGGCTGCCCCGCCTCGCCACCCTGAGCCAGGTGCCTGCCCTGGTACACTTTGCCAGTTTTGAGCCGCTGCTGGGCGCGCTCGGCGATCTCACGCCGTCGTTGCCGTGGCTGGAGTGGGCGATTGTCGGGGGCGAAAGCGGCGAGGACCGCCGTCCCATGGAGCTGGCGTGGTTGCTGGACGTTGTGGCGCAGTGTCAGCGCGCAGGGTTGCCGTGTTTCGTCAAGCAAGACAGCGCCTTCAAGGAGGGCCAGCAGGGACGCATTCCCGACGCCGTGTGGGCCATCAAAGCGTTTCCGCTGGTCCTGGCAGCCACCGCCTAACCACCCGGGAGGGCTGCAGCCCTCCCCCCATCCCCAGAAAGGAGTACACGATGTCCAGCACTACGCCCGCGCTTCCCGACGACGCGGCGCCCCGGGGCCATGCGGCCTTTAAAGCCCTCCTCCAGCGTGGCAAGTCGCGCCTGGCAGACCTGGTGGCCTTGTCGGAGAAGCGCGACCCCTTTTGCGCTGGCACGCCGGGCCAGGTGAAGCTGGCCGCGTGGTTCCACGGCCTATGGACGCAGTATGTCACCAGCGCCCTCGCCCATCTGCGGCGTATCCACTATCTGTTGGTGAGTCAGCGGGATCCCCGGAAGGCGGACGGCACGCCGTACGGCAACACCGAGGCGTGCTGGAAGATCCTCCAGGAGGCCAGTACCTACGCGCGGTACCTGGGGCTCGTGGACCCCCGACGCCTGGAGGATCACCGCAACCCGGAGCCGCATTTCCCCTGGAGTTGGTATGACGCCAGCGCCGAGCCTGCGGTCGTCTGGGAGGAGCCCCTGCCGCAGTGGACCTTGCCGACGATTGCTACTGACCTGGCCGCCGACCTCGATCTGGCCTTTCCGGAGCCCCAGCTGACCGGGTACGACTACAGTGTGGCGTGCCAGCGCTATCACCTGGAAATCTGGGTGGAAAAATCCACCATGAATGACGTGCTCCTGCCCATCACCCAGCGCTACGGCGCGGTGCTCGTGACCAGTGTGGGCTTCCAATCGGTGACCGCGGCCGTGCAACTCATTACCCAGCGCGTCAAGCGGGACGGCAAGCCGACGCGCGTGTTTTATATCTCGGATTTTGATCCGGCAGGCGATCGTATGCCGGTGGCCCTGGCGCGTCAGATCGAGTTTTGGCTCCACGCGTATGCGCCTGAGGCGGACATTAAAGTCTCCACGCTCGCGCTCACCCGGGAACAAGTCCAGCAGTATCAGCTTCCGCGGGTGCCTATTAAAGAGAGTGACCTCCGTAAAGCGGACTTTGAAGAGCGCCACGGGCAGGGTGCGGTCGAGCTCGATGCCCTGGAAGCCCTCTATCCTGGCACGTTGGGGGGCATCGTGCGCACCGCGCTGGATCCGTATCTGGACCGGACCTTAGAGGCGCGGTATGCCGAGACCGCGGAGGAGGCGGCGGCGCAAGCGGCGGAGCGCTGGGAGGCGCAGACGGCCGACGTGCGCGATCGCGTGGCGGAGATACGCGACCAGGCGGAGATCATCTATGGGCGGTATGAGGAGGAGTTGGAGCGATTACAAGCGGCGTTAGAGCAGGAGCTTGCGCCACTGCGGGAGGACCTGGCGACAGTGGAGGCCGACCTCAAGGGCGCCATGGCGGCGTTTGATCCGGCGCTGCCCGAACGACCGGAAGCGGCAGAGGTGGGCGAAGACGAGCCCCGCTGGCTGTATAGTAGCCAGCGGGCGTATTGGGAGCAACTGCGGGCGTATAAGCAGCACAGCCAGGGGCTCGCCCCCGAGGACGACGACGCCTAACCACATAGCCGCCGGGCATCCCTTAAGTGCACACTGCTGTTGTATCGAGTATCTGCACACGGTCAGTACGGGTATGTTGACAGGCTGCCTGCAGGGCAACAACCCCTCGTTATCGGTACGGCCGTCTGCCGTTCGGAATGTTGTCCGCGGACACTGGGCAGGCCTCTTGTCTTTACCCGCACGCTGGAGGGGCACGACCTGTTCGGTCTGGTCACAGCTTCAGTGCCGTAGGTCCTCTGTCAGCACATCCCTGATAGAACAATCAGGTTTCCCCTGATGGTTGAACAATCAGGTTTCCCCCTGATTGTGAAGGGAATATTCCAAGTATTATCATCTTCTCCTAGACCCCGCGCAGAATGGACACAGGTTTCTGAGAGAGGCTGAGGCCTCATGAAAATCGTAACCTGGAATCTCCAACATGGCTCCGTGCCGCGTTGGCGCCAGCAGTTCGACTATCTCCGCCACGAGCTCAGGGCCAACCTCGCCTTCCTGCAAGAGACGTACAATCCCAACCTGCTGCGAGCGCCGGGAGAGCCTTGTGCGGTGTTCCGCTGCTGTACGGGCGCGGACGGGAAGAACCTCTCATGGGGTAGTGCCATCTGGTCGCGGTCCCTGCCACTTGAGGAGTTGCCCCTCGATACGTATCTCGACCAGAGCATGTTTCGCGGAAGAGTCGTGGCAGCAACGGTCATGCTGCGTCCGGGTATGTCGATGACTGTGATCTGCGTGCATGTTCCTACCAGCAAAAATGCTCAAGCCGCCGCCGCGGAGATCTTCAAAGGACTTGCGCCGCTGCTGACGGCCAATATCCCTGTCATTTTCGCGGGCGACCTGAATCTTACGGTCCATGACAAACGTCCGCTTGGTCAATCAGACATATGGATGCGTGATAGGCTTGTCACGGAGTTTGGGTTGGTAAACTGTACGAAATACATCACAGACAGAGCGCGTCTTTGCCAGAATGAGGTCTCTACCCTCAGGGGATATCCGAACCAGATCGACTACATTTTCGCCAGTCGCACGTTTGAGATACACAGCTTCGACGTCTTGGAGGACACAGAAATGAGCGATCATTGGCCTGTTGTCGCTGACGTGACCCTCCCCGCCTGAGACCACCCTGACGCCCCATGTACCCTCTATGCTGGCAGCGGCCTTTTCACGCTGGCGCAACTCGGGATTTCTTCGGGATAGGTATGATGATTCCCAAGCGTCACTGTAGTTAACCAGATGGTTGACTACAGATGCGGTGATGTGTCGTCAGGGGTGCTGGTGATGACCCATGGTCCGTGGCTGCCGGCCGCCGTCGCACCATGGGTGACATAGCCCCCGTTATCGGAAGTAAAATCGCACGGCCAGCTGCCTGAAAGACTCCATACGAGAGTCTCTCAGGCAAGGAGGTTTCTACAGCTTCTCGAACCAAAACAGCAGC
>Ga0207428_10001554_pt1 | contig 23983 bp, 19 predicted proteins | sample RhiMethybrSRZTD1_FD_187600 | JGI IMG/M metagenome (GOLD analysis project Ga0207428, IMG submission 187600) | Populus rhizosphere microbial communities from Tennessee, USA - Rhizosphere MetaG P. TD hybrid SRZTD1 (SPAdes) (version 3) | ecosystem: Host-associated > Plants > Roots > Rhizosphere >...
CTGTCGTGAAGAGGCTGGAGGCGGCAGGCATCAAGCTCGATGAACCAGTGCGAACGGTCGCCGCAACTGGCAACGTCATCACCTACATCACCGATCCCTGGGGCACTCGCGTCGAGATCGTCCAGCGGGGGCCGCTCGGGCCGCAGGTCCAATAGCGGCGGCACGTGCCTGCGCGGTTCGCTTCGGCTTCAACGGAGGTTCGTATGAGTCACTCAGCGCGTTCGATCGGAAGTCTTCTCACGATCGCCATCGTGGGCGCCGCAGTTGCGTGGATCGCGATCCGGCACGGCGCGATCTCCCCCGCTGCCGCGCAGGCGCCGGCCGCCGCGACCTCGGCGCGGCCGCCACTCAGCGATGTGCCGAACCTTCAGTACGACGTCGCCGCCAATTTCCTGAGGAACTCTCCCGACATGAACTTCGGCGAGGTGCTCGGCGTCGCGGTCAACTCCAAAGGCAGCGTCGTCGTGCTGAACCATCCCGGCAGCGCGATGTCGGGGCCGCTCTACGGCAACGCGTCGACGCAGATCCTCGAGTTCGATTCGAACGGCAAGTTCGTCAGAGAAATCGGCCGCGGCGTGTACGGGCTCGGATATGCGCACAGCGTGCGCTTCGACAAGTACGACAACCTCTGGATCGTCGACAAGGGCACGAACTCGGTGATGCGGTTCAATCCCGCCGGGTACGTGACGATGAATCTCGGACGACGGCCCGAAGGTCCCGACGATCCAGAGGAATCGTATTACCGCGGCGGGCGCGGAGCGAACGGGCAGACGGCGGTCCATGTCGACGGCACCTTCCGCCAACCGACCGACGTGGCGTGGGATTCGGACGACAACATCTACGTCAGCGACGGCTATACGAACTCACGCATCGCGAAGTTCGACAAGCGCGGCGCGTGGATCACCTCGTGGGGCTCGCGCGGCAGTGGGGGCACGCATGCCGACGAGAATCCATCGCAGTTCACCACGCCACACAACATCGGCATCGATCGCCAGAACAACGTCTACGTCGCAGATCGGAACAATCGGCGCATCCAGGTGTTCGATCGCGACGGTCGCTTCCAGCGATTCATTCACCTCAACGTGACCTACGACAAGAAGCGGCACCCGGTGCTCGGCAACATGCCGGCGAATCCGCCGGACGAGACGCAGCCGTGGACGATCTGCATCACGAACACGCCGACGCAGTATCTCTTCACGTCGGATTCGGAGCCGGGCCGGATCTACAAGCTGACGCTCGACGGCAAGATCGTCGGTATGTTCGGCGAGTCCGGACGCGACGCGAGGCAGTTCAACTGGATTCACGCGCTGGCCTGTCCGTCGCCGGACACGCTCGTCGTCGCGGACATGAACAACTGGCGCGTGCTGAAGGTGCAGCTCAAGGGGCCTGCGTAACTTTCGCCGCCCTTCGTCCGTTGTACGGCGAGAAGAGTGATTCGCGTATGACCATCGAAGCTCCGGCACTCCCGCGACCCGTCGGCGGTCATTACGACCGGCAGTTCTACAGTGGCATAGCCGTGCTGGCTGCGGTGGTCGTCTTCGTCGGCTTCGCGCCGACGTACTTCCTGCGCGCAAGCTATCAATCCACGCCGCTGCCGACCTATCTGCGCGTGCACGGATTTCTCTTCACGTTGTGGATCGGGCTGTTCATCGCGCAGACCACGCTCATCGCCACGCGACGGACGAACGTGCACCGCCGGATTGGCTGGGCGACCGTGGCGCTGGCCGGGGTGATGGTTGTCGTCGGCACGACGGCGGGCATCTGGTCGATGCGGCGTCAGGTGGAAGCCGGCTTCGAGCAGCAGGCGCAGGCGTTTCTCACGACTCCGCTCTTTTCGATGATTGCGTTTGCCGTGTCGGTTGCGATGGCCATCCGGCTGCGCCGGGATCCGCAATCACACAAACGGCTGATGCTGCTGGCGACGATCAGCATTCTCGATGCGGCCGTGGCGCGGCTGCCGCTCGAAGTCCTGCGCAGCACCACCTGGGCCTACCTGCCGGCCACCGACATCTTCCTGGCCGTGGCGATTCTCTATGACATCGTGTCACGCCACGCGGTGCATCGGGTGTACCTCTGGGGCGGTCTGCTGCTCGTCGTCGAGCAGGCGCTGCGGATCCCGATTGGTGAGACCGCAGCCTGGCAGGCGATCGCCGCGGCGATCCTGAAGTGAGCGCGGCAGGCGCTCGCTGCGCTCGCGCCCGCACCTCGCGACCGCGCCGAAGCCGGGAGGCGAAGGCGGGGAGCGTTTAGTAAGATTTCCGGATGCAACGCACGCTCGCCGAGACAGACCCTGAAATCGCCAGGGCCATCGACAACGAAACGACCCGCCAGGCCGAAGGGCTCGAGCTCATCGCTTCGGAAAACTTCGTGAGCCGCGCCGTGCTCGAGGCCGCCGGCTCGGTGATGACGAACAAGTACGCCGAAGGGTATCCAGGCAAGCGCTACTACGGTGGCTGCGAGTTCGTCGACGTCGCCGAGTCGCTCGCGATCTCCCGCGCCAAAGCGCTGTTCGGCGCCGACCACGCCAACGTGCAGCCGCACTCGGGCGCGCAGGCCAACATGTCGGTCTATCTCACGATCGTCAAGCCTGGCGACACCGTGCTCGGGATGAACCTCGCCCACGGCGGCCACCTCACGCACGGACATCCGCTCAACTTCTCCGGCAAGCTCTACACCATCGTCCCGTATGGCGTCCGGAAGGACGACGAGCGAATCGATTACGAGGAGCTCGAGCACCTCGCCCACGAACGCAAGCCGCAAATGATCATGGTCGGGGCCAGCGCCTACCCTCGGGTGATCGACTTTCCGCGGATCGCCGCCGTGGCGAAGGCGGTCGGCGCGCCGATGGTCGTCGACATGGCGCACGTGGCGGGACTCGTCGCGACCGGATTGCATCCCAGCCCGGTGCCGCACGCCGACTTCTGCACGTCGACGACGCACAAGACGCTGCGCGGTCCGCGCGGCGGGCTGATCCTCTGTCGCGAGCCATGGGCGCGCGATCTCGATCGGGCGCTCTTCCCCGGCGTGCAGGGCGGGCCGCTGATGCACATCATCGCGGCCAAGGCGGTGTGTTTCAAAGAGGCGATGGAACCGACGTTCAAGGACTACCAGCGGCAGATCCTCACCAACGCCCAGCGGCTTGCGGCCGCGCTGCGAACACAGGGGTTCCGCCTGGTGAGCGGCGGCACCGACAACCATCTGATGCTCGTCGACGTGTTCTCGAAGGGCGTCACCGGCAAGCTCGCGGAAGCCGCGCTCGGCAAGGCGGGCATCACCGTGAACAAGAACGCCATCCCGTTCGATCAGAACCCGCCGATGATCGCCAGCGGCATCCGTGTCGGCACACCCGCCGTGACGACGCGTGGCATGCGCGAGGCGGAAATGGATCTGATCGGAGAGCTCATGGCCCGCGTGCTCGCCGCTCCCGAGGACGATCGCACGATCGCGGCGGTCAAATCCGAAGTCGATCGTTTGTGTCGGCGGTTCCCGTTATACCCCGATCGCACCGCTCACCTGGAGCGGGCATGAGCACCGCCGCCGAGTGGGCGTCGCGGGTGGCCGGCGACGGCTGCCCGCTGGACGATCCCCGGCCCGACTCGAACGACTACTGGGACCTGGTCGCGAGACTGACCGTCTCATCGCTGTATCTGTCGAAGAACCAGACGTACCGCGGCCAATGCCAGTTGATCTTCGACCGGCGGCATGTCGCGAGGATCGACCAACTGTCGCGTTCCGAGTGGGCGGCGCTGACCGCCGATCTCTACCTCGCGCAGCAGGCGGTGATGCGTGCGGTGCGGCCGGATCACCTCAACGTCGAATCGCTCGGCAATGTCGTCCCGCATCTGCATTGGCACATCGTGCCGCGGTACGTCGGCGATCCGATGTGGGGCGCACCGATCTGGCAGGTGCCACTCGACACGATGCCCGACACGCGCCTGCCCGACGCTGAACGCACGCAGCTGATCGCGGCGCTGCGCGAGGCACTGTTTCAGCGCGCGTCCTAGCCTTTTGGTCTGAACTGGAAGCTTCGAATCGCCGCCTCTTCGTCGTCGAAGGTCTCGAAGGCCGTGCGCAACTTCGCCAGCGTGAACAATCGTTGCCCACGCGCGTTCAAATGCAGCAGACGCAAGTCGCCCCCGCTCTCGCGCACGGTCTTGAGCTTTGCCGCCATCATGCCGACGCCGGAGCTGTCGATCGACGTCACGCCATTGAGATCGACGATGATTCGCACGCACCCACGGTCGATCAACTCGTGAATCTTGCGGCGGAACGCCAGGTCGCCATCGTCGAGACGCATCTCGCCCGACAGGGTCAAAATCGTCACATCCTCGGCGACGCGTTCGTCGATGTGCAGCTTCGGCTCTGACATGAGTCGCGATTATAACGAGCAGGCGTCGGGCCCGATCGCATCGGGTAGTCTCGAACACGTGTGGCACGCACTCGCCGCGATGCTGGCGTCGCTCTACGTGTCGGCACGCCGGTTTCACATCCGCGGCGTACCGCGCGTCTCCGGACGCATCCTCTACCAGCTCATGCGTTGGAGGCATCGCGAGCTGACGGCCAGGCCGGCGAGCCGCATGGCGGATCAAGCGGAGGCATCGCCGATCGGACCGCACGATCGCGTTCGCATTGCAGGTCTCACGTGGTCAGTACCGCACGACGATCGCAAGCCGGGAAGCCTCTCGGACCGGCTGCTTCGGGGCGAGCTTCCACTGGCCGACATCCTGTACACGCGGCAGTTCGCGCGGGGCGGCGTCATGATCGACATCGGCGCGAACATCGGCACAACGGCGATTCCGCGACTGCTGCTCGGCCACGTCGATCGCGTCTACGGTGTCGAGCCCGATCCAGCCAACTACGCCTGCCTGCGGCGCACGATCGCCGACAACGGCCTCGAGCAGTACATGTCGTTCGATCGCGTCGCGCTTGGCGCCGTTGACGGCGAAGCCGATCTCCTCGTGGAGAGCCGGTTGGGTCGCCATCGCCTTCTGGCCGCCGGTACGACGGCGACGTCGACGATTCGTGTGCCCACACTGCGGCTCGATACATGGTCTCAACGTCTCGGCCCGGACCTCGATCGCGTGCGGTACGTGAAGTGCGACACGCAGGGATGGGAAGCACACGTGTTCGCCGGCGCCACGGCGCTGCTCGCCCACCGATCGATTCTCTGGGAGATTGAGATCTGTCCTGGCCTGCTCACCGCCGCCGGCTCGACGCTGGAGGACCTGTGCGCAACCGTGGCGCAGCACTTTCAGTGGTTTGTCGATCTGCGCGCGGACGATGAGACACTGGATCGCCAGCCGACGGCCAACCTCGCCGCGGCAGTGAAACGAACCGTGGCTGGACGACGCAACTACACGAACGTGATCCTCGGAAACTGATGTCCTCGAATCCAAACACCGGCGCCTCTGAGCTGAACGCGCTCGTGGAAGAGGTGTTTGGCGACGACGGCGCGATTGCGCGCGCACTGTCTGGCTTCGAGCCTCGCGACGGCCAACGGAGGATGGCGCAAGCGGTGGCAACGGTTCTGGATGACGGCGGCACCTTGCTCGCCGAGGCGGGCACCGGTACCGGCAAGACGCTGGCGTATCTCATCCCGGCGATCCTGAGCCGCCAACGCGTGCTCGTCTCGACGGGCACGAAGAATCTGCAGGAACAGATTTACTTCAAGGATCTGCCCGCGCTGCGTGACGCGCTCGGCGTGCCGTTCACGGCCACGCTGATGAAGGGGCGTTCGAATTACCTGTGCCTCCATCGGCTCGACGCGTTCAGCGACGTCGAGGCCGATCAGGGCGCCGATGAGCCGCTCGGGTCGGAACGAATGGTGTTCCTGCCCATCGTCCGCGAATGGGCCGGGACCACGGCAACAGGAGACCGTGCCGAACTGCGCGAGCTGCCGGAGGACGTCGCGATCTGGAAAGAGCTCTCCGCTGACGCCGACGCCTGCCTGGGCAGCGACTGCCCGCGCTACGACGACTGTTTCGTCACGCGGATGCGTCAGCGCGCCGCCGAGTCCGACGTGGTCATCGTCAATCACCACCTGCTGTGCGCCGATGCGTCCGTGCGGCAGAGCGCGTACGGCGAGGTCATTCCGTCGTGCGCCACGCTCGTGATCGACGAGGCGCATCAGCTCGAGGACGTCGCGACGCAGTATTTCGGCATCTCGTTCAGCATCTATCGCGTCGACGATCTCGTCCACGACGGTGAACGGATGCTGGCCGCGGGTGAGTTCGACCCCGCGCAGACGCAGGCCGTGACGGCGGCACTCTTCCGCACGGCCGAGGCGGCGCGCCAGTTCTTCTCCGGAATCACCTTCGCGCGCGGCCTTCAGACGGCGCCGGATCCACGCGTGCGCTACACGGCGGACGACATCGCTGAACACGCTGAAGACGGATTCACGCTCGCCGGCGCCTTCGAAGAGCTGGAGGCCGCACTGGCTCGCGCACAAGGCGGGAGGGGCGACGATGACGTGCCTCCGCCGCCCAACGAGGCCGCCGCAACGATCGAACGGCGCGCGCGCGAGTTGCGAAGTGATTTGCGTTTCCTGCTTCGAGCGGACGATCCCGATTTCGTGTACTACGTCGAGCAGCGTGGCCGCAGCGTGTTCCTGCGGGCCTCTCCAGTCGATGTCTCACGCATCATTCAACGGGCGCTGTTCGATCGGTTCCGCACGATGGTGCTGACGTCGGCGACGCTGGCGGTTGACGGGGCGTTCGCGTACGTGAAGGGGCGTCTCGGCATCGGCGACGCGATCGAGCTTCGCGTGGCATCGGAGTTCGACTACGCGACGCAGGCGCTGTTGTACCTGCCGCGGCGGATGCCGCCCCCCAGGTCGCCAACGTTCGCCGAGGCGGTGGCGCGCGAAACGATCGCGCTGCTGACCCGGTCGCAGGGGCGTGCCTTCGTGCTGTTCACGAGCTACAAGGTGCTTCGCGCCGTGCAGCCATTCGTCGAAATGGCAGTGCCCTATCCGGTCCTCGTGCAGGGCACCGCACCGCGCTCCGCGCTGATCGACGAGTTCCGATCGACGCCCAATGCCATCCTGCTCGCGACATCCAGCTTCTGGCAGGGCGTCGATGTCGTCGGCGAGGCCCTGAGCTGCGTCGTCATCGACAAGCTGCCGTTCGCCTCGCCTGGCGACCCGGTGACGGCCGCCCGCATCGACGCGGTCACCGCGAATGGCGGGAATGCCTTTGCGGACTATCAGGTGCCGCTTGCCATCCTCACGCTACAACAGGGCTTGGGCCGTTTGATTCGCCATCGAGGCGACCGGGGCGTGCTCGCCATCCTCGACCCGCGACTGCGGACCATGGGATACGGCCGGCGGTTTCTGTCGTCGCTGCCGCCCGCGCCTGTGACATCCGACCTTGCTGCGGTCGATCGATTCTTCACGTAGCGCGCCGTCGTGGCGAGTGCGAGGCGATGGCTACGACGTGGACCGAGGGCAGGGCAGCATCCACCGCGGATCGGTCGACACATCGCCGAGATCACGTCTGATGAGCACGTCGTAGGCGTCGAGGCCTGTCGCCCCGAACGTCGTCATCCCACCGTTGCGGTAGCGTTCGTGCAGGTAGGTCGCGAGACGTGGAAAGGTCTCGTCGAATCTGTCACCCGTTCGGACGATGACCACCGGGACATTCTGCGTGGCGAGTTGCTCGATCGTTCGATGTTGATCGGGCTCCGACGACCAGTGCCTGCCGAGCACGACGGCCATACCGCCGGCAAAGCCGCGCTGTGAGAAGTAATACACCTCCGGTGCGAACCACGTCACCAGCACGTGCGCGTCGGCCGGCGTGCATGAGTTCAGGTAGGTGACGAGCGCGGCCGTCGGCGCCATCGCGGGAAAGAAACGCGAGCCTGGTGCGGGCGGACCAAACGGCGTGGCTAGGGCGACAAGGCGTTGGATCACGACGAGCGGTATCCGCTGGACGTGAAGTCCGCGCGCCTGCGCGACGATAGCGGCTGCGGCGATCGCGGCCGCAATCAAGCCGATCTGACGCGACGAGAGGCGTCCATGTGGAGTGTGAATAAGGCTTGGCCATTCGCGGCGGCCGACGAGCGACGCCGCAAGAACGGCAGCCGGTGGGATGGCGGCCCCAATGCGCGCCGCAATCGGATCCCGCAGGATGAAGACACAGACGCAGGCCAGCAGCACGGCGCCGCCGATGATTTTCGCATCTGGTTCTGGCGTTGCCGCATGACGCGCGCGCCATCCGACCGCCACGCGCAGCAGCGCCGCCGGGACCATCGTGACGGTCAGCACATACATGACCGATGTGGAATCGAACGCGAGACGCGGCGCCCCGAACAGCTCCGAGCGCTCTCCTTCCTGAGCCGCGTAGGCCGCGATCTGTCTGAACGCCTCCGGCAGGCCAACGACGGCCTGCAGGAAGACAAGCGCCGGCGCTGCGGACAGGAGCACCGCCGCAACGTAGACAGCAGCGTCCGACGACATTTGGCGGGGAGATGGCAATCGTCGCGCGATGATGGTCGCGAGCGACGTCAGCATGACGAACAACCCGTTGTCGTAGCGAAACAACGCCGCGAACGCCGTCACCGCACCCGCCACACAGAGACGACCACGCGTGGGTGAGTCCGCATAGCGCCAGGCGAGCGTCAGCCCCAGCATGTAGAAGAGCACCTTGTCATAGTCGTAGTAGCGCGGCTGCGCGAGCGCGGTCAGACCGGCGGTTGCGAGTGCAAGCAGTAATGAGCCGGTGAGCATCTCAACCAACCAGAACGTCAACGCGCCCGACAGGGCGATCGCCGCGCTGGTGAGAACGGCTTCACCGAGCAGTCCACCGCCGGTGAGCGCTTGTGCGGCTGCCGATGCGTACAGGGTCAAGAAGTATCCAGGGTCGCGAAAGTCGGCGAATGGATGATCCCCATAGGCGAGGATCTGTCGACCTCGGGAAATCCGGTCGAAATGGTCGTTGAGAAAACTGACCCGGAGCAGCAGGACGCCACCAAGCGCGAGCCACACGATGACGGCAAGAACGGACTTCTGCGAGGGCCGCACGTCACGGGGCATTCGCACCCATTTTCAGCCGATTTACTTTGGTGGATGAGCCGGGAGGCCGCCCCAACGTCTGAATCGATTCAGACGCAGGTGCGTCGCGGGATCAGCCTACCGTCTCAAAGCCGATCGGCGTTTCCGCGCCACGCAGGCTGCGGTGATGCCAACGGTGCTCAGCCAAAGAGTACTCGGCTCGGGCACGGACACGGGAGAGCCCGCACCGGAGACGGTGACGATCACTGCCTGATCGGGACGATCGGCGGAGCGATCGATCAGCGAGAGTCGCGGCTTGAAGCTGACCGTGAAAACGAGATCACCGTCTGGCAACAGATCGAAGCCACTGAAGTCGTTGAGCGTCAGCTGAAGATCGGGGGCTTCAGTCGTGAGCCCGGATGGGTTAATCAAGTAGGTCAGTCGCAGCGGTGTATCCGTGCCAGGGATGAAGACCTCGTTGAACGACGCGTCGCCGACGTTGAGGGTGAGAGCTGTCGGTGTCCCTGGTCCGGCAAGCGTCTCCATCAGACCCACGCTCAAGAAATCGACGTCGACGTGGAGCAGGTCTCCCGCGTCGGCCGCGTCGGGCACGAACACCGGAGCGCCAAACACGAGGATCGGGTCCACGCAGAGCGCGGGGTTGACTTGACACGGAATGTCTGCCCAACTCACATCGACGTCGTTATCGAGGGAAATCGGTGCTGCGATTGCCGTGATAGGGGCACTAAACAGCAAGATCGCGATGAGCACCGTCAACGCCGGCATGTTCCGCCTGGGAGTCATGGGCACCTCGATGGATGAGCTGGGATCCCGCTATGTATCAGGAGTCATCGCTGGCGTCAAGTCTTGCCTGTCCAGGGATTCAAGGCTGCTTGACGGGCAGATTGGGCCGGCGTTTCGGGCGACGCTGCCGCCGGGACCCGTCATCTCGGACCTCGCTGCAGTCGAGCGTTTCTTCAAGTAAACTGATGGATACAGTTTTTATCCTCTGGAGGGTTTCCATGCGGATCAGAGTGCTCCGCGGCGTCGTGGCCCTGGTGGTTGTCTGTGCGTTCGCGGCACCAGCGCTCGCGCAGAGCGTGGTGCGCGGCAAGGTCACGGATGCGCAGGGCAAACCAGTGCCGGACGCGATGGTCGAATTCGCGTCGACCGATTCGAATCGTAAGACCTCGACCAAGACCGACAAGAACGGCGAATTCCTTCAGGTAGGGTTGCAATCGGGCGGGTATAAGGTGACCGCCTCGAAGCAGGGGGTCGGTTCGCAAACGAAGGACGCGTCGGTCAAGCAGGGGCCGAGCCAGCTCAACTTCACCATCAGCGCCTCCAGCGGGGCAAGCGCAGCGGACAAGGAAGCCGCGGCGGCGGTGAACGTGGCGGCGACGGCGGCCGTTGAAGCGATGAAGGCGGGGCGCCATGACGAGGCGATTGCCAAGTTCAACGAGGTGATCGCGAAGGTCCCGAACTGCGTCGACTGCTACTACAACCTCGGCGTCGCCTATCAGAGTAAGCAGCAGTACGCGGAAGCGGAAACGGCGTTCAAGAAAGTGATCGAGCTCAAGCCCGATCACGGTGATGCCTACACCGGTCTTGCCACCATCTACAACGCGCAGAAGAAATTCGATCTCGCATCCGAGGCGAGCGCCAATGCCGCTAAGTACTCCGCCGGCGTCGGCGGCGGTGGCAGCGCTGAGGCCAGCTACAACCAGGGCGTGATCTTCTTCAACGCCGGCAAGTTCGCCGAGGCGCGTGACCAGTTCGCAGCGGCGACGAAAGCCGACCCGAACAACGCGATGGCTCAGTATCAGCTCGGCATGACGGCGCTGAACCTCGGCCAGATTCCCGAAGCGGTGAGCGCGCTCGAGGCGTATCTGAAGATCGATCCGAACGGACCGAAGGCTGGAGAAGTGAAGGCCGCACTGCCGGCGCTGCAGCAGATGTTGAAGAAATAGGCTCTGGGCTTTTGGCTTTCGGCTTCAGGCTGGTTGACGGGCTCGCGGCATTGCTGGCCGCGAGCTCGAGGCCCAAAGCCTAGAGTCCAAAGCCAAGAGCCATGTCCGCGATCGCCTCCAACCTCGCCGCCATCCGCGAGCGTATCGCCACCGCGGCTCAGTCAGTCGGCCGCGACCCCTCGTCGGTCTGTCTCATCGCCGTTTCCAAGACATTTCCGCTTGACGCCGTGCGCGCAGCCTATGAGGCCGGACAGCGGAACTTTGGCGAAAACCGGGTCCAGGAAGCACTACAGAAGATCGAACGATCTGCCGACCTATCAATCAGGTGGCATTTGCTTGGCCACCTGCAGACGAACAAGGCGCGGAAGGCCGCGGCGTCGTTTGCGGTCGTGCAGTCGGTCGACAGCGTCGACGTGCTGCACAAGCTCGATCGGGCGGCCGAGGAAGCGGGCTGCGCGCTGGAGCTGCTGATTCAAGTGGACCTGGCTGGAGAGGCGACCAAGTTCGGCGTGGCGCCCGCCGACGTGCCGCCGCTGTTCGAAGCGTCCGCGGCGTGCCGCGCAGCCAAGGTCATCGGGCTGATGACACTGCCGCCGCTGCCCGAAACGGCAGAAGAGGCGCGCCCGTGGTTCCGTCAACTTCGAGAGCTGCGGGACGGGTGGCTGGCTGAGGGAGTGCCGGCCGCGATGCTTCGAGAGCTGTCGATGGGCATGAGCAGCGACTTCGAAGTCGCCATCCAGGAAGGCGCCACGATGGTGCGAGTCGGGACGGCCATCTTCGGAACCAGGCCCCAGGGCCCAAGGCTCAGGCCCCAGGCCTCGGAGCGGTCAAACGGTAAGGACAACTGAGGCCTGACGCTGGGGCCTAGGCCTGGACCCTGTGGCCGACGATGAGGGTGAGAATCGCGATGACCAACAACGACGACCACGGACAGGTGACCGACACCAGGCGCCTGCCCTCGCCCGACCGCCACTCGGTCCCGACGCCGCTCGATGTGCGTCAGGCCAAGTTCAGCTCGGCGATCAAGGGCTACGACAAGTCCGAGGTCAACGCGTTCCTCCTCGAAGCTGCTGACGGCTACGAACAGGCGCTGCGCGAGAACGAGCGTCTACGCCAGGACCTGATTCGTCTCGAGGCATCGATCCGCCAGTATCGCGAGCTCGAAGGTGCGTTGAAGGGTGCGTTGATGAGCGCGCAGAAGGTCTCCGAGGACATGAAAGTGAACGCGCAGCAGGAAGCCGCGCGTATCGTCCGCGAGGCCGAAGGACACGTCGAAGTGTTGATGGCGCGGACGCAGGGGCAGCTCGAAGACGTGCAGCGCGCGATCGACGGCTTGCGCGCCAAGCGGCGCGAGTCGGAGCTCGCCGTCGAGTCGATCATCGGCGCGCTGCAGAACACGCTCGAGTTCGTCCGCGAACAGGATCAGCGCGATCGCGTGGTGTTGTTGAGGCCGAACGAAGCGATTCCTGCTTAGCAGCAATTCAGAATTCAGAAGTCAGAATTCAGACACTGAATCGGGGTGAACGGCGTGATGCTTTTCACCCCTTTCTTTCCTACAACTTAGCGTCTGAATTCTGCATTCTGCATTTCCTCGTGTCACCGAATCGTCACGAACCATTGCGGGTGGTACGCCGTCAAAGAATCAGGTGGTGGAAAAATGAACGTGCTGACGCTTCTCTTTGGCGTCTCTTTGATCCTCTTTGGCTTCGTGACAATGGTCCGGAAAGTGCACGATCGCTCTTTTCAGGAAAGCGTCGCGATGTTGCAAGACGCTCGCGACAAGGCGCCGGTCATCTCGGCATTCGCGGCTCTCATGGTGCCAATCGTCTCGGCGATCTCGGGTGGGATCGCGTTCCTCGTACTCGCCGTCATGATGGGACGTTGGTGAAATCTGAATGCAGAATTCAGATTGCTGAATTCAGACACTGAATCGGGTAAAAGGCGCAACGCGTTTCGTCCACGTCTTACAAACGACTCAGCGTCTGAATTCTGAATTCTGAATTCTGCATTACGCCGTTCACGCAATGTGAGCGCCCTTCGTCTCCACATACACCGCATATAACGACTGACTCGCGGTCATGAAGAGGCGATTGCGCCTCGCCCCGCCGAAGCACACGTTCGCGCACGTCTCCGGCAACCGAATCATCCCGATGCGCTCGCCCGCGGGCGAGACGACCTGCACGCCGGGCCGCGCGCCGGCCCAGATGTTGCCATCCGCGTCACAGCGAATGCCGTCGGCGGCCGATGGCGCGCCGGTGCCCGGAATATCGAGCTGCGCGAGCCGCTTGCCTCCGCGAAGCGCCGAGCCGTCCACATCCCACGCTTTGATGTCGCGCGGCATACCGGTATCAGCCACGTACAGCCGCTTGTAGTCGGGCGAGAAGCACAGACCGTTGGGCTGGCCGACGTCGTCGGCGACTTTCGCCACCTGCCCCGTCTTCGGATCGACGCGATACACCGCCGGCTTGTTCTCCGACTCCGCTTTGAATCCCTCGTAGTTGCCGTTGATGCCGTAAGTCGGATCGGTAAACCAGATGCCACCATCAGGATGCACGACGATGTCGTTGGGTGAGTTGAGCCGCCTGCCCTCGAACTTGTCGGCGACCGTGGTGATCGTGCCGTCGCGCTCGTATCGCGACACGCGCCGGTTGCCATGCTCGCAGGACAGCTGCCGCCCCTCGTAATCGAAGGTGTTGCCGTTGCTGTAGCCCGCAGGAGTGCGGAACGTCGTCACACGACTGTCCTCGTCAATCCATCGCATCTGCACGTTGTTCGGGATGTCGCTCCAGATCAGATACCGGCCGACGCCGTTCCACGCCGGTCCTTCGGCCCACAGCGTGCCGATGTGCATCCGCTTGATCACCGTGTTGAACACGATGTACTTCCGAAAGGCGGGCGCGAGCGCGATGATGTCCGGATCGGGATACGGCATCGGCCCCGGCTGCGCCCAGTCGCGCGGCGTCGGATTCGGAGAGACCGGCTGCGGCGGACCCTGAGCGAAGACGCGCACGGCCGCTGCCATCCCGAGTGTGGTCGTCAGAAACGCTCGCCGATCGTGTCGTGTCATGAGCAGGGCTCTCGGCTTTGGGCTTTCGGCTCTGGGTTTTTTGAGTCGTGCGTCTTGCGTTTGGTTACATCGTTGCTGCGTTGAGCTGCGATTCGACGAACGGCGCCTCGTTCACCTGCGGTCGCTTCTTCCGTGCCGCGACCAGATACCACTCGCGCGCGGATGCGAGGATGACGACCAGCACGATCGCCATGAAGAACAGCGCCAGCGCCGCATCGACGCGATCGTTGAAGATCATGCGGGCCGTGTTCGGCGCGGTGCTGTTGGCGAGCGACGCCGCGTGCGAGAGGAACCCGAGCTTCGGGTCGGGCGAGAACACCTTCTGCCATCCCGCGGTGAGCGTGGCGGCGGCCAGCCACGCCAGCGGGACCAGCGGCACCCACGAGTAGCGCAGCTTGCCCATCTTCACCAGGATCGTCGTCGCTACACACAACGCGACTGCGGCGAGCAACTGGTTGGCGATGCCGAAGAGCGGCCACAGCGAGTTGATGCCGCCGAGCGGATCGACGACGCCTTGATACAGGAAGTAGCCCCAGCCCAGGACCACGAGCAGCGACGACAGCAGGATGCTCGGGTACCACGACGTGCGGCCAAGCGGGGCGTAGATGTGGCCGAGCAGCTCCTGGAGCATGAAGCGGCCGACGCGCGTGCCCGCGTCGATCGTCGTCAGGATGAACACCGCCTCGAACATGATCGCGAAGTGATACCAGAGCGCGAGGCCTGGGCCGGTGAAGACATTCCCGAGAATCGCAGCCATGCCGACCGCGAGGCTCGGCGCGCCGCCGGTGCGCGACAGCAGCGTCGTTTCCCCCATCTGCCGTGCCAGATCGTTCAGTTGCTGGGGACTGACCATGAACCCCCACTGCGCGATCGTCTGGGCCGCGGTCTCGGAGGTGGCGCCGAGCGTCGCCGGCCCGACGTTCATCGCGAAGTAGACGCCCGGATCGAGCGTCGCCGCCGCGACCATCGCCATCACGCCGACCAGCGACTCGGTCAGCATGCTGCCGTAGCCGACGAGCCTCGCGTCCGGCTCGCACGACACCATCTTCGGCGTCGTTCCGCTCGAGATGAGCGCGTGGAATCCGGACACCGCGCCGCAGGCGATCGTGATGAACGCGAACGGGAACAGCTTGCCGGCGAACACCGGACCGCTGCCGTCGATGAACTGCGTCACCGCCGGCATCTTCAGCGTCGGCATCACGAGAAGAATCGCCACCGCCAGAATCAGAATCGTGCCGACCTTCATGAACGCCGACAGGTAGTCGCGTGGCGCCAGCAGCAGCCAGACGGGAAGGACGGACGCGATGAAGCCGTACACCATGACGGCCCACGACAGCGACGTGCCCGGCCAGGTGAAGGCCGATGCCCAGGTCGGATGCTGCGACACCCACTGGCCACCGATCAGCGCCGCGAGCAGCAGGGCAATGCCGATGGCGGTCGCTTCGGCGACTTTGCCGGGCCGTACCGCATTCATCCACCAGCCCATGATCAGCGCGATCGGGATCGTCATCGACAGCGTGAACAATCCCCACGGGCTGTCGCGCAGCGCGTTCACGACGACGAGCGCGAGGACAGCGAGCAGGATGATCATGATCGCGAAGATCGCGACCATCGCCGCGAGACCGGCGACCGGGTTCACTTCCTCCTTCGCGATCTGTCCGAGCGACTTGCCGTCGCGCCGGATCGACGCGCACAGAATCAGAAAGTCCTGAACCGCACCACCGAGGACCACGCCCGCGATCAACCAGATGGTGCCGGGGAGGAAGCCAAACTGTGCGGCCAAGGTCGGGCCGACCAGCGGACCCGCGCCCGAGATCGCCGAGAAGTGATGGCCGAACAGGATCCACTTGTTCGTCGGATGGAAGTCGCGTCCGTTGTTCAACCGCTCGGCCGGCGTCGCGCGGCGTGCGTCGAGCTCGAACACCTTGACCGCGATGAAGCGAGAGTAGAAGCGATACGCGACGAGATAGCTGCAGACGGCGGCGACAATGAGCCACGCGGCGCCGATTGTTTCTCCGCGCGCCAACGCGATGTAGCCGAACGCCACGGCTCCCAGTACCGCAACACCAATCCAGATGACAGCGCTTAGCAACCGATTCATGTCACTTGAAACTCAGATAGGCGATCGTGTTTGCCGCCGATTCAGCGACCCATAGTCTAGTCCCGAGTCTGCGCGGCGGCTGCCGATCGCTGCCCGCCGTCAGGCCGGTCGCCCCTACGTTAGCGCCGGACAAGGGAAACTCGGTGGTCACCCCGTCGGGAGTGACCCGCCCGATGACCGATCCTTTCGTGTACCAGACGTTGCGATCGGGGCCTACGGCGATGTTGATCGGCGATCCCATCTGACTGGGAATCGGGAACTCGGTGATGCTCCCGGTCATCGTGATCCGCCCGACGCGGTTGCCGTCGGGCCGGCGGCCGTCCATCTGGCCAGCGAGCTCGACGAACCACATATTGCCGTCAGCACCGGCAGTAATGTCGCCGGGGCCGCTGTTCGGGCGCGGCAACGGGAACTCGGTGATCTCGCCTCTCGGGGTAATCCGGCCGATCTTGCTGGCGTGGAATTCCGAGAACCAGATGTTGGCATCAGGTCCAGCCGCAAGAGCGCGGGGACCCGAGTCGGGCGTCGGTATCTGGAACTCGGCGATCTCGCCCTTCGGCGTGATCCGGCCGATCTTGCCCCCGCCGAACTCGCCGAACCAGATGTTGCCGTCGGCGCCGAGCGCGATCGCGCGCGGCATGCTGTTGGGCGTCGGGATTGCGAACTCGGCAATGGTGCCATCGGGCGCGATCCGGCCCATGCGATTGCCCGTGTGCTCCGAGAACCACATGTTGCCATCGGCACCCAGGGCAATGATGCGCGGCGAGCTGTTCGGATTGGGCAGCGAAAATTCCCGCAGCGCGGACCCGTCGGGGTTCATCCGGCCGATACGGTTACCAGCGCTTTCGGTGAACCACACGGTCCCGTCTTGAGCGAGCGCGATGGTCGTCGGACCGCTGCCGGGATTCGGGAGCGGGAACTCCGTGGCGGGTCCCTCGGCGAGCGTGAGTCGCTCATCCGGACGAAGCCAGCGCTGCTGCGCGAATGCGGCCATCGTAAGGCACAGTATCCCTAGCGCGCACATGAACTTAAGCGTCATAATTGGGGTCTGGCCTCGGGAGGAGTGTGCCCCGAGCCGTAATGTTATAGTTCACGGCCTTCTGGCGTAGCTAGAGATGATGAAATCGCGACGGATGCAGCGCACGTTGATCGCGGCTGGATGTGCTTTGGCGGCCGTTTCCGCCTGGTCGTCCGGCAGCATCGACGCGGCCCGTTCGCCGCAATCGCCGGCCAATCCATCCGCTGCCGTGGGTAGAGCGGACGCTTCAGCGTCCGCGGACACGGCGCCGGCTAAAGCCGGCGCTCTACGTATCCAGACACAAGCTCAAGCGACACCGCCCGATCCGGCAATCGTCAAGCAGTACTGCGTCACGTGTCATAGCGAACGGTTGAAGACCGGCGGCCTGTCCCTGGAAGGCCTCAGCCCTGCCGAGGCAGGCGCGCACGCCGACGTATGGGAGAAGGTCGCTCTGAAGCTTCGCGGCGGGATGATGCCGCCTCAGGGGATGCCCCGTCCCGATCAGCCGACCCTCGAGCGCTTCACCGTCAGCCTCGAACAGACGCTGAACCGCGCCGCTCTGCCGTCGCCTGATCCCGGCCACAAGCCGGTGCATCGCCTGAACCGCACCGAATACGGCAACGCCATCCGCGATCTGCTCGACCTCGACGTCGACGTCGCCGATCTGCTGCCGGCCGACGACGAGAGTCACGGGTTCGACAACATCGCGGGCGTGCTGCGTGTGTCGCCGTCGCTGCTCGAGCAGTACCTCGCCGCGGCGCGCCAGATCGCTAGCCTCGCCGTCGGCTCCGATCGCGACGTTCTTCGCCTGGCCTACCGCATTCCGCCCGATGACTCGCAGGAGGACCACGTCGACGGGCTTCCGTTGGGTACGCGTGGCGGCATGCTCTTCAAGCACAACTTCCCGCAGGACGCGACCTACGAGTTCGGCGTCATCCTGCTTCGCAACATCGTCGGGTACATGAAGGGGCTCGAGTTCGCGCATCTCGTCGAGATCTCGGTCGACGGCGAGCGCGTGTTCGCCACGATCGTGGGCGGCGATGCGGACAATCGGGCGTCCGACACCAACATGTCGGAAGCGGCGAACAAGATCGATGAGCGGCTGAAGGCGCGCGTGCCCGTGAAGGCGGGGCCGCACATGATCGGTGTGACGTTCGTACGCCGCAATGCGGCTGAATCCGACGAGCCGCTGCAGCCGCACGAGCGCGATCACGATCTGCAGAACATGAACGGCATCCCGTTGATCGATCACGTCAACGTGACGGGACCGTACGATCCGACGGGACCTGGCGATACGCCCAGCCGTCGACGCGTCTTCACATGCCAGCCTCGAGCGGCCGCAGAGGAATCGGCCTGCGCCCGAAAGATTCTCACGGCCGTGACGCGACGCGCGTACCGTCGGCCGGCGACGAAGGACGATCTCGACCCGGTGCTGGCGATGTACGAGGCGGGCCGCACGGCGGGCACGTTCGAGAACGGCATCGAACGCGGTCTCCGTCTGATCCTGGCGAACCCGAAGTTCCTGTTCCGCACCGAGACGGCACCGGTCAAGGGCAGCGTGGCGCGTGTCAGCGACATCGAGCTCGCCTCGCGGCTGTCGTTCTTCCTGTGGAGCTCGATTCCCGACGAAGAGCTGCTGACGGTCGCCACGCAGGGCAAGTTGAGTCAGCCGGCGGTCCTCGAGCGGCAGGTGCGACGGATGCTTGCCGACCCGAAGTCGCGCGCGCTGGTCGACAACTTCGCGAGCCAGTGGCTGCTGCTTCGCAACTTGAAGGGGCACATTCCGACGCCGGGCGATTTCCCGAACTTCGACAACGAGCTCCGCCAGTCGTTCCGCACTGAAACCGAGATGTTCTTCGAGACGGTCATGCGCGAGGACCGCAGCGTGGTCGATCTGCTCGACGCCGACTTCACGTTCGTCAACGAGCGGCTCGCGCGACACTACGGAATCCCGAACGTCTACGGCAGTCACTTCCGCCGCGTGAAGATCACGAACGACGAGCGCCGCGGTCTGCTTGGACAGGGCAGCATTCTCACGGTGACGTCGTACCCGAACCGCACGTCGCCGGTGCTGCGCGGCAAGTGGATCCTCGAGAACGTGTTCGGAACGCCGCCGCCGGCGCCGCCGCCGAACGTGCCCGACCTACCCGAAAACGAGGCCGGTCAGGAGGCGAAGTCGCTGCGTGCCCGGCTCGAATACCATCGCCGCACGCCGACGTGCGCGACGTGCCACCGGGTGATGGATCCGCTCGGGCTGGCGCTCGAGAACTTCGATGGCGTCGGCGAGTGGCGCGTCAAAGAGCTAGGCGGCGGTATCGATCCGGTCGGGCAGCTCGCCGACGGCACCACGGTCGATGGTCCGGTCGCGCTGCGCAAGGCGGTGTTGCGCCGCCCCGAGATGTTCGCGCGCACGATCACCCAGAAGATGATGACCTACGGCCTCGGGCGCGGCGTCGAGCTGTCGGACATGCCGACCGTTCGCACGATCGCGGACGAAGCAGCGAAGCAGAACTATCGCTTCTCGTCGATCGTGCTCGGCATCGTCAAGAGCGTGCCGTTTCAGATGAAGAAGGCCGTGGACCAGGCCCCGCAGCAGAGCCTGGTTGCGTCGCATTGATACGTAGGGGCCGCCTTCAGGCGGCCCAGTGTGTAGGGGCCGCCTTCAGGCGGCCCAGGAGAGTCACCATGTTCGTGACCAAGAAGCACCTGCCCCGCCGGACGTTCCTCCGCGGCATGGGTGTGACCATGGCGCTGCCGCTGCTGGATGCGATGATTCCGGCGCGCACGCTGCTGGCGCAGACCGCGGCGCTCCCAAAGACGCGCCTCGGATTCGTCTACGTGCCGCACGGCGCCATCATGGACAAGTGGATGCCCGCCAGCGAGGGCGCCGGCTTCGAGTTCACGCCCATCCTCAAGCCGCTCGAGCCGTTCCGTGATTACGTGAACGTCGTCAGCGGCCTCGGCCACCGCGCCGCCGACACCACCGCGGTGCACTCGTTGAGCCCGACGACGTGGTTGAGCGGTGTGCGGCCCAAGGCGACGCAGGGCGTCGATGCTTACGCCGGCGTCACCGCCGACCAGATCGCCGCGCAGGCCATCGGGCAGGACACGGCGCTGCCCTCGATGGAGATCGCGACCGAGGACCACTCGGGCCTGATCGGGTCGTGCGACCGCGACTACGGCTGCATCTACATGAACACGCTGTCGTGGCGCACGCCGACGACGCCGCTGCCGATGGAGATCAATCCGCGCAAGGTGTTCGAGCGGATGTTCGGGCAAGGTGGCAGCGCCACGCAACGGTTGGCACGCATTCAGGAAGACCGCAGCATCCTCGACGCCATCACCCGGGAAGCGTCGAACCTGCAGCTGCAGCTCGGTGTCGCCGATCGGCAAACGATGACGCAGTACCTCGAGAACGTGCGCGAGATCGAGCGCCGCATCCAGCGCGCCGAACAGAGCCAGGGCGATCAGGAGTTGGAGCTGCCGAGCCGCCCGGCCGGCGTGCCGTTCGACTTCGAGGAGCACGTCAAGCTGATGTACGAGTTGATGGCGCTGTCGTATCAAGCCGACATCACGCGCGTGATCACGTTCATGGTGTCGCGCGAGGTCAGCAATCGCACCTACACGCAGATCGGTGTGACCGACGGTCACCACGCGATTTCGCACCATCAGAATCGCGCCGAGAAGATGGAGAAGAACGTCCGCATCCAGACGTTCAACGTCAACCAGTTCAGGGGCTTCATCGAGAAGATGAAGCAAACGCCCGACGGCGACGGCTCGCTGCTCGATCACTCGGTGATCCTCTACGGCAGCAACATGAGCAACAGCAACGCGCACGATCACTTCCCGCTGCCGAACCTGGTGGTCGGCGGGGCGAACGGGCGCATGAAGGGCGGCCGTCATCTGCGGTATCCCGATCACACTCCGATGACCAACCTGCTGATGACGATGCTCGACAAGGTCGGCGTGAAGCAGGAAGCGCTGGGTGACAGTACTGGGACCTTGGCGAACTTGTAGTGTCCGGCTTCAGCCGGACCGGAAGACTATGCGCAAGCACATCATTCCGTCTTTGATGGTCGCCCTCGCGGTGACTGCGACCGTCTATGCCGCCGACACGGTCGGCACCAAGGACACGCGACTGATTCACGCCGCCAAGGTCGGCGACAGCGCGGCCGCGGTCACGCTGCTCCAGAAGCGGCTCGATCCGAACGTCGCCGAGCCCGACGGCACCACCGCGATCTTCTGGGCGGTACGCAACAACGATCTGACGCTGGTCGATCGGCTGATCAAGGCGGGCGCCAAGGCGACCGCGGCCAATCGCTACGGTGTCACGCCGATCTTCTTGGCATGTGAAAGCGGCAGCGCGGCCATCGTCGAGCGTCTCTTGACCGCCGGGGTCAGCGCGAACGCCACGGGGCCCGAAGGCGAAACTGCGCTGCACACGTGCGCGCACTCTGGCAACGTCGCTGCGGCAAAGGCGCTGCTGGCGCGCGGCGCGACCGTGAACGCGGGCGACAGCTGGCGCGGCCAGACGCCGTTGATGTGGGCCGCCGCGCGGCGTCACCCCCAGATGATCAAGGCGCTCGTCGAAGCGGGCGCCGATGTCAACGCGCGGTCGTCGATCATCGCGTGGGAGCGTCAGCGGACCGCCGAGCCACGCGACAAATGGCTGCCGCCCGGCGGTCTGACGGCACTCCACTTCGCCGCGCGTGAGGGATGCGTCGACTGCGCGAAGGCGCTCGTCTCGTCGGGCGCCGACATCAACGACATCGACCCCGACAGCCACACGCCGCTCGTGATCGCGCTCATGAACGGCCACTTCGACGTCGCCGGCGCGCTCATCGAGCTCGGTGCCAACGTCAACCAGGCGGACAAGGTGGGCCAGACACCGCTCTACGCGGCGGTCGACGGGCACACGATGCCCCAGTCGAACCGGCCCGCGCCGCGTGAGACCGACGACACGCTGACGAGCCTCGAGATCATTCAGCGTCTCTTGAGCAAGGGCGCCAACGTGAACGCGCCGCTGCGCGCGGCGCTGCCCTACCGCACCAAGCTCGATCGCGGCGGTGACGGCGTGCTCGGCGCGGGGACGACCCCGCTGCTGCGTGCCGCCAAGGCCGGCGACACGCCGGTCGTCGCGATGCTGCTCGAGAAGGGCGCCAATCCGAAGGCCGCGACGCGCAACGGCGTCAACGCCATCATGATGGCCGCCAACGTCGCCGCACGCGAAGAGGACATGACCGGCCGCAACAAGACGCCGAAGGACGCGATCGAGACGATCAAGCTGTTGCTCGCGGCCGGCACCGACGTCAACGGCGTCGACAACCAGGGCCGCACCGCGGCGCACGGCTCGGCGCTGTGGGGCCTGACGGATGTCGTCAAGTTCCTGGCCGCGAACGGCGCCAAACTCGACGTCATGGACAAGCGTGGCCTCACCGCGCTCGACACGGCGATGGGGCTTGCGGGCGGATTCGGCTTCGGCGGCAGCGCCTCGGTCGTACGCGAGGACACCGCAAAGGCGATTCGCGAGCTCGGCGGCATCAATGGCAAGCCGATTCCGGCGCCCCCGGGCGGACGCCGCGGCGGAGACGGCCGCAATCAGGACGATCCGCAGGACGATCGGAACTGACGCTGGTCGATTGTTGATTTGCGATCTGTGATTAGTGATTTCTTGTTGATTGGTGATAGTTGATTGAGAGCACGCCCAAAGTACCGTAGTGTCCGGCTTTAGCCGGACCGCCTGAGATCGTTTCAATCAACAATTGACTGCCGATGGCCACCACTTCCCAGCCTCGTAGCCGCGGGTCTTCAGAACCGCCGACAGCTGAGCGCGCCGAAGCGGCCGAATCCTACGTGCGCGCGCTCGTGGCCCAGGGTGTCACCTGCCTGTTCATGAATCCGGGCACCGACACGATTCCTATTCAGGAGGCGCTCTCGAAGCTGGAACAGCTCGGCGAGCCGGTTCCACGAACGGTGCTCTGTCTGTTCGAGCTCGTCGCACTCGCCGCGGCGCACGGCTACTACGCCGCGACCGGTGAGCCCCAGGCCGTGCTCGTGCACGTCGATGTCGGGACGCAGAATCTCGGCGGCATGCTGCACAACGTGCAGCGCGGGCGCGCGGCCGTGCTGATCAGCGCCGGGCGTACGCCGTACACGACTGACGCGACCCAGCGAGGTACCCGCGACACCTACATTCACTGGCTGCAGGAACAGTTCGACCAGCATGGTGTCGTTCGCAACTACGTCAAGTGGGACTACGAGCTGCGACGCCCCGAGCAGATGGGCGAGGTGATCGCCCGCGGATTTCAGATCGCCGCCAGCGACCCGCCGGGGGCGGCGTATCTGACACTGCCGCGCGAGGTGCTGATGACGGAAGTCGAGCACGTCGCCATCCCCACTCGCGCACAGACGCCGCCGGCACGACTCGGCGCAGGCGATCCCGACGCGCTGAAGGAGGCCGCAGCTTGCCTCGTCAACAGCGAACGGCCGGTGGTGCTGCCGTCGACGACCGGCCGGACTCGGCGCGGATTCGAGGCGCTGGTCCGCCTCGCCGATCTGCTGGCGCTTCCCGTCGTCGAGCGCCGCGAGCGCACGAATTTCCCGACGAGCCACCCGCTGCATCAGGGCTTCCAGCCGGCGCCGTTCGTCGCACAGGCGGATGTGGTGCTGGTGGTCGACCAGGATGTTCCTTACATCCCGACCCAGGTGATGCCGCCGGCCGGCGCGACCGTCGTGCAGATCGACATCGACCCGGTCAAGGAGCGCATCCCACTATGGAGCTTCCCGGTGACGATGCCGATCCGGGCCGACAGCGCTCGCGCATTGGAGCTCCTGGCGG
>Ga0207428_10001555_pt1 | contig 23972 bp, 15 predicted proteins | sample RhiMethybrSRZTD1_FD_187600 | JGI IMG/M metagenome (GOLD analysis project Ga0207428, IMG submission 187600) | Populus rhizosphere microbial communities from Tennessee, USA - Rhizosphere MetaG P. TD hybrid SRZTD1 (SPAdes) (version 3) | ecosystem: Host-associated > Plants > Roots > Rhizosphere >...
GGCGAGTGACATCGGAGTGGATGCCCTGCTTGATCGGATCGTTGCCGTTGAATGTCGTCCGCTTCGCGACGTGATCGCGATAGGGCCGCCATTCGTTGAACACTTCTCTGGTGATCGCGTCGGGGAAGAAGATCTGGCTCGCCACCACTTCGTTGCCGCCGAGGAACACCTTGAAATGCACGTGTGGCGTGCGCCCGCCGTACCAGCTGGGAAAGATCGTGCGGAACTGCACGTGGCCGCCGGCATCGGTGATCTGCGTGCCGCGCAGGTACTGCTGCCCCACTGCCGGCTTGGTCGAGATTCCCCCGACGCCTGACTGTTTCTCGTAGCCGGAATACAGCCCCAACGCATCAGCGTGCCAGACATCGACGCGCGCGTTCGAGAGCGTGGCGCAGTCGCCAGCCCGCACCACCTGCAGCGCCAGATCGAGCGGCGCACCCGGTTGGCCTGAGGTGATGTCCGAGCGAATCAGTTTCGGATCCAGATAGAAGGGACCCTCGCCGGCTTCAGGCGTGAGCACGCAGCGACCCGGCGTCTGCGCTGACACCGGCGTAGAGCTGAGCGCGGCTAAGACGATACCGGAGAGTCCGACGAGCGCGCGGCGTCTGCCAACATCGATGCTGCTCGGCTGCCAGACCGGATTCGTTCGCCGTTTTTCGATCCTGTCCATGCCCGCATGATACGCCCGAGCCGAACGCTCAGTTACGGTGATACGTGACAGTCCCGAGCGGTATCCATTTTTCGGAAGGCGGTGCGTTTGGCTTGATCGCGCGTGTCGATCGCTCGACGGTCAGCGTGTCTCCGGAGACCTGATACACGTGCCGCATGATCGTCTGCGACACCTCGTCGCGACTGCGCGACCGTCGTCTCATTGTCGTCAGCACGAGACTGTTGCCCTCCGCCGACGCCGTAGCCGTTCGTCCATGGGGAAGCTGCGTCTCGGTTCCGTCCAAACGGTAGATCTCGATGGGAAAACCACGAGAACCGTCCGGCTGAAGCCGGACACTACGTTTCTATGTCAATGAGTAGTCCTGCTGTGTACGTGCGTAGTGGATGAAATACTCCAGCGACTCGACGTTGGCCATCGCGGCGCGGTTGGCCGCCTTCTCCACCGGCACGCCCATGAGAATGCGCCGCACCGGCACTTCCATCTTCTTGCCGGTGAGCGTGTAGGGAATCGCGCTGACCTGGAAGATCTTGTCCGGCACGTGGCGTGGAGAGTACTCACGCCGAATCTGTGCCCGGATCTGATCGGCCACGTGCTCGTCGAGCGGCACGTCGTTCTTGGTCTTCACGAACAGCGGCATGAAGAATCGACCACCGGGGAGATCCAGATTGACGATGAGCGAGTCCTCGACCGCCGCAACGCCCAGCAGCGACCGATAGACCTCGGCGGTGCCGATCCGCACGCCGTGGCGATTGAGCGTCGCGTCAGAGCGCCCGAGCACGAAGCACCCACCGCGCGAGTTGATACGGAAAAAGTCGCCGTGGCGCCAGACGCCGGCGTACTGATCGAAATACGATTCGCGGTAGCGACTGCCGTCGCTATCGCCCCAGAAGCCCACCGGCATCGACGGCATTGGCTGCGTCAACACCAGCTCACCCACCTGATCGACGACCGGCTTGCCTTGCTCGTCGTACGAGTAGGCGGCGACGCCCAGCTGGCGCGCCTGGATCTCTCCCGCGTAGATTGGCAGGTTCACCACACCACCCACGAGTCCGGTACAGATGTCGGTGCCGCCGCTCCCCGAATGCGCCCACAGATCCCGCTTCACGTTCTCGAAGAACCAGTTCTGACAATCGGCGGTGACCGGTGAACCGGCGAGGACGATCGTCTCGAGCGCCTCGAGTGCGAAGCGATCCTTGGGCACGATGCCCGCCTTCTCGAGGATGCTCTGGTAGCTCGGGCTCGCGCCGAAGAGATGCGCCCCCGTCTCGTCGGCCATCTTCCACAAGACATCCGGCGTGGGCCAGGCCGGATTGCCGTCGTACAGCACCGGCACGACATCCACGAGCAGGCTGCTGGCCAGGAAGTTCCACATCATCCAGCCGGTGCTCGTGAAGAAGAACATGCGCTGCCGGGCGTGCATGTCCATGTGGAAATGAAACAGCTTCAGCTGCTCGATCGTGATGCCGCCATGGCAGTGGATGATGGGTTTCGGAAGTCCGGTCGTGCCGGACGAGAACAGAATCCACAGCGGATGCGCAAACGGCACCTGCTCGAACTGAAACGACTCGCGGCCCGGATCGGGTCCGGCGAGCACGTCCGACCAGAGCAGCGCGCGCGGCGTGATCGGTGTTCGATCGTCGGGATCGAGATACGGCAGGTGGATCACATGCGAGAGCGTGGACAGCCGGCCGATGATCTCGCGGATGTCGGCACGCCGGTCGAACAGCTTGCCACCGTAGCTATAACCATCGACGCAGAAGATCAGTTTCGGCGCGAGCTGCGAATAGCGATCGAGGACGCCGCGCGTGCCGAAGTCCGGACCACAACTCGACCACACCGCCCCGATGCTTGCCGTCGCGAGCATCGCCACGATGGCTTCGGGCGTGTTCGGCAGATAGGCGACGACGCGATCGCCTGGCCTGAGACCGAGCGCGCGCATGCGCGTGGCGAGCACGCGCACCTGACGCGCCAGCTCGGTCCACGACATCGCGGTGAGCGGCCCGCGCTCGGACAAGTGCAGCAGCGCATCCTCGCCGGGACGTTCGTGGCGCAAGGCGTGCTGCGCGTAGTTCAGCCTCGCGCCCGGAAACCACTGTGCGCCGGGCATGGTTCGCTTGCCGAGCACGCGCGAAGCGGGCGTGGAGAACTCCACGCCGCAGAACTCGGCGATCGAGCTCCAGAACGCATCGAGGTCCGACACCGACCAGCGCCACAGCGCCTCATAGTCGTCAAACCTGTGGCCGCGATCGGCCAGCCAGCGGAGGTAACGAGTGAGATGGGACCGCGCAACCCGCGACGCGGACGGAGTCCAGAGCAGTGTGGTTTCTTCGACCGGCATGCGGAACAAGTGATTGTAATGTCATGAGGGCCGCCCCCTCCATTTGGCGGTATTTTTGCGCCTATGCGCCACGGCACCGACTGTCGATAGAATGTGCGCATGGCGCGGATTCGCGTCGCCATGCTCGCCGCGTTCTGCTTCTGGCCTGCATTACAGCTCGCGCAGTCGCCACGCGCCTCCACCGACAGGCCCACTGCCGTCGTCGCCGAACTGGACGGCATCATCCATCCCATCGCCGCCGAGTACGTGGACGAGGCGATCACGCAGTCGGACAGATCCGGCGCCAGCGTCGTCGTGATCGTCCTGCGCACGCCCGGAGGCCTGCTCGACTCGACGCGCGACATCGTCTCGCGCATGATCGCGTCGCGCGCGCCGGTCGTGGTCTTCGTCGGGCCGTCCGGCGCCCGCGCCGCGTCGGCGGGATTCATTCTGACCATCGCCGCTGACGTCGCGGTCATGGCGCCCGGCACGCACATTGGAGCGGCACACCCAGTCTCCGGCACGGGAGAGTCCACCGACACCGTGAGTGCCACGAAGGCGGCAGAGGACGTCGCGGCATATGTGCGCTCGCTGGCTGAAACGCGGAAACGGAATGTCGGATTGGCCAGCGATGCCGTGATGACGAGCCGCGCGTTCACCGACGTCGAAGCGCTCGCCGCTTCTCCGCCGCTGATCGATTTGGTCGCACAAGATGTCCCCGATTTGCTGCGGCGACTCGACGGCCGAACTGTGCGACGGTTCGACGGCAGCGAGGTCACGGTGCGAACGGCCGATGCCGTCATCCAGAGGGTGGAGATGAGCCGGCGGCAGCGGTTCCTGAGCGCCATCGCGCATCCGCAAATCGCCTACCTTCTGCTGACGCTCGGCATCCTCGGGCTGACCGTGGAATTCTGGAATCCGGGGGCCATCGCCCCTGGCGTCGCCGGCGGCCTGTGCCTGCTGCTCGCGTTCTTCGCGCTGCAGATCCTGCCGGTGAACACGACCGGACTACTCCTGGTCCTGTTTGGCCTGGCGTTGCTGCTCCTCGAGTTGAAGGTGCCGAGCTTCGGCGCATTGGGCATCGGCGGCACGATCAGTCTCGTGATCGGATCGGTCATGATGACCCGCACGGTGCCGGGCGTCACCGTCCCCTTGCGAGTCATCCTGCCGGTTGCGCTGTCGGTCGCCGGCATCCTGCTGTTCCTGGGACGGCTCGCCATCCTGGCTCAGCGCCAGCGTCCGGTCACTGGAGCCGACGCGCTGATCGGGCTGCATGGTCGCGCCCGTACTCCGCTTGCACCTGATGCCGCAGGACAGGTCGATGTCCGCGGCGAGATCTGGCGAGCCGAGAGTACAGTGTCGCTCAGCGCCGGCGATCCGGTGAGAGTCACGGCAGTGAACGGACTGACCCTGTTGGTGGAGCCTGCCGGCGCCCCGACGCGCCAAGGAGCGGATTGATGGACGGTCTGACATTGTCTCCCACGCTCATCATCTTGATGGTGGTGGTCGTGTACGTACTCACCTCGATTCAGATCCTCGCGGAATACGAGCGCGGCGTCATCTTCCGCCTGGGCAAGCTGCTGCCGCAGCCGAAGGGACCGGGGGTCGTTCTGGTCTTCAGGCCGATCGATCGTATCGTTCGCATCAGCCTGCGGACCGTCGTCCACGATGTACCGCCGCAGGACATCATCACGCGTGACAACGTCTCTGTGAAAGTGAACGCGGTGGTCTACTACCGCGTGCTCGATCCGCGCCGGGCGGTCGTCGAGGTCGAGAATTACAGTTACGCGACGTCCCAGCTGGCGCAGACCACGCTGCGCAGCGTCCTCGGACAGGCCGAACTGGACGACCTGCTGGCGCAGCGCGATCAATTGAACCAACAGCTGCAGCACATCCTCGACACCCAGACCGATCCGTGGGGCATCAAAGTATCGGCGGTCGAAGTCAAGCACGTGGATCTCCCGCAGGACATGCAGCGCGCCATGGCCAGACAGGCCGAGGCCGAACGCGAGAAGCGGGCGAAGATCATCCACGCCGAAGGCGAGCTGATCGCGTCTGAGAAGCTGTCGCAGGCGGCGGCCGTCATCGGCCGCGAAGCCGGCGCGATGACGCTGCGCTATCTGCAGACACTGAATGAGATTGCCGCCGAGCAGAATTCCACGATCGTCTTCCCGCTGCCGATGGATTTGCTGCCGCTGCTGCGCAAGCCGACATAAGCTCAAGGCTGGAGCGCCGTATACTGACGCCGCTCACGAGGTGACCTGATGCGGCGCTCATATTTCCGTCTATGCCTCTGGCTCGCGGCCAGCATGGCCTGCGCGTTCTTCGTCCACGGGGTTGCAGCACAGCAGACGGTGCCATTCGAGAACGGCACGCCCGTGGCCCCGAATGGGTTCGAGCCTCACGCGATCCCGGCCGAGCCGATCGAATACGACACCGCTGAAGTCATGCGGATCCGCGTCGTTCCGGTTGCCCGCGGCCTCGTGAACCCGTGGAGTCTCGCCTTCATCCCAAATGGCGACATGTTGGTCACTGAAAAGGAGGGGCGCCTGCGAATCATCCGCAATGGGGTGCTCGATCCGAAGCCCATTCCTGGAGCGCCGATGGTTCGTGTTCAGGGTCGCTCCGGCCTGATGGATGTCGTCCTGCATCCGCAGTTTGCCACCAACCGACTGATCTACTTCTCCTATCTGAAGCCTGTCGGCAATGAGCGACAGGCCGTGTTGACCGTGGCTCGCGGGCGCTTCGATGGTTCGGCCATTACTGAGCTGAAAGACATCTTCAGTGCTGGACAGGGAGTGAGTGGGCCGTCTCGGCTCGCCTGGGGACGCGACGGCAAGCTTTACATGACGACGCCGAGCGGTGGGAACGGGGCCAGCTCACAAGATCCCAACGCCTACTCAGGCAAGATCCTTCGGCTCAATGACGATGGCACGGTGCCGGCGGACAACCCGTTCGCCGGTCGCGCCGGACACAAACCGGAGGTTTATACGCTCGGCCACCGCAACTCGCTCGGACTCGCCGTTCATCCGGTCACCGGCGAAGTGTGGCAGAACGAGATGGGCCCGAACGGCGGCGACGAGATCAACATCTTGAAGCCAGGCGCCAACTACGGGTGGCCGCTCCTCAGCCTCGGTCGCACCTACACCGGACCATGGCAGTCGCCAACGTTCTCCAAGGAAGGCTTCGAGTCGCCTGTCGTGTACTGGATGCCATCGATCTCACTTTCGGGGATGACCTTCTACACGGGCAGCAAGCTCCCGAAGTGGAAGGGCGACGTCTTCGTGGGCGGACAACGGACCGGCGAGATCCCAGGAACGGGACGCCTCGATCGGATCCTCGTCAACGACAAGCTCGAGGAGCTGCGTCGCGAGTCGCTGCTCGTGCCGCTTGGGATGCGCATTCGTGACGTGCGGCAGGGGCCCGACGAGCTGCTCTATGTCGTCGTCGATCACGATCAGAATGGCGGCATCTTGCGAATCGAGCCATCGGCGACGCAGCAGAAACCAACGACCTATCCGACTCGACCACCTCGCTGAACTTGGTCCTTGGTCCTTGGGCCTTGGTCCTTGGGACTGGACCATCGTCAACCCGGCAGCCCACTGCCTCGTCTAACGCGCCGTATGCGTTTCGACGATCTCGTCCGCGACATCCGACATACCGTCCGAGGGCTTCGGAGAACGCCGGGATTTACCCTGGCCGTGGTGCTGACGCTCGCCCTCGGCGTTGGCGGCAACACCGCGATCTTCTCGGTCGTGGATCAGGTACTGCTGCGGCCACTGCCCTACCCGCAGGGCGACCGTCTCGTGCGAATCTACGAACGCAACCTCAACGCGCGCAATCCGGATGCGCGCTACTCGAATGGCGTCTCCCCTGCCAACTGGCTCGACTGGCAGGCACGTAGCAAGACGCTGAGCACGATCGGCATCTGGTTCACCGTCACTCGGACGCTCACCGGCTATGGCGAGCCGCAGCAGCTCAATGCCCAGTTCGTCTCGTGGGAGTTTTTTCAGACGCTCGGCGTCACTCCACTTCTCGGGCGCACGTTGACCGCCGACGATGACCGCCCCGCCGCGCCCAATGCGCCGCGCGTGGCGCTCCTCAGCTACGGCCTGTGGGAGCGACGTTTCGCCGCCAACCGCGACATCGTCGGGCGTGTGATTCAGTTGGACGACGCGCCATTCACGGTCGTCGGCGTGATGCCGAGAGGCTTTCGCTTCATTCAACAGGACATCGACTTCTGGAGCCCGTTCGGGCTGAATCGGGATCTTCCATGGCGTGACGTGGCCGGGCGTTTCATCGATGTCGTGGCACGCATCGCGCCCAACGCCACGTTCGCCTCGGCCGACGCAGAGATGCGGAGTATCGCCGCCGATCTCGCGGCGACCTACCCGATGAACAAGGATCATTCGGTGACGCTCGTGCCGCTGCGCGAGGAATTCACTGGAGAGGTGCAACGCTCACTCGTGGTGCTCTACGCCGCAGTGGGTGTGTTGCTCGCGATCGCGTGCTTCAATGTCGCCAATCTGCTCCTGGCGCGTTCCGCAGCGCGACGACGTGAGATCGCCGTCCGCACTGCTCTCGGCGCCGGACGCGTGCCGATCGTCAGGCAGCTGCTCGTCGAGAGTCTGCTCCTGGCGGTCGGCGGTGGTCTTCTGGGTCTCGCGCTCGCCCGGTGGAGTCTCGACGCCCTCCTGGCGTTTTCGCCTCCCGGACTGTTGAGCGTGTCGGAGCTGACCATCGATCAGCGGGTGCTGCTGTATGCGCTTGGCCTCTCTGTGCTGACCGGCGTCGTCGTTGGACTGATGCCCGCGGTCTCGCTCGTCCGACGATCCGTCCTGGCGCACCTTCACCAGAGCGGTCATCGTGTCACACAGTCCGCACGCCTTCGTCAGTCGCTCGTCGTGGCGCAGGTGACGATGACGATCGTCCTGCTCTGCGCGGCGGGTCTGCTCGTACGCACGGTGATCGCGCTCAACGGAGCCAGTGGCGGGATCGATCGAAGCAATCTGCTGACGATGGAGGTGACGCTGCCGAATACGCGTTACACCGGTGAGCGGATTTCGGGCTTCGTGAGGCAGGCGCTCGACGCAATCCGATCGCTGCCGGGCGTTGAGTCTGCTGGCGCCGGCAATAGTCTGCCCATCATCGGCGCTCCGCGTGGCGGTACGGGGTTCCATCGACTGGGAACTCCGGAGGTCCCGCGCAATCGCTTACCGAGCACCACTGTGCGCGTGGTGACGCCCGGCTACTTCCGCACGCTGCGAATCCCGATCGTGCGTGGGCGGGAGTTCACCGACAGCGATCCCGCAAACGGCTTCATCGTCAATGAGGCGTTCGCGCGCGCGTACCTCCAGGATGTTGATCCGCTCGCAACATCGATCATGGTGCGCATGCAGCAGGAGAACCCGTATCTGCCGATTGTCGGCGTCGTTGGCGACGTGCCCAGCGGTTCCGTTCGCGGCCAGGCGACCCCCACCGTTTACTACAGTCAGCGGCAGATGCCGCAGCAAGGCCTGTCGTACCTGATCAGAACGACGCAGCCGGAAGCGCTCTCACGCCGCGCGGTGGAAGCGCTGCACGGGATTGATCCGAATCTTGCCGTCACCTTCGTGCGCACGTTCGAGAACGCGATGAGCGAAAGCATCGCGCGCGAGCGACTGAACGCGCTCGTGTCCACGGCGTTTGGACTGAGCGGACTGCTGCTTGCGGCGCTGGGACTCTACGGCCTCCTGGCGTTTCTCGTGACCGAGCGGACCAAGGAGATCGGCATCAGGATTTCGCTCGGGGCGCCACTGGCTCGCGTGACGGCGTCCGTCGTCGGCAGTGGACTACGACTCGCCGCGATCGGTGCGTGCGTTGGAGTCGGCGCGTCATTGCTGATTGGCCGCTGGCTGGAGTCGCTGCTGTTCGGCGTCAAGCCGTACGACGCGACCACCTATCTCGTCGCGCTTGGATTGATCTCTCTCGTGGCTGGAGTGGCGTCGTACGTGCCGGCACGACGCGCGGCCGGCGTGGAGCCGCTCGCCGCGCTGCGTCAGGAATGACGCTGGTCACCGGCGCGGCTCAGTTATCCGTCGGCCGCTCGATGCGATCGATGACGAGCACCTCCACGGGCGCGCGCGTTCGCTGCAAGCGCAGCCCCAGCTGCTCGCGGACCGCGCCAGGCAGAGTCGGAACCTCGGTCGTGGGCAGGTCCCGAAAAGCCGGCGCCGCGTTTGCGCTGAGGGCGACGTCTCCGGCAAACCTCAGATCGATGTCGAAGCGTCCTTCGACGCCGGTGCGATCGACGACAGCCTGGTTGAAGCTGGCGATCAGGCCGAAGAACATCGCGATGTCCCGCATGCGCATTTGACTGGCGCCCATCCTCGACACGGGTCCGTAGACGTAGAAGAACGGGCAAAAGTACGGCTTCTTATCGTCGGTCGGGAAGATGGCTCGATTTGTCGTATCGAGGTCAACCAGATCGAACGGACCCAGGCATTTCTCCGTTGATGGCTTCAACCCGGGACCGAGCCGTCCATCCGCACGATCCAGGACCAGCTCGTAGATGTCTCGCTCACGCACTTCGTTGTGGGCCTCGAACTGGAATCGATCGGCAAGCAGCGCACGCAGCATCGCCGCGGCGGACGGTGCCGGAACATTGCGGACCCGCTGCGCCTCGAACGGCTTCGCGGTCACCGCGTTCACTTCGTAACGCTCGGAGTCGATCCACTCAGGCCCGTCAACGATGAAGCTGCGCGGGACGTGCTGGAGGTTGTAGCCGTTGCGAATCAGCTCGCGTACCGTGATGTTCGGCGCGATGACGCGGTTGCCGCGAACGGTGACCAATTGTCCCTGGCTCGACGGCGGCAACACGCCGGAGAGATCGCGTTTGATCGACGCCGCGTCGAAGCGCGGTGCGTCGGCAGGAACGGCGTCTATGCGGAGACCGATGCCCTGCGGCCCGGCGATCGACAACACTGGCTGACCACTCGGCCGCGGCTGCTGCGCGGACACTACCCAAACAGCGCCCACCATCATCGGGGCGACGATGCCGACGATCACGGCCACACGCTTCGCGGTGCGAAGCATCGGCGAATTATAGGCGCCTACCCGACGATCCTGCGCGGCCATACAGAGCGCAGCTGAGCTATTTGAAACTCACCACCGTGCCGTCAGGTTTGGCCACCATCGCCGTCTTGCGTGTGCCGCGCACCGTCAGACGATATTCGACGTTGGCGCCGCGCGTGACCTTCAACCCGCTGCCATAGATGGCGCGCGGATGTGAGTGCATCGCCGCCGCCACCGGCGCCGGCAGATCCTTCTCCTCCACTTGTTCGGCGATTTCGATCACCGTGCCGTTCGCGTCGTAGAGCAGGATTCGGCGCTTGCCGTTCTGCGTGCTGTCGATGCGGAAGACCGCTCGATTGTTGTCGCGCTCCTGAGCAACGGCAGCGATCGTCGAAGCCGGATACGCCTTCTCGAAGACGCTCTTGACGGCTGGCGGCAGCGTGGCCGTCGCCGGCGCCTGTGCAAACGACGTCGCGGTGAGAACCAGGACGACGGCCAGTATTCGCATCTCTTTCACTCCTAGTCCAGCCTCTGTGCCCGCCACGGCAACCCCGGTGTGTCGGGCGCTTCGACGAACAGGACCACACGGCTTTCGCGCCAGTTGGGACGCAGATGCTTGCCCACGTCGATCTCGTCACCCGCAAAGGCTGCTCCCGTCACAGTCCGGATATCTGCAACCCCGCGGTCGCGTATGGCCGCTGCGGACTGCACGCCGCTGAACCGATCGGGCCACGGCCACTCGCCGAGGTGCACAACGCGACCATGCTCGCCGCCGGCGGCGAGCGCAATAGCCGCGAGCGCACCGATGATGCCTTGATTGGTCCCACCGAGCCCCTCGAGATAACACTCGGAGCGAGCGGCGACTGCGCGCGCATCGTTCTGATTGACGACTTCCGTCGTCGCACGCGCCGCGAACGCGATCATGTCGTCGGAGGCCGTGGTCGCCACAGCAAGACCGGGATCGCTGCCCTCGACGAAGAAGTCCTGCATTTCCGCGCGCACGGACGCGATGAGCTCTTCGCGAGGGATATCGTCGCCGTGCGGCAGCTGAATCGACGCCGAGCCGTTGCCGCTCGTGAACGGCACGCGCGGATCGAAGAACAGCTGGTGCCGGCACACGATCGCATTCCTGGCGACGTGCCCCAGCCGGCGAACGATCTTCCGCGCGAGCTGGTTCGTGCCGGGGCTGCCGACGATGTCCGTGTCGTCAATGCCGACGTAGATCACCCTTGAGTCCGTCCGTTCGTGCGGTCGTTTAAGTGGAACCAGCAGAATGCGCCCAGCAGACCGGCCATGATCCCTGAGAGCGTGTATGTGACCGACGCCTGCAGCCACCAGCTGTCGAACGGTCGCGCGCCGGCAGCGACGTCGAGACCAAGAACCTTGAACGCCGCACGAGATCCCAGCGCCAGCAGGTTGGTCACCACGCCCGAGAGGACCAGGGCTCCATACACGCGCCAACCGCCGCGCGCGTGCCGCACCGCGACGTCCATCATCGGTCCGAGCAGCAGCAGGCTGACCGACGACCCCGATCCGAAGCTGGCGCCACCCACTGCCGAGAGCAGCCACGCGGTTCCCATCGCTCCGGCGCTCATCACGGAGCCGGCAAGACGGCGCGGCGCCAGCGACAAGCCCAGAACCATCGGCAGCGCTGCGAGCACGATCGAGTGCCCCGGGATGCGCAGCGAGAGCTTCACATACGTGACTGCGGCTGCGGCGGCGGCGCCACACGACAGCAACAGCACCAGTTCGGCAGCGGACACGCGGCTCCGGACGCGAACCGGCGAAGGAAAGCGGGCCGCGCCTACCAGACCATCGTGAACGGCGAACCAGTCGTTGTACATGTGAGTACTTTCAGTTTGCGCGCACGCGCAGCGTCACCACCGCGGCTCGTCCCTCGCGCGGCAGACCGTACGCTTGATCGTACAGACGATCGAAGAGATTCATGACGTCGAGCGCCAGTTCGAAGCGGCGGGCCAGCCGCTGCGTGAACCCGAGGTCCACAACCGTGTAGGCGTCGGCCTGCATTTGCACAGGAGTCGCTCCGCGGGAGTCGAAGAACTGCGAGCCCGTTTGATAGACCGCGCCGCGGACGGTAGACGCCGCAATCGGCGACCACAGCCACTCGAGGCTGCCGCGATGCCGGGGACGTGTTTGCAGTGGACGCGTACCGGTGGGCGTCGCGCTCACTGAATGGAGATAGCTATAGCCGCCGCGCAGGTCCAGCCGCGGGATGCGCGCGGTCTGGACCGTCAGTTCCGCACCTCGGAATCGGTACCGGTCCTGGTTGGCGAACGGCAGTCCCGACAGCCGCTCGATGAAATCTCTCGCATGTGTGCTGAAAACCGCCACGCCAACCGTCGATGCTGTCCCGACCCGATAGTCGGCTCCGGCGTCCACGCCGTTGGCGTGCTCGGAACGCAAGTCCGGATTGCCCGACGAGGTGTTGAACAGCTGATCGATGGAAGGCACTCGTATCTTTCGTGTGGCCGACGCATGCAGCCGCAGCAGGTCGGTCGCGTCGAAGGAGACGCCGGCGAGCCACGTCGGGGCCGTCTCAGTGACATCGCCCGGACGCTGCTGCACATTGACCGCAGCGCCGATCACTGTGCCCAGGCGTGCGATCGGACGAACCTGCCACTCGGCACCGGTCGAGTAGATGTCCACCTGCCGATCGAGCGCGAACGAGCGAACACCGAACGAGGCCGGACTGCTTCCGCCGCTGCGGCCACCGCCACCTCCGCCGCCACCGCCGGAACTGCCGGTCGTCGCGACGTCACGGATCACGCCGTCCGAGTCGAACGCTTCGCGACGCTGATTGAGCGCCACTCTCAACCAGCCGAATCGCTCCAGGTCGAGCCGGCCCAGCGCGCTACTTCCGGTGATCGTCGTTCGCTCTCGTGACTGAAATGTTCCCTGGACGAGTGGATCATCCATCGACGAATACGTCGCATCGTCGTATCGGGAGCGGTCCTCGCGCTGGCGGTTCCTGAACACCCAGCCGCGGACGTTGAAGCGCTGCCACGCCGCGATCACAACGGACACCTGCCCCGAAGCGGATCGATAGTCTTCGACGCGCTCGAAGCGGGGTTGCTGCGCGAAGATGTCGCTGGTGTCAGCGATCGTCCCACCGGGGACGCCGTAACTCCCGCCGCCGAAGAACCACTCCGAAGCGATCGAGACCGCAGAGGACGGGCGGTAGCCGACAGCACCACGAATGTCGCCTCGATCGCGGTCGCTGTTCTGACGAAGGTCACCATCCTCGAGCGGCGTCGGCGTGAAGGAGCCGGGAAGGCGGAATCCGTCGGTGCTGTAGCCTGTTCCCGTCGCAGTGAATGACCACTTCCCCACCGTTCCGGCGTAGCGTCCGCCGACACCCTTCTGATTCGATGTGCCGCTGCTGACCTCGAGCGAGGCTTCAGGCTTGTCATCAACGGTCGTGATCTCGATGACGCCGGCCATGGCATTGTCCCCGTACAGCACTGAACTGCTGCCGTAGCTGACCTTGATCTCACGAATGCTCTTGGTCGAGATGCGGGCCGGGTCGAACTGCCCATCCGCCGTGGAGTTGACGAGCACACCGTTGATCACCAGGAGCACATGACGCGAGCGGAAGCCGCGCATGTCGATTCGCGGCGTGCCGTCGCCGCCCGTGCGGACGTAGATGCCTGGAACGAGCCTGAGCGCCTCGTCGAGCGTTCGCGCGTTCCGCGCCTCGATGTCAGCGCGAGTGATCCGCCGGGTGGTGCCTACCTGCTCGACGACTTCGGACGGCTCGGTGATCGAAATGGAAAAGGTCGGGATGTTCTGGGCGCCGGCGCTGATCGGCTGCAGTATCAACCAGGCCACAAGCGCACGGCGTGTGGCGTGTATTGCGTTCGCGGACTCCACGACGCGTCAGTCCACGCCAAAGGCGAGCAGGACGTTTCCGGCCGACGCACCGCTGCTGATGGCGTAACCAGTCGAGATGTAGACCATCCCGTCCACGACGACGGCGCCGGCGGTGGCGATCGCGCCGCCACGTGCAGCGACCTTGTTCACGGTGGCGAAATCCTGCGCCGTGTTGAACTCCCACAGCTGCTTGCCATCACTCGCCGACACCGCGAAGAGTCGCCCGTCGCCTGAGCCCTGGAAGACGACGCCGGGGATCGCGGTGGGCGCAGCGCCGAGCCCCGCCGTGCCGCGGCCGCCAGGACCCGGCGCGGTGAACACCCACGCGGTTTTTCCATCCGCTGATTGCACGGCGCCAAGACCGGCGGCCCCCATTCCGTAATACGTCTGGCGCTGATCCGCGGCGCCGCCCCAGACGATCGCGCCACGTCCGCGTCCGGTGAAGCCGACCGCCTGTCCTGCGGGATTGACGCGGAACAGCACCGCGCCGTTGTTATCAGGATCGACCGCGAGCACGTCCGCGCCCTTCGTGCCCACCAGCAGGGCCCGCTTGCCGTTCGAGAGCGTCACAAGGATCGGCGAGTTGCCGATGTCAAAGTCGGGACCCATCACCTCAGGACAGGCCTCGCTGCGATTCGGTCCAGCGCAGCCACCCATGAACAGATCCTTGTCAACCGAGCGCCGCGACCACAGCACCTTGCCGGTTTTGAGATCCAGTGCGAGCACGGCGTCGGTCAGCGGCGACTCCGGTGGCGTCACGGCATCACCGGTACCAACGTAGAGCGCGCCGCGAACGGGATCGATCGTCGGCGAATTCCACACACCGCCCGTGGCCGGTCCATACAGCTGCGCGCCGTTCGCGGGTTTCTTCCACGGCTTGGCCGGTTCGGCCAGATAGGTCTTCCAGATTTCCTTGCCGGTGTTGGCGTCGAGCGCCGCGACTCCCCCGCGCGCGGTGCAGCACGGGTAGTCCTTGTTGCCGCTGTTGAACTCCTCGGAGCCGGAGATCGGCACGTAGACGCGCCCTTCGTGATACTTCACGCTGCCGGTGATGCGCGCGACGACGTGATCGTCCACGCGTGTCTTCCAGAGTTGCCGCCCGGTCTGCGCATCGAGCGCAAAGATGTTGGCGTGTCCGTCGCCAAAGAACACGGCCCACCGCGTGGTGCCTTGACCACTCACCGCGCCGACCATCGGCGAGTTGCGCACGATCGATCCGTTCTGGAACGACCAGTAGACGCAGCCGGTCTTCGCGTCGAGGGAGTAGGTGTAGCCGTTGTCGCCGGACGCAAACACGCGGCCCGACACGACCGTCGGCTGCGAGTTGTTCGTCACGCCTTTCGGAAAGCCGAAGGCCCACTTCAGTTTCAGCTTGGAGACGTCGGCTGCCGTGAGTCGTGCGGCAGCTGCAGACTGGAAGCGCGTGTTGGCGAGGTCGGCCCCCCATCCATTCCACGACGGACCGCTCGACGGATCGCGCATCGGCGGATTCGCCGTGCACTTGTTCGGCATCGCCGACGCCTCACCGGCGCCGAGGCTGCCCAGCGGCCGACCGCTCATGAACTCGGCCACGCGCTGCTTCTGGATGTCGCTCAGCACGACATTGCCGTGATTGCGGCCGGCCAGCGCGTCGTTGATGCGCTCCGGTGTCAGCTGCCGGATGCTCGCCGCCGTCGGCGTCCCGTCCGGCGATTCGTTGCGATGGCATCCGTAGCACTGGCCTTGAAACGTCGCCCAACCGCTCTCGGTGCCAGGCAGTCCTCCGCGTCCCGCGGGCGGCGCAGCCGCCTGCGGCGCGGCAGGTGGTGTCGTTTGAGGCGCGGGCGCTTGCGCGGCGATGAACGCAGTGCAGACGAAGATCGCAACGGCTGACAGGATGCCGATAACGGTTGCTCGGTCGATACGGCGCACGGGCAAAGTCCTCCGCCGATAAGTGTATGTTCTGACGAAAGAAACAACCAACGGAGCCTGCTTTCCGCGCCGTGCGCGCTTCGACCATAATGCGCGACGTGCCGACTGTTCGTGAAGCTGTTGTGTGCCTGCTGCGCGAGCTGGGGATGACTACCATCTTCGGTAACCCCGGCTCAACCGAACTGCCGTTCTTCCGCGAGTTCCCCGACGATTTCCGCTATGTCCTGGGCCTGCAGGAATCCGTGGTCGTCGGCATGGCCGACGGCTACGCGCAAGCCACGCGCAATGCAGCGCTCGTCAACCTGCACTCCGCGGCTGGCGTCGGCCACGCGATGGGCAACATCTTCACGGCCTACCGCAACCGCACACCGCTCGTCATCACCGCGGGACAGCAGGCGCGATCGATCCTGCCCTACGAACCGTTTCTCTTTGCGACGCAGGCGACGCGGCTACCCGAGCCTTACGTCAAGTGGAGCATTGAACCGGCGCGCGGCGACGACGTGCCCGGCGCGATCGCGCGGGCCTATCACGTCGCCATGCAGGCGCCGTGCGGACCAACCTTCGTGTCGATTCCGGTGGACGACTGGGACCGCAACGCGGAACCCTTTGCCGCACGCACGGTCAGCCGATCGACACATCCCGATCCGACGCTCATTGCCACCATTGCCGAGCGGCTCGATCGCAGCAGCCGTCCGGTGTTCGTCGTCGGCCCGGGCGTGGACCGCAACGACGCATGGGACCAGGTGGTCGCACTCGCCGAGCGTCATCAGGCGCTGGTGTGGGTCAGCCCGATGTCGTCGCGCTGCAGCTTCCCCGAACGTCATCCGCTGTTCGCGGGATTCCTGCCGGCGATGCGTGAGCAGATCGTCAAGCACCTCGACGGCCACGATCTGATCGTTGCCTTCGGTGCGCCGGTCTTCACGTATCACATCGAAGGCTTCGGGCCGCACATTCCGCCCGGCTCCGATCTCATCCAGATGATCGACGATGGCGACGTGGCCGCGTGGTCGCCGGTCGGCACGGCCATCGTGTGCAGCGTGCGCCACGGCGCGGCAGCCCTGCTCGAGCGATCGCGTCCGCCGGCGCGGTCAGCGCCGAAAGGGCGAAGCGCGCCGCCGCCGGTGAATCCTGGCGATGGCATCTCGATGGCGTATCTGATGCAGGTCTTGTCCACGCTTCGTCCGCCCGACAGCGTTCTCGTCGAGGAGTCGCCGTCGAGCCGCCGGACGATGCAGATGTATCTGCCGATCGAACGGCCGAACAGTTTCTTCACCTGCGCGAGCGGTGGTCTTGGACACAGCATGCCCGCCTCGGTCGGCGTCGCGCTTGCGCTGTCGTCGAGGCGCAAGGTCATCGGACTATTCGGCGACGGCTCGGCGATGTATTCCATCCAGTCGCTGTGGTCGGCGGCCGACCTCAAACTGCCGCTGACGATCGTCATCGTGAACAACGGCGGGTATGCGGCGCTGGCGGAGTTTTCGTCGCACTTCAACATCAAGCAACTGGTGGGCGCACAGCTGCCGGGGATCGATTTCGTTGGGTTGGCGCGATCGATGGGCTGCGACGCCATCCGCGTGGAGCGGCCGCAGGATCTCGTGCCGCGGCTGACCGCGGCGCTGCAGTCGCCCAAGCCCTATCTCGTTGACGTGGCGGTTGTATGACGGGCATACCTCTGTCGGTGGCAGAATCGGGCCGGCCCGCGATCAGCGCGTCTCAGCGTCGCATGCTGGTCTCGTGCTTCCTCGGCACGACCATCGAGTGGTACGACTTCCTGGTCTACGGCTTCCTTGCGCCGATTACCTTCAACAATCTGTTCTTCCCGACCTTCAGCCCGCTGGCCCGTACGATCCTCGCGTTCGGCGTGTTTGCCGTAGGATTCGCCGCCCGGCCAATCGGTGGCGTCTTCTTCGCGCATTTCGGCGACCGCGTCGGACGTAAGCCAATCATGGTGTCCACGTTGATCCTCATGGGCGCCTCCACCACGCTGATCGGGTTTACACCCACGTACGTCCAGATCGGCATCGCCGCGCCGATCGTCCTCGTCGTCCTGCGCTTCCTCCAAGGTTTCTCACTCGGGGGTGAATCTGCGGCGGGGCCGCTGCTGGCGATGGAGAGCGCACCGGGGAACACGCGGGGCTACTTCGCGGCGCTGGTGTCCAGCGGTGCTGCCGCCGGCACCGTGCTGGGTGCGCTGGCGGTGTTCGCTGTCGGCACGCTGCCGCAGGAGCAACTGCTCTCGTGGGGCTGGCGGCTCCCGTTCATCGCCAGTGCGCCGATCTTCGCGATCAGCTTCTATGTGCGCATGAAGGTCGAAGAGTCGCCGATCTTTCAGCGGGCGATTCAGCGAGCGGCGCCAGCGCGTGTGCCGCTGCTCGCCGTGTTGCAGCGATGCAAGGTCGCAACGCTGCAAGTCCTGTTCTGCGCGATGGCGGAGTCCTCGACGTTCTACTTCACATCAGTGTTCGGCCTGTCGTACGGGCTGCAGACGCTGAAGCTCAGTAACAGCCTGCTGCTGTCAGGCGTCGCGATGGGAAATGCGATCGGCATCATCACCAATCCCGTGTTCGGTGCACTTTCCGATCGCATCGGTCGCCGGCCGCTGCTCGGCGCGTCGTATTTCCTCGCGGCGGTCTACGTGCTGTTCCTGTTCTTCCCGCTTCTCCGCACCGGCGATCCGGCCATCGTGATCCTCGCGATGGCCATCCCGGGCGCGCTCCTGCAGCCGATGTCACTCGCCGTCAGCGGCAGCTTCTATCCGGAGCGGTTCTCTGACGCGAAGCTGCGGCTGTCTGGGGTGTCACTCGGACGTCAGCTCGGCACGATCCTCGGCGGCGGACTGATGCCGATGATCGCCGCGTCGCTGCAGGCGTGGTCCGGCGGTTCGCTGACCTGGGTGCTCGCCTACTTCGTGCTGATCTGCGGTCTGGCTGTTGGCGCCGTCATGTCCGCGAGCGAAACCGCGAAGGTGGAATTGACCACATGAAACGCGGCTCATCACGATTGGCATGTCCCTGACCGCCGGCGACCGGCTCGGCGCCTACGAAGTGATCGCACTGCTCGGCGCTGGTGGTATGGGCGAGGTGTATCGAGCCCGCGATACGAGCCTCGGGCGCGACGTCGCGCTGAAAGTGTTGCCCACCGCCTTCGCGCTCGATCCGGATCGCGTCGCCCGTTTCAGGCGGGAGGCGCAGGTGCTGGCCGCGCTGAATCATCCTCACATCGCCTCGATCTACGGGCTCGCGGAATCACCGGACGGGCTCGCGCTGGTGCTGGAGCTCGTTGACGGGCCGACGCTGGCCGACCGCCTCATACATGGCCCGCTCACGCTCGACGAGGCAATCTCGATCGCTCGCCAGGTCTCGGAAGCGCTCGAAGCCGCCCACGATCACAACATCATTCATCGTGATCTGAAGCCGGCCAACATCAAGGTGCGCGACGACGGCACGGTGAAGGTGCTCGACTTCGGTCTCGCGAAAGCGTTTGCGCCGGGCAGCACCGACGCCGATGCCTCGCAATCGCCGACCCTGATCAGTCCTGCCGCCACGCGCATCGGCCTCATCCTCGGTACCGCCGCCTACATGAGCCCCGAGCAGGCGCGCGGCAAGACCGTGGACAAGCGCGCGGATGTCTGGGCGTTCGGCTGCGTCGTGTACGAGATGCTGGTCGGCACGCGTCCATTTGCCGGCGACGATGTGTCTCAGACGATGGCGCGGGTCATCGAGCGCGAACCCGACTGGGAGGCGCTGAGCCGCGTCGCTCCCTCGTCTGTCGTCCGCGTCATTCGCCGCTGCCTGCAGAAGGACGTCCATCAACGGCTTCGCGACATCAGCGACGTGCGGCTCGAGCTCCTCGATGCCGTCGCCGCGCCGGAACGACGCGACGGCACGCCGCCAGCGACTGCTGGTCGCTCGCGACTATCAAGCGCATTGCTTGTGATCGCAGGTCTGATTCTTGGCGTCGTGGGTGCCTCCGTGCTGACGACGTTCCAACGTGGCGCGGCCCCGGTGCGCACCAACACCGCAGCGCGTGTGAGCACCGAGATCCGCGTCCCGCCCGACGCGCTCCTGGCCGTTGACGCCGCTGCCGCCAACATCGGCTTTGACTCCACGTTGCTGGACCTGTCACCCGACGGGCGCACGCTCGTGTGGGTGGGCTCATCGTCAGATGGGAGCGTCCGGCTGTTCGCGCGCCAGCTCGATAGCTTCGAGACCCGCCCGCTCGCGGGCACCGAAGGCGCACTTCATCCGTTCTTCTCGCCGGACGGCAAGTCGCTTGGCTTTCTGACCAACGACAAGCTCAAGATCTACTCGTTCGTCACCGGCACGACGACGTCGATCTGCGACGTGAACACCGGCATCACCGGCACCTGGAGCAACGGCGACCAGGTGTTCTTCGCCGCTCAGGAAGGCCGGCAGCTGTTCCGGGTGAGCGCCCATGGCGGCGCTCCCGTCTTGGTCGCCGATGTTCGAAACGGCTATCGATACGGTCGCGTCACCCCGGACGGGAAGTCGGCGCTGGTCACGTATCGGCAAGCGGGCATCGGCGCCGACTTCGCGCAGGTCCGGCTGCTGAACCTGACGACGAACGAGGTCAAAACGCTCACCACGGACGGCTACGATGCGCGGCTGACCCCGACCGGCCACCTCGTCTTCGGCCGTGCCGGCCGCGTGTTCGCGTCGCGATTCGATCCGGAGCGGCAGACCGTCAGCGATCCGGTGCCGGTTGCGTCGGACGTACGCATGCATGCGCTCTATCCGCATCTGCAGCTCGCGGTGTCAGACACGACGCTGGCGTACGTGCCCGGCGGCGACGTCGCCGTGGCCTCAATCGCCTGGGTCAACCGCCACGGGCAAACCGAATTCCTGCCGCTCGAGCCACGGGTCTACGGGATGTTCGATCTTTCCGCCGACGGGAAGCGTCTGGCGATTCAGGTCGGAGATACCAAGGACTACATCCTGCTCTACGACGTCGAGCGCAAATCGTCCCGTCGGCTGGCGACCTCTGACAGTGCCGGATGGCCGAAATGGTCGGCCAACGGTGAAATGCTCGCGTATTCGAGCTTCGCGGACGGGAAGCCGTACCGACTCACCGTGCAGCGAGTGGATTCGGATCGTCCGCCCATGGTGGTCGCCGAGTCGCCCAACCGAATGACACCAACCACGTGGAGTCCGGACGGCACCCGACTGACGTATTACGAGTATCCGAACACCCGCATCGGCGTCGTCTCGTTCCCGCGCGATGGCACCGCGCCTCCGAGTCCGGAGCATCTGAACTTTGCCGGTGCCGGCCACGATCTGTCGCCGGACGGCCGGTGGTTCGTGTACGTGGACGAGGGCATCAATGTTCGCGCGCTGCCACTGGGTGAGCACGTGCAGAAGATCGCTGATTTCGGTGCCGAACCGATCTGGTGCCGCACCTGTAACGAGATCGTGTTCCGGAGCGGCAACCGCTGGTTCAGCTCCGAAGTGCGCGCAGGTTCGTCATTCGACTGGAAACCGCCGCGGATGATCCTGCAAACGCAATTCAACGACAGCCCCGGACCGTCATTCGGCCTCTCTGCCGACGGCCAGCGGATTCTCGTCCTGAAGCGCAAGGAAGAGGGGCCCAGAGACACGATCCGCGTGGTGCACTCCTGGCTGGGTTCGTGAGCGTTTCGCGACCTGAAATCTACTCTGTAGCCGCGATCTGCGCCTCGACCTCGGACAAGACGACAAGACGGTCCCGTTCCGCGAGCCGAATCATGTCGTCGCAGATCCTGACGAGGCCGTAACTGATGCCCATGGTGGCGGTGTCCTGCATCTGGAGCTGATCGTCAAAGGTCGGGAACCTGATGGTGACTCGACACCGCGACTCCTGGCGAAAATCGAGATGATCGGTCGTGAGGTACGGGGCACGCGTGTCGCGAACGAGTGCGTCGTGATCGGCGATCGTCTTGCCGACTGTGCCGGGCCAGTTCTGCGCAGCCGATCGGCCGATCGCATCGTCGCGGAGCTTGCCCGTGATTCTCTCGTAAGCCGCGTTGGCCCAGAGCAGCCGACCAAGCTTGTCTTTCCACGTCGCAACCGCGGGTAGCCATCTGAAGAACGCGGACAGCATCGAGTCGCTCGCGGTCGACACTTCCCTCGAGTCCAGGCTCGGAGGCGGCACATCGATAGCGCCCTTATACGGGTGCTTGAGTTCGGCAGCTGGGAGCACATCGGTGATGTCGACACCCACTTCGCCGATGAGCGTCGTCTCGTTCGTGGGGATCGCAAATCGCACCGTCATGAGGCGTCGACTCAGCACAGCATCACTCGACACGACGATCAGATCACCGAGGGGATTCCGAGACGACGAAAGAATGGCGGGCACGGCGCTCGGTAGCTGCATCTCACTGGACACATGATGCAGCCGTGTCATTGCGTGATTCTTGTAGATGTACCGGCCGAACTGGTCGCGAATCGCCACGGGTGTCGGAACCCATCGCAGGAACTCTCGATGCCGGGAGACTGAGCGGCGCGGCGCGGCGTGCTCAATGTCGGGCAGTTCGGCAAGCGTTCGCAGATCTGGACAATCGGACAGGAGAAACGTCACGTAGGCGTTTCGGATGTGCGCTTTGACGACCGCCTCCACAGCCTCGTCATCCGCCGCCGACGACAGTACGTCGAGCAGCTCCTGCGACGAGCGCACGCGGGCCTCGCTGGACTGAAAGCCCTTCCTGCGGAATAAGCCATGGAAGGTGAAGATCGCGAACGTCAGCCGACTGAGCGTCTGGTGGAGAGAGGGATTCGAGGCACAGCGCCACAGCCGATCGTGAAACTGGCGCTCGGCGTCATCGAGACGTGGAATGTTGTGTATCAGTTCCTGAAGGTCTCGATACAGGTCCGGGCCGATGGGCTGCGAAAACACGGGGCGCGCGAGCTTGCAGGCGAGCGCTTCCAAGGGAATCCATACTTCGATCCGGTCAGCGACGTCTTGCTTCGTCGGGTTGACGACGATGGTTTTCTTGTTTCGGATGCGCTGCACGAGCCCCCAGTGCTCGATGTCGATGAGAGCCTCACGAACGGTGCCCTGACTGACGTCGTCGTGTTGCTCCCGAATGGCGTCGCCTGGACGAATCGCGCCCGATGCGATGTCGGCGACGAACTGCCCGGCGACGCCCGCGATTCGGCCTTGTGACATCGAGAAGTAGGGCCTGGACTCCTGAGGAGGTCAAGGGACCGCTCTAGATTCCGCTTCAAAGTGCCATTACATCATCAACTGGGCTGCCGGCCTGTTCGACCGCTTCACGACGCTCAGTGAAGTCGAACTAACGTCTGCCTGAGCAGTCGGCGGCTTTACTTCGGGTCAGGACATCGCGTGCATCTCGACGTCGCCGCGCCGAATCTCGCCGCCCATTCGATAAGCTCGGCTTCGGTTGACGCAACCACCTTTGGCGAAGCCGTAAGCTTGAATTTCTTCTTGGGATCGAACACCAACGAACTGCAGTGCAAGTGATGAATGCGCCACGTGCGGTTGTCAGCCGCCCACGTCGCAAAGTAGTCATTCTGATTGCGGTGGATCTCGTCCAAGAATGCCTGTTCCGCATTGCCATCGTCCGCTAACGCGAACACTTTCAGTTTGGTTACCGCGGCGGTTTGGCGGATTCTCCACAGCATCCCGCCCTTTGGGCTCGGGGATGGTATCCTCGGCTGCCCCAGCCCTTCGACGACGGTGCGAATGCCACGCGCGACGTCGCGCCACGCCTCGTCACGGTTCGGCCACAGACTCACCGGCTTGGCGTCACGTGGAAGACCCTGAAACTTTGCGAACGGCATTCTGCTGAAGTCCGCTGGCTCGACGAATACCGGAATCACCTGCACCTCGCCGAACGACTGCCGATTCAGCGCGAGCTGCAGCTCGATCTCGAAACAATAGTCTGACGCGACGAAGTCGGCGCTCGTCAGCAAGACAACGATGTCAGCCTCTGTAAGATTGCGGTCGATCTCTTTGCTCCACGCCGAACCGGCCGGGATCATCCGGTCGTGCCACGCTTCGATGAGACCTTCTCGAATGAGCGGCGACAGGTGCACCTCGAGGCGCTTCCGATGTGCCTCGTCTGCATGTGCGTAGGAGATGAAGATGCGAGCGGGGCGTCCGAGAGGAGCCGGG
>Ga0207428_10001557_pt1 | contig 23959 bp, 19 predicted proteins | sample RhiMethybrSRZTD1_FD_187600 | JGI IMG/M metagenome (GOLD analysis project Ga0207428, IMG submission 187600) | Populus rhizosphere microbial communities from Tennessee, USA - Rhizosphere MetaG P. TD hybrid SRZTD1 (SPAdes) (version 3) | ecosystem: Host-associated > Plants > Roots > Rhizosphere >...
CGTCTCCACCGGAGTCACCGCCGAACACCCACGCTGACCCATCTGCCGCCCGGCTGCGCTTCCGCGGTGGGAGGCGACTGTCCCACCACGAAGGCTCCCTGCGATTGTTGATGACAATCGTCAGAAGAAGAACCCCCGCCATCACGACAAGCGCGAACAGCATCGGAACCTCCTGTTAGGTCAGTATCGCAGGTCGATGTGTCGGGCCTGTTTCGGACAACGTGACTCAGCCAAGATGGATGCCATGGTGGCTTGTTCCAGCGACGCTACAACCGAGGCACATGAGGTCAAAATGCCTGCGTCAAGTCGGCTCCCCAGTAAACACCAGAGACGATGCGCGCTTCGAAGCATGCTCGCGCGAGGGCCTTCGTCGATCAGACCCTGGTATCGCATGGCGGGTGTCCGTGCGGCGGGTACTGTGCTTGGCTTCAGGCCGATACGAAGGTGCCGTCGATACCATCGTCTGATAGATCCCACGCGGCACGTCTGGTTTGATGCGTCCGAGGAGGACAGCATGACACCACTCGAACGACTGACAGACCGCGTGCGCTTCCGAACCGGGATCATCGTGTTTGGCGCAATGACGTGCCTGGCACTCTCATCAACGTCCGGAGGCCCCGCGGGAGCCCTGGTACCCGGAGCGACCGCCGTCGGCGCAGCGTCACGGGAGTCCGTCGCTGCCGAGAACAACGACACAGCGATCCGGCCGTTTCGGGTGACCATCCCAGAGAAGGAGCTCGTCGAACTTCGCCGCAGGATCTCGGCGACACGTTGGCCCACCGGCGAACTCGTGAAGGATCGGTCGCAGGGGGTGCAGCTGGCGACGCTGCGGGAGCTCGCCCGCTACTGGGCCACGGACTATGACTGGCGGAAGGCCGAAGCGAAATTGAACGCGCTTCCGCAGTTCGTGACGAAAATCGACGGCGTGGACATCCACTTCATCCACGTCAGATCCCGGCATGAGAACGCGTTGCCGCTGATCATGACGCATGGGTGGCCCGGCTCGGTCATCGAGCTCCTCGACACCGTCGGTCCGCTGACCGACCCGACCAAGTACGGCGGCACCCCCGGCGATGCATTCCACCTGGTGCTGCCATCCTTGCCTGGCTACGGCTTCTCGGGCGAGCCGACCGAGCTCGGCTGGGACTCGGGCCGCATCGCCCGCGCGTGGGCGACGCTGATGGAGCGCCTCGGCTACACGCGCTATGTCGCCCAGGGAGGCGACGTGGGCGCCTCCGTCACGGACGCGATGGGGCGCCAGGCGCCCAAGGGGCTGGTCGGCATCCACCTCAGCTTGCTCGCCGGGGCGCTGGGCTTTGCCGATAAACTGCCGGCGAAATCCGAGCAGGAACGCGCGGCGCACAAAGCGCTCGCGACGTTCAGGACGAGCGGCTTCGGCTACTTCCTGGAGCAGTCCACCCGGCCACAGACGATCGGCTACTCCCTGCTGGATTCACCCCTCGGGCTCGCGGCCTGGTTGCTCGACCATGACACGGACAGCTACTACAAAATCTCACGCGCGTTCGTCGACGGGAAGCCCGTGGGCAGCCTCACTCGGCAGACCATTGTCGACAACATCACCCTGTACTGGCTGACGGGCACCGGTGCCTCGGCCGCCCGGTGGTACTGGGAGTTCGGACAGTTTCTGGCCGCAGTCGGTGGCCAGGCTCCTCCGCCAGTCAAGGTCCCCGTCGGCTTCACGACCTTCCCCGGCGAGATCTGGGCTGCCCCGCGCAGCTGGGTTGAGACGGTCTACCCCGGCCTCGCCTACTTCAACGAGGTCGAAAAGGGCGGGCACTTCGCCGCCTGGGAAGAACCGGCACTCTTCACGTCGGAGCTGCGTGCGGCGTTCAAGCCGCTGCGGTAACGCGTGCTCCGCCGCCGACCCCGTTCACATTCGGCTGATAAGGGGCGAACACGAGTGCGGGAAAACGCCGACTTGAAGGCCTGGTGGTTGCGGCGAACCTACTACGTCTTTCAGATGCCTCGCTGGGACCGGCGGCTCTTGGACTCATACCACGCCTACCAATCACCAACCCTCGGAGGAGAACGATGATCCAGGCGCTCGAGAACCTCGCTGTTGCTGACGGCGATCCCGTCAGGACAGAGCACATCGCAACGGCCTTGACAGCAGCAAGATTTGCCTATGACGACGGTGCCACTCAGACCTTCGAACCCGGTGGGGGCACCACATACGTCGAGCACGAACGGCGCTCGCATGGGGAGTGGTACGTGGACAGTGAGGGCCGTTTCTGCTCGTTCTGGCCGCCACGTGACCGTGCCTGTTACGATCTCCATTGGATCGTGGAGAATGACACCGTCGTTGGTCTCAGATTCACCGAGCGCGCCCGCGGATCAGTATTTGTTGGCCGTTACCGGTGCCAACGTCCAATGGATTCGCCTCTCGACCATCCTGTGTAATCGGTCACTGAGCGTAGTCTGGCCGAGGTTGGCCGAAGAGACGCTAGGGCGTTCTGAGACGAGCTTCATATGACATCGACTCGCGCCTGGATCTGACGGTTGCGTTATATTCCGGATCGCCTGTGGACCTGAATCTGCGCGGCAAGATCGCTGTCGTGACCGGTGCGAGCAAGGGCATCGGTCTCGCGATTACCAAGAAACTAGTCGCCGAGAGTGCGCGCGTGATCGCTGGCGCGCGCGACGTCGGTGGTGAACTCGGCGCGCTGGCATCACGCGAAGCGGTTCGCGCGGTGTCCATCGATCTCTCCGCGCCTGACGGTCCGCAGACGCTGGTTGCCCACGCGGAGGAGTTCGGCGGGCTCGACATCCTCGTGAACAACGTGGGGGCGGTTGCGGTGCGGCTCGGAGGATTCGCGAGCGTCACCGACGACCAGTGGTTGTCGTCGCTGAACCTGAACTTCATGGCGGCGGTACGAACGACGCGTGCGGCGCTCACGCCGATGTTGAAACGGAACAGTGGCGTCATCGTGACGATCAGCTCGGTCAATTCCTTCCTTCCCGATCCCGGCATCATCGATTACTGCGCGTCGAAGGCGGCGCTGACGAATTTCTCGAAGGCGCTGTCCAAGGAAGTTGGTCCCAAAGGGATTCGGATGAACACCGTGAGCCCAGGCCCGGTCGAGACAGCCCTGTGGCTGGGTCCGGAAGGAGTGGCCGCGACTGTCGCGAAGGCGTCGGGCGTCGATCCGGAGACTGCCCGCAAGCAGGTGGTCGCATCACAGGGAGGCCTGGCAACGGGGCGATTCACCCGTCCCGACGAAGTCGCCGATCTGGTGCTCTTCCTGGCCAGTGATCGCTCGGGGAATATCACGGGCGCGGATTTCGTGATCGACGGCGGCCTGATCAAAACGCTGTGAGCACGCCGATGTCGCGACGCCTCGAGTGTGCGGAAACCTGGGCCGGCAACAAGAAAGCGGCCAGCCTGATCGAGCTGCCGGGTTTGCAGGCTTGGGTCCATTCGGTGCCGGCCGGGTCCGGTGACGGCGGTGGCGACGTCCACTACCTTTCCGTGTGCCCCAGCTGCATCGTCTCTCGTATCGCACTTGCCGACGTAAGCGGACATGGACCGGCGGTGGAGGCGCTGGGGGAGAAACTGCAGGAACTCATGCAGCGCTACCTTCGCGCGCTGGAGCAAGTCGAGCTCATGCGGGATCTCAATCAAGCGGTTCGAGAACAACTCGACACTGTGCACTACGCCACGATGGTGGCGGCCGGGTGGCACGGTCGCAGGGGGCTGCTCGTTCTGACGAATGCGGGTCACCCCCCTCCTTTCTGGCATCACGCGTCAGATGGCGAATGGAGCTGGCTCGACACACGTCGTCCAAGCGAGCGAGGTCGACCAGCCGGTGTGCCGCTAGGCCTGCTGCCCGACATCGACTACGAGCGGACGGTGATAAGACCGCAAGTCGGCGACCTCGTCGTGCTGTACAGCGATGGCGTCTCTGAGGCCACCAACGGGACCGGAGAGGAGCTGGGGCGCGACGGGCTGATGAAGATCGCCCGCGAGTTGGATCCCGGTTCCGCCGAGGCGTTCGGCACTGGACTTACCTCGGCATTGGGGAGGTTTCGTGATGGTGTCGAGGCGGCCGATGATGAGACCGTCATCGTGCTGCAGATCAGAGCCATTCCTTCCAACAGCGAGTAGCGTCAGGGTCACACCGCATACTCACCCGCCCGCGCTCCTCGTGCAACGATTGGAGTGAACATCGTACCTACCTCGCCCCCAGCGCGTCGTTGACGGCGTCGAGCAATTCGTTGTCGCTGAATGGCTTGAACAGGCATGCCGCCGCCCCGCGACTGAGAAGGCTGGGACGGAGCCATTTCTCGCCTTGCGCGGTGATGAAGACGATCGGGATGTTCAGGCCGCGGTGCGTCAGTTCCAATTGAAGATCTGGACCACTCATCCCTGGCAGTCCGACATCGAGGACCAGGCAGCTCGTCTCACTGATCATTTCCGACTCGAGGAAGGCCTCTGCCGACTCGAACGCATGCACATCGAAGCCCGAGTACCGTAACAGGTCGGGCAGCGACTCGCGTACCGATTCGTTGTCGTCGACGACGGAGACCAATGAACGTTTGCCCATCATGAGTGCCTCGCAAGGGCGCTGCGTGTGCGACGCCCTGGACCCCGGGACTCGAAAGCGAGACAAGGACACCCCTCCGATGCAACCCGATGAGCACAATCACCGCTCGGTGTTCCGTGCGTCGTTGAAGGATGCGCCAACCCACCGTTGACCGTCTATTAGACTTTGGTATTGCCCCGTCGTCCGTAAGCGCCGGGCGTCACGAACGCCCATACTTGGCGTTCGAGTCTTCGGCTTCGCCGGGTATCCAGAATGAAAACGTCGCGCCGGGACTGAGATCGTTGGGCTCGGCCCACAGACGGCCATGATGCCGTTCGATGATCGAGCGGCTCACGGACAGACCGATACCCATGCCGTCGGCCTTGGTCGTATAGAAGGCATCGAACAATTTGCTCATGGTCTGCGGATCGAGGCCGACGCCAGCGTCCCGCACGGTCAACCGAACGCGGTCGCCCTGGTCCCGTTCCGTTCTGATCAACAGGTGTCGTGGTCGATCGTCGACCCCGACCATCGCATCCGACGCGTTGCGCAGCAAGTTCAGGATCACCTGCTGGAGCTGGATCCGATCCCCGGTGATCAGGGGCAGTTCGTCGGCAAACTCCGACTGAAGGACGATCCGGTTTCTCTGCAGCTCACTCAACGAGAGGGCAACGACCTCACGCGCGGCCTGGTTCAGATCCAGCGGCTCGAGCGTGAACTCCTTCTTGCTGAACAACGCACGCAACCGCGTGATGACATCCGCGGCGCGGTTGCCATCACGCATGGTCCGCCTCGCGGTCTCTCGCGCCCCCTCGATATTCGGGGGATCCGCAGCGAGCATTCGCAGGCAGGTGCCGGCGTTCGTGATGATGCCGGAAAGCGGCTGATTGACCTCATGGGTGATCGAGGCGGTCAACGCGCTCACGGTTGTGACGCGCGCGACGTGGGCGAGCTCGGATCTCGCCCTGTTCAGGGCCTCCTCCGCGACCTTGCTCTCGGTCACATCCTGAAGCGCGCCCACGAACAGCGGGCGACCCGCCACCTGTTCGACGACATGGGCGACACCGCGCACGTGCTTCACCGTGCCGCGGGTGCTCACGATGCGGAATGCGAACGTGACGTTCTCGCCCGTCATGCCACGTGCGATCACCGATTCGAACGACGGCAGATCATCAGGATGGATCAGGTCCCGAATCCGCTGTACCGACACCTTCGTCGCGGGGTCGAACCCGAAGATCCGGAACGCCTCTTCGGACCAATTGTGATCGTCGCCGACCAAATCGGTGATGAAGCTGCCAGTGTGGCTCAGTCGCTGGGCGTCGGCGAAACTGTCGTAGGCCCGTCTGAGCTCCATCTCGGCCCGCTTGCGGTCCTCGATGTCGATCACCAGCCCATACCAGTTCGCGATGCGACCTTCCGTGTCATGGAACGGCTCGCCGACCGACTGGATCCATCGATATTGACCGTCCGCACGCCGCAGGCGGTACTCATCGGCGTACGATGATCCGGTTGTGACTGAATGCATCCATCGTTGGACCGTTGCCTCGCGGTCTTCGGGGTAGACGAGCTCGAGCCATCGACCGCCGGTCAGGCTCTCGGCCGTGTGGCCGAGATATTCCACGGCTCTCTCGTTCAAGTAGTCCAGCTCGCCCTCAGGAGTACCGCGCCACACGAGCGCCGGGATCGTCTCGACCAGGAGGCGGAATTGCCGCTCGCTCGCGCGAATCGCGTCCTCGGCGCGCTTCCGATCGTCGATGTCGGTGAGGAGAACGTACCAACGGACAATGCGCTCACCTCGATCGCGAAGCGGCAGCCCACGAACCTGAAACCAGCGGTAGACCCCATCGAAGCGCCGAATGCGGGCCTCGAAGTCGTATGGCTCGCCTGCCACGATCGCGTGTGTAAACACCTGCGCGACCCGAGGCACATCCCCGGGATGCACCGTTCCATTCGTTCCCCACTCCTTCATCGCATCGAGGGGCTGGCCGCAGTATTCGACGAGCTGGTGATTCACCACCTCCACTTCACCCGCCGGTGTCAGAGTCGCGACCAGCCCAGGGATGGTGTCTACGATCAGGCGCGACTCGCGCTCACTTTCGCGCCGGGCTGCTTCGGCGCGCTTCCGCTCGTCGATGTCGACATGCAGGACACACCACCGCATGATGGTTCCGTTGGCGTCTCGCAGAGGGACGCCAATTACCCGAAACCATCGGAAGATGCCGTCGAAGCCCAGATGTCGTTCTTCGTTGTCGTAACGATCGCCGGTCGCGAATGAATGCCGAAAGCGCTCGAGCACTCGGGGACGATCGTCGGGATGGACCGCCTCACCCGTCAGCCAATTCTTGAGTTCCTCGAACGTCCTGCCGAAGTACTCGAGCAGCTGCCGGTTGATGACTTCGACGTCGCCCTCCGGTGTCATGAGCGCGATCCCGGCAGGAATGCTGTCGATGATCGAGCGCGACAGCGAGATTTGCTCCTTCAGGCGTTCGTTCGCCGCGAGCAGCTCACTCGTTCGCTGAGCCAGACGTTGGTCGAGATTGGCCGCGAATCGCTTCGCGTCGAGCAAGGTGTTCAGAATTGGACTCGGCTCCGCCGTCGCCAGCGCGGGGACCGCCGCCATCATGCTGACGAGATCGTTCAGACAGCCACGCAGTCGCGCGACTTCCTCACCGGGCGACTCGCGTGCCGCCTCGTTCGACATGGTGCACACTCCCCATGCGTGTTCGCCATCAGGCGTATCCGCACAGCGTAGCGCATTACCACGCGGCTGAGTCCGAGGCTCCGGGGGGCAGCTCGAGAGCGCCCGAGACTGCCTCCGCGATCGATGCGTGCTAGTCGTCCAGCCTGCCCATGGTCAAATTGACGATGGTTCCTGTCATCCCGCTTGCCTTTTCGGAGGCCAGGAAGACCGCCACGTTGGCCATCTCCTCGAGCGACATGAGCCGACGCGCGTGAGTCCTGCTCGCGAGCATCTCTTGCCACTGCTCCCAGCTCACTCCCGATGCCCTGGCGCGCGGCTCGAAGGCGTCCTTGATCGTGCTTGTCTCAGGCATCGCATACGGTCGCAGACCGACCACGCGAATGCCCTGAGGTGCGAGTTCGGCGGAGAGATCCCGAGTAAGCGCTTCCTTGGCCGCCTGCGCCGGACCGTACCCTCCCACCAAGGGGATACCCTCCCGCGCATGGGTTGCCGTAACGGTCATGATCACGCCAGACTGATGCGCGATCATCCGCCTGGCTGCCAGGCGTGCGGTCAGGAAGTACGACTTCACGAGAGTCGTGATCGGCAAGGAGAACTGCTCGACATCCAGCACGGCCAGTGGCACACCCAGGATCCCGGCATTTGGGATGCCGACCGCGTTGAACGAAATGTCGAGACGGCCCACCTGATCGATCACGGACTGTAGATGTGTCTCCACGGCCCGCTCGTCGAGCGCGTCGACCTCCGCCGCCCTGGCGGATCCGCCCGAGGAATTGACGTCCGTGGCGAGAGCTCCGACGGCCGCCAGATGTGGGCCAGTCAGAAACAGCGTAGCCCCCGCGCGCGCAAAGGCGCGGGCGACAGCGCCGCCGACTCCCCCTCCGGCTCCGTAGAGCACTGCGACCTTGTTGTCGAGCATCATTTCTGGTTTCCTGACTTCCGCCATCGAAGATGTAGACAACACGGCGTCGAGAAAATGGGCAGGGGTCGGGGCACTTTTCGCGGTACACACTGCGGCGGGGAAGCCCAGTTCGTGGGTCGGCCGGTGTCGATATTGGAGAGAGCGAGCAAGTGACGTCGGGAGGCGCGTTGACGACCGAACTGATCAGCAGGGCCCACGCCGGGGACGGGGAGGCGTTCCGAGAGCTGACCGAGCCGTACCGTCGAGAGCTACAGGTGCATTGCTACCGGATGCTCGGTTCCTTGCAGGATGCCGAGGACGTCCTCCAGGACACACTGGTGGCCGCGTGGCAGGGCCTCGGAGGGTTCCAGGGACGCGCCTCGATCCGCACTTGGCTCTACCGGATCGCCACCAACCGGTGCCTCAACGCGCTTCGCTCGGCCAATCGGCGGCAGGCCAAGGAGTGGGACATACCGCAGGTTGAACCGCCCGAGCCGACTCGCCTCGGCGAAGTCATGTGGCTCGAGCCCTATCCCGATGCCCTTCTCGAGAGTGCGATCCAGATTCCGCTCGGCCCGGAGGCACGCTACCAACAGACCGAAGCCATCTCGCTGGCCTTCGTGACCGCCCTGCAGCGGCTGGCCGCTCGCCAGCGCGCCGTGTTGATCTTGCGCGAGGTGCTCGGATACCACGCCACCGAAGTCGCCGACATGCTCGGCTCGAGCTGCGAATCAGTGAACAGCGCTCTTAAACGCGCCCGGGCCAGCCTGCGGCCGCGCTCGGCGCCGAAAGACCATCCCGAACCACCTCCGGCCGCGGGCTCACCCGCCGAGCGTGCGCTCGTCACAAAGTTCGTTCGGGCGTGGGAAGCCGGTGATGTCGACGCGCTGGTCGCCTTGCTCACTGCCGATGTGAGCATCTCGATGCCACCAATCCCCCTCGAATACCACGGCCGCGATGTCGTCGCCCGCTTCTGCGCCAGCCTGCTGCGCCGCCGACGGCACGATCTCGTACCGACGCGGGCGAATGGTCAGCCGGCGTTCGGGGCCTACTTTCGCGCCCACACCGGCGGCATCCGCCATGGGAGCGGTCTCTTCGTGCTCACCCTCGCCGGTGATCGGATCTGCGCGATGACCCGCTTCGACAGTTGTGTGCTCCGATGGTTCGGGCTGCCGCAATCGCTCCCTGACAGATGATTCAGTTCTCGGCGATGCGTCCGTCAATCGGTTAGCAGAGAGTCTCGAGCAGCGTGGCCAGTCGCGTCGCACAGGACTGGTCCGCGTCCAGCGCGGGGTCGTAAATCGTGAGTTCCAGGCCAAGCGCTCTCGGGTGTTCCACCAGCGGCTTCAGGAGCCCGATGATTTCCTCGAACGTCGGGCCACCAGGCTCTGGTGAGTCCACGGCCGGCATCTCGATGGGGTTGAGCACGTCGGCATCCAGGTGAATCCAGAATCCCCGCAAGCCTGGCGATGCCACTCGAGCGAGGGCGGCTGTCGCGGCCGCGGCAAGACCGCGGGCAACGAGCGCGTCAGCCGGAAGATCCAGGATCGGCGACACCGCGAGTGCCGCGTGACCGTAGGACGGTTCCGCCGCGTCGCGGCGACCCAGGAGCGCGACATGTTCAGGGCGCACCAGCGGGTCATGGCCGCCAAGTCGAGCCAGCGGGGTGTCTCCCCGACCTACCGCGAGAGCCAGGCACATGCTCGCCACCGATCCCGTCTGAGATTCCTGTGGCGTGGCGAAATCCGCGTGTGCATCCACGTAGACAAGACCCGCGGGGCCACCGACTGCTCGCTTCGTACCCAGGAGGGCGCCAAGGACGATGCTGCAGTCACCGCCAACGAGCACAACGAAGTGTTCCTGCGCCACAGCCATCGCGATCCGATCGGCGAGCGACGTGCAGTATTCCAGTACCTCCGGCTGGTTGCGGGCACGACCCGGAGGGCGAACGTAATCTCGATATGCAGGCGGCGTCACGTCACCAAGGTCGATGGCATCGAGGCGCTCGACGATCCCGAGTTGCCGGAGCACACCGGGCGCCCGGTCAAGGTGTCGCGCCTCGCCGGTGTCATAAGGTCGGATGCCGATACTCGAAGGCGCGCCCACGATTGCGATCCTGCGGCTCATGTCGTTCCTCGTACCGGAGTGGATGAGCCCCCGGCCGGGCGAATAACATTTGAGGTATCAGGCTCGGCGACGGAGCGCCGCGTGGTGTCGGATTTGAGAAGGAACACTGCCGCCAGGATCAGTCCGGTGGCGCCAATGATGCGCGGCGTCAAGAGCTCGCCGGCTGCCAGCCATCCGAGAAGCACCGCGACGACCGGATTGACGAAGGTGTGGGTGGCGACGAGGGTCGCCGAGCGGCGCTCGAGCAGCCACAGATAGGCTGAAAACGCCACCACGGAGCCGAACACGACCAGGTAGCCGAGACCGAGCACTGAGCGCCCTGAGATCGCGCGCACGTTGACGCGCCCGATCTCTCCGGTCGCTGCGCTGGCGACGAGCAACAGCACCGCCCCGCACAGCAACGTCGTCGCCGCCCGCACCAGCGAATCTCGGGGAAGCGTCGCCGTCGATGCATAGCGCACTCCAACGGCCCATGCCAGTGCGCCCACCAGAACAGCACTCGAACCCCACAACTGTTGCGAACCGACCGTCAGCGCCTCTCGAGGCACCAGCAGCGCCACGCCAGCCAGACCGGCGGCCAGCCCACCGGCCGTGCGCAATCTCGCCTGCGGGCTCCGTGCTGCGGGCATCAGGAGCGCGATCCACAACGGCTCGGTCGCGATCAGGAGAGCTGCGATGCCCGAGGGAACCGTCTGTTCCGCCCAGTGCAGCGATCCGTGCCCGATCAGGAAGAACAGCGCGGCCACCACGAAGCTGGCGCGCCATTCCGGTCCACTGAGATGGACGCGCTGGCCACGCACCCACCGGGCGATTGCATACAGCACCGCTCCGGCGACGAGGTGCCGCACGCCAGCCGTCAACAGCGGCGGAATTGACTCCACCGCGTAACGAATAGCCAGGTACGTCGAACCCCAGATGACGTAAATCGCGAAGAAGGCGAGAAGCTCACGAATATCGAGGCGTTTCATCAGGCTAACCTTCATATGTCACTACACAGGTTAGACGTTAGTGCGAGCCCATCTAACCTGTCAATGTCATTATATAGGTTATACTCGAGCCATGGCCGCTACTGCCTTCGAGCTCATCGGCGGGCATCTCGCGCTGGATTTCATCAATACGGTCGACTGGCGAGGTGATCCCACCCGACGTCGGGATCTTCTGGTGACGTTTGAGGATCTCCTGGGATGGGCGAAAGCGGCGAAGGTATTGACGGCTGATGCTATGCGGGCGATGAGTGTGGCGGCTCAGCGGGACCGGGCGCGCGCCATGCGGTCTTTACGACGAGCCCGGCGCTTGCGCGAGGTGCTCGCTCGCGTGCTGGGGGCTGCCGGCGGCGATGCCACAGCAGCAGCCCGCGATGTGGGTCGGCTCAACGCGTTCCTCGCCGCAGCCTTGAGACGCCGGCGCCTCGAGATCCGCCGGACCGCCTTCGTCTGGAGCTGGGCCAACGAAGAAGGCGATACCTTCGACTCGCTGCTATGGCCGGTCGTGCTGGCCGCCGCCGAACTGCTGGCGTCTGACCGCCGCACGCAAATCCACGAGTGCGGCGGTGAAGGATGTGGCTGGCTGTTTCTCGATACGAGTCGCAATCGGCGACGACGCTGGTGCACGATGCAGGGTTGCGGTAACCGCGCAAAGGCGCGCCGTTTTTACGAGCGGACGCGCGTGGAACGCCGCTGACCTCACGCTCGCGCAGCCGAAATGGCCCGCCGTCACCTTCCGCCTGAAGGCCGAAGCCACGCGACAGCCCGGACGAAGTGATCGCCGCTCCCGGTCAGTAAGCTGCAAACGGCGAGTTCGACGCGAGGAATGCCGCCGCCTGACGGGTGAAGGACTCGTGAAACTGAAAGAGCGAACCGTGCCCCGCGTCTGGATAGACCAGAAGCACGGCGTTCGGAAGGTTCTCGACCAGCCGATACGAGTTCGAGATCGGGATCATCTCGTCGTGGATCCCGTTGACGACCAGCGTGGGCTGATGCATGCGCTCGAGTCCCGCGAAGCGAGTGCCGGCGGAGCGCTCCCATTCGCGAAATGCCGCGATCTGCGCGGCGGCCACATCGGGTCCAGACGGCGTATCGAGATCTTCCGTCCGTAGCGCCAGCCTTTCGAGAAGGGCCGCGCCGGCGCTCTGGCTCGTCGGAGTCGGCGCGAAGAAGATTTTCTGCAACACCGCGAATCCGGTGAGCGCCGGATCGGCCAGGTGCCTGGCCAGGCTCGGCTTCTCCAGGTGCATGATGTCGTCACCCCCTCGCGGAGCGGTGCCGACGAGAATCATCCGGTGGACGCTCGAAGGCCGATCGACGGCCATCTGCTGCGCCACCATTCCGCCGAGCGAGAACCCCAGGACGTCACAGCTCATCACGCACAGCGCGTCCAGGAAGTCCAGGGCATGCGCCGCCATTCCGTCGACGGTCGAGGGGACCTTGCCGGTTGATCGGCCGACTCCGGCACTGTCGAACAGAATGACTTCCCTGCCGTCGCCGAGCGCATCGGTCACCGCGGGATCCCAGTTGTCCAGCGTGCCCGTAAAGTGTTGAAGACAGAGCAGGGGACGCCGGACGCCACCGCCGATTCGGCGATACGCATAGGTTTCGTTCTTGCCTCGGAGGAACTGCGTCGGAGCGCTCGTCGTCCTGGCGGTCGTTGCGACTGACATCTGTGATCTCCTGGCTCGGGTTCTGAGTTCGCGTCCGGCGTTAACATCCGTCTGTCCGCCGCGGTTGTCCATAAGACGTTGGTATTGGTCACCTCTGCCGATCGATGTCAGGGTCTCGACAATACCTGGGTGTGAGGCTCCGCGAGGTCAGTGCTTCGTGGCAGGTATTGGTTTTTCGCGCCGATCATTCCGGTCCGGCGAGGACCTCTGCTCTGGTTCTTCCGTACGGGTAGAACTGTGCCTTGTCGTCCCGCTCCCAGGCCGAGCGCTGCTCTGCGCTGCTGATGTCCCAATCGGGACGACAGCGCTGCAGCACTGCGCGCAGGTCCAGGCGCAGCTCCTCCACCGTCGGCCGGCCGAAGAACCAGTAGCCGTTGTAGATTTTGTAGACTCGCAGGCCTGGCTCGAGCACAAGCGTGTGCGGGATCATCGGATTGTGATCGGGGTCGGTGTATTCCGCGATGTCGAGATCCTTCTGCACCTTGCGGCCCGGGTCCGAGAGAAAGGTCCAGTGCGCGCCGATGCCAGCGCGGAACTCGTTTGTTTCGAGCAGATTGTCGGTCGAGATGGTGACCAGGCGGCTGTACCCGACCTGCATCTCGCGATGCAGTTGCAGCAGCCCCTCGTGTTGCCTCCTGTCTTTCGGGCAGAAACCGCCACGGGCCAGCACCAGCACCAGCGGATCCCCTCCCTGCAACTCGGCCAGCGTGCGGTGCGTGCCGCGGTGGTCGGAGAGCTCGTAGTCGGGAAACACCGCGCCGGCAACGATATCGGGTCGCATGACACCCCCTGCGCCAGCGTAAGCATGCTCGCCCTCGGCACGGTCGTCCATCAGACCTTGGTATCGGTAGCAATCGATACTTTCGTCTGATAGATCGCCCGCCGGCGATCTGGTTTCATGCCTTCGAAAGAGGACGGCATGAAGCTACGACTCACCTACCCGGCGTTGCTGTCCGGCTTGCTCCTGATCGTCGGCGGGTGCAGCGGCGGCAAAGCCGCCGCGCCACCTCCCCCGCCAGAGGTGGAAGTCGCAACCGTCGTCGAGCGCGACACTCCGATCTACAGCGACTGGGTCGCGTCCCTTGATGGGTACGTGAATGCGGACATCGAGCCCCGAGTTGCCGGTTACATCATCAAGCAGAACTATCGGGAGGGAGCGCTGGTCCGGAAGGGCGAGGTCCTGTTCGAGATCGACCCGCGGCCGTTCAAGGCCGCCCTTGACTACGCCAGGGCGCAGCTGGCACAGGCGGAGGCCCAGCTTGGCAAGGCGACGCTCGATGTCGAGCGCGACACACCGCTGGCGGAGGCCCGCGCGATTGCGAAGAGCCAGCTCGACACCGAGGTCCAGGCCAAGCGTGGAGCGGAGGCATCGGTCCTCGCCGCGAAGGCCAACGTCGAGCAGGCCGAACTGAATCTGGAGTTCACGAGGGTGACGTCGCTGGTGGGCGGGATCGCCGGCATTGCGCGCGTGCAGATCGGGAATCTCGTCGGCCCGAGCTCCATCCTCACCTCGGTCTCACAGGTCGATCCGATCAAGGCCTATTTCACGGTCGGCGAGCAGGTATTCGTGGACTTCCATCGCCGCTTTCCGACCGAAGCGAGCGTCGAGGAGCAGCGGCGGCGGATGCCACTGCAGCTGATTCTCGGCGATGGGCAGGTCTACGAACACACCGGCCGGATTTCGTTCGCCGATCGTGAGGTCAACGCCGCCACCGGCACGATCCGGATCGCAGGTGTCTTTCCGAACCCGAACAACCTGCTCCGCCCCGGCGGCTATGGACGGGTTCGCCTCTCGGTCCGGACAGAGCCGGGAGCCAGGCTGGTTCCACAGCGCGCCGTCACCGAGCTGCAAGGCAGTCATCAGGTCGCAGTCGTGGGCAGCGATAACAAGGTCTCGATCCGTCCGGTGACGGTCGGCGACCGCGTCGGGAACCTCTGGATCGTGACCGACGGCCTGAAGGCAGGTGAACGGGTCATTGTCGAGGGCCTGCTGAAGGTGCGAGACGGCGCCATCGTCAATGTCGTCGCGGGCAAGTCTCCGCAGACGGAGAAGTGACGTGTCCCGGTTCTTCATCAATCGCCCCATCGTCGCCATCGTGATCTCGGTGCTGACCGTCATCGTTGGCGCGATCACTATCGTCACTCTGCCCGTGTCGCAGTTCCCGTCAATCGCGCCGCCGGAAGTGCAGGTGCAGACCACTTACGTGGGTGCAGATGCGCAAACCGTCGAGCAGTCGGTCGCCACTCCCATCGAGCAGCAGATGAGCGGCGTCGACAACATGAACTACATGTATTCGGTCAACGCGTCGAATGGCGAGATGCGGCTGATCGTCGACTTCGACGTGGCGACGGATCCGAATACCGATCTCGTGCTCACGCAGTTGCGCCAGGCGCAGGCGGCTTCACAACTGCCGGCGGAGGTCACGAGTTTCGGCGTGACGGTGCAGAAAACGCTCACCGCGCCGCTGATGCTCATCAGTCTGTACTCGCCGAGCGGCGCCTACGACTCGAAGTTCCTGTCCAACTACGCCTACATCAATCTCAACGATCAGTTGACGCGCGTTCCCGGGATCGGCAGTGTGCAAGTCTTCGGCGCCGGCCGGTACGCCATGCGGCTGTGGGTGAAGCCGGACCAGCTCGCCAGACTGTCAATCACCGTTCCAGAGATCGTCGGGGCAATTCAATCGCAGAACACCGTTAATCCGGCCGGACAGATTGGCGGCGAGCCCGCGCCGAAAGGGCAGGAATTCACGTATTCGGTCCGGGCCCAGGGACGTCTGACATCTCCGGAAGAATTCGGTGAGATCGTCGTCCGGGCGACTCCCGACGGTGGAATTGTCAGGGTCAAGGACGTCGCGCGCGTGGAATTGGGCGCGCAGGACTACTCCGTCATCGCCCATCTGAATGGACGGCCGAGCGCCATTATTGCGGTCTACCAACTCCCGGGCTCGAATGCCGTGCAGGCCGCCGAGGGGGTCAAAGCCCTGCTCGCCGAGCAGAGACAGCGGCTTCCGCGAGGGGTCGATTTCACGGTCTCCCTGGACACCACGCGAGCCGTGACGGAAGGGATCAAGGAGATCGTCGAAACCCTGCTGATCGCGATCGTCCTGGTCATCCTCGTCGTATACGTCTTCCTCCAGAGCTGGCGCGCGACCCTGATTCCACTGCTGGCCGTGCCGGTGTCTCTCGTGGGCACGTTCGTGGTGTTTCCAGCCTTCGGGTTTTCGATCAACACCCTTTCGCTGTTCGGCCTGGTCCTCGCCATAGGACTGGTCGTTGACGACGCGATCGTGGTGGTGGAGGCGGTCGAACATCACATCGAGGAAGGGATGTCGCCGAAAGATGCGACATTCAAGGCGATGGAAGAGATTTCGGCACCGGTCGTCGGCATCGCGCTGGTGCTGTCGGCAGTGTTCATCCCTACCGCATTCATCCCCGGGATCACGGGACGCCTGTATCAGCAATTCGCCGTGACCATCGCGATCTCGGTCCTCCTGTCGGCCTTCAACGCGCTCACCTTGAGCCCCGCGCTTGCGGCACTGTTGTTGCGGCCGCGCACGGGAAGCCGGGGTCTGCTGCGAAAATTCTTCGACTGGTTCAACCGGGCGTTTGCGTGGGCAACGGACAGGTATGTCCGGGGTGCGGCGGCCCTGATCAGAAAATCCGCGATCGCATTCGGCTTGCTGCTCGCGTGCGCCGGGCTCGCGGCGTTTTTCGGCACGCGGCTGCCTTCGAGCTTTCTCCCGGACGAGGACCAGGGCTACATGTTCCTCAACCTGCAGCTCCCCAGCGCCGCATCGCTGCAGCGAACCGAAGCGACCGCCCGCGAGATCGAGGACCTGCTGGCAAAGACTCCCGGCGTCGAATCGACGACCAGCGTCATCGGCTTCAGCCTGCTGAGCCTGACGAGATCGACCTACAACGCGTTCTTCTTCGTGACCCTGAAGGAATGGAACGAACGGCACACGCGAGAAGAGCAGTATCAATTCATCCGCAACACCGTGAATCAGAAGCTCGCCGGCCTCCGGCAGGGCATTGCGTTCTCGTTTTCGCCACCGGCCATTCCAGGAGTCGGAACGTCCGGCGGGTTCACGTTCGTTCTCCAGGATCGGTCGGGAAGCGACGTGGCGTTTCTTGCTGACAACACCAACAGGTTCCTCGCAGCCGCGCGCAAGCGTCCCGAATTCGCCAATGTGAACACCACGTTCCTGCCTTCGGTGCCGCAGCAATTCGTGGTGGTCGATCGCGACAAAGTGCTCAAGCAGGGCGTCGACATCAAGGACGTCTACCGCACGATTCAGACGTTCATGGGAGGGTCGTTCATCAGCTACTTCAACCGATTCGGCCGCCAGTGGCAGGTATATGTCGCGGCCGAGGGAGCGTACCGCGACCGGGCCGAGAACGTCGGGCAGTTCTACGTCAGGAACCGGGATGGCGGGATGGTGCCGCTATCCGCGTTGACCAGATTCGAGTCGCGTCCCGGGCCCGAGTTCACGCTTCGCCACAACCTGTATCGTTCGGCCCAGATCATCGGGAGTGCCGGGCCGGGATACAGCTCGGCCCAGGCGATGGCCGCGCTCGAAGAGGTCTTTGCCGAGACGATGCCGCCGGAAATGGGCTACGACTACCTGGGAATCTCCTTCCAGGAAAAGAGAGCGCAGCAAGGGGTCTCCCCCTCGGTGATCTTCGGGTTTTCGCTCCTGGTGGTGTTCCTGGTGCTCGCCGCTCTCTACGAGAGCTGGTCGCTGCCGTTCGCCGTGCTGCTCAGCACGCCGGTCGCCATCTTCGGCGCCTTCCTGGCGCTCTGGCTCCGTCGCGTCGTGCTCGGGTTCTTCCTGCCCCCCTACATGGTGCAGATCGAGATCGATGTCTATTCACAGATCGGGCTGGTCATGTTGATCGGCCTGACGGCGAAGAACGCGATCCTGATCGTGGAATTCGCCAAGGACGCGTACGAGCGAGGACGACCGCTGACCGAAGCGGCGCTGGCCGCAGCGCGGCTCCGCCTGCGGCCGATCCTGATGACGTCGTTCGCGTTCGTCCTCGGGTGTGTCCCGCTCTGGACGGCGAGTGGAGCGGGCGCGGTGGCGCGTCAGATCATGGGCACGACGGTGATCGGAGGCATGCTCGCGGCCACGCTCATCGCGATCTTCATCATCCCCGTGCTGTTCGTGGTCGTTGAGAAGATCGTCGAGCGGGGAACACCGGGGCGCGTGTCTCCCGTCACGCCTCCCCAGCCCGCGCACGGAGAAGGCTGACATGAATGGGAGAGACGCCCTTCTCGGCGTGAGCCTTCTCGCCACGCTGCTGTCAGGTTGCACGGTCGGTCCCAACTACAAGAAGCCGGCCGTGCCCACTCCTGCCGGGTACCGAGGATCGCCTGAACCTCGGGTTCAGCCGGATGCGGCGTCGTTCGGCGATCAGAAATGGTGGGATGCGTTTCAGGACGACGCGTTACGGGATCTCATCCGGGCGTCACTCCAGCAGAACTATGACGTTCGGATTGCGGCTGCGCGGATCGTCCAGGCGCGGGCCCTGCTCGGCATCACACAGGCGGACCAGCTGCCTGAGATCAGCGCGGGCGTGTCGGCCGTCAACCAACGGCTTCCCCAGTCTCCCGGGCGCCCCCCGATCGAGACCAGCGCGACACAGGTCGGTCTCTCGGCCGCCTGGGAGCTGGACTTCTGGGGCAAATACCGTCGCGCCACCGAATCCGCGCGTGCCAACCTTCTCTCCGAAGAGTGGGCGCAACGTCACATCGTCAGCTCGCTGGTCAGCGATGTGGCGGCCGCCTACTTCCAGCTGCGCGAACAGGACCTCGAACTGGAGATCTCGCGGCAGACACTCGCTTCCAGGACAGATTCGCTGCGCCTGACACAGGTTCTCGCGGACCGCGGTGCCACCTCCCTGCTCGACGTGCGGCAGGCCGAACAACTCGTCTTCAGCGCCGGCGCCTCGATCGCCGATCTCGAACAGCGGATCGAACAGCAGGAGAACTTCATCAGCGTCCTCGTGGGAAGAAACCCCGAGAGCGTCGTTCGAGGCCGGGGTCTCGTCGATCAGCCACACCCACTGGAGGTTCCAGCAGGACTTCCGTCGTCGCTGCTCGAGCGGCGCCCGGACATCCTCCAGGCGGAGCAACAGCTGGTCGCGGCAAATGCGCAAATTGGCGTCGCCAAGGCGGCCTACTTCCCGAACATCTCGCTGACGGGCACGGGCGGATATCAAAGCTCCGCTCTCAGCCGATTGTTCGCCGGCCCTGCAGGACTCTGGGCCTTCGGCGCGAGCGCGCTGCAACCGGTCTTCGAAGGAGGCCGCATCCGGAACCGCGTCCAGTTTGCCGAAGCCCGCACTGAAGAGGCGACGCTGGTCTATCAACGCACGGTGCAGCAGGCGTTTCGCGATGTGTCCGATGCCCTGGTCGCCTTTCGCAAAAGCCAGGAAGTCAGGATCCAGCAAGAGCAGTTGACCACTGCCGCGGCAGACGCGACCAGGTTGTCGAATCTGCGATATCGCGGGGGCGCGGCCAGTTACCTGGAAGTCCTGGACAGCGAAACGAGATCTTTTGCCGCTCAACTCGCGCTCGCGCAGGCCCGGCTCCGCGAGCTGCAGTCACTGGTGCAGATTTATCGTTCGCTCGGAGGTGGCTGGCAACAGTGACCGAACGTTTCCGTAAATCGCAATGAACGCGGGGGGGACCGCAGCCGATGAACGGCGGCTCCAGCCGGCCATCCGGGCTCCGACGGCGGACGCAGATCGACCACTGTCGGCCTTCCCGAGCGCAACAGCTCGAACAGCCGCCTCTTGCTTTCGAAGCGGAACCGAGGCCCCAGGCCTTTTCAGTCCTCCTTCACGTCCAATCGACGAAAATGATCGTGAGATCGTCGCCCGCCGGCTGTCCGGACCACGCGTCCATGGTTGTCAGCACCGCGTCAGCCGCTTCGTCCGGTGGCAGCCCGGCCGCGGCGACAATGCTGGTTTTGACCCGCTCGATTCCAAAGAGCTCGTCGCTACGATTCGCCGCCTCAATCAGTCCGTCGGTATAGAGCAGCAGCCGGTCCCCGGCTTCGAGCCGCTGCTCCATCTCGTCGTATTCCGCCTGATCCGAAAAGCCGAGCGCCAGCCCGTTCTTTTCAATCTCGACTACCTCCAATCCAGATCGACGCAAGCGCAACATGGGCGGATGCCCCGCTGCCGCGTACCGCATCGAAGCAACGCGCGCGTCGATGAACAGGTATGCGGCGGTCACGAACTGTCCGGCCAATCGCCCGCACAGCGCGCCGTTCAACCCCGCCATCAAGGCCGCTGGTCGATCGGCTCGTGCGTGCTGCGATGCCAGCGCCACCTTGACCATCGACGCGAGCAAAGCCGCGGGCACGCCATGGCCAGACACGTCTGCCACAAGGATCCCCAGACGGTGGTCGTCGATTTCGACGAAGTCGTAAAAGTCCCCGGCGACCGCGGTCATCGGCCGGTATCGTGCAGCCACGGCCACGCCGGAGACGAGGGGCATCGCCTGCGGCAGGATGGAAGACTGAATCTGGCGCGCGATGCTCAACTCCCGATCGATCGCCAGCAGGCGCCGCGCGTTCCCGAGTACACGCCAGGCGACCAGCGTCGCCAAGCAGGCCACCAACACCGTAAAGCCAAACGGCTCGAGGTCGGGACCTCGAAATGCCAGAACGTTCATCCCGCGCAGGTTGTCGGCTACGGCCGTCACCGACCACGCCAGCACACCAACCTGCGTAGTCCGAAGCTCAGGGGAAGGTTCGCCGCGGCGACGGAGGAACACGCCGATCAACGCGCCCAGGAATAAGATGGCGATGAGGTTGTTGAGCGTTCGCAATGAGTTCGGCCGGCGGAGCAGGATGTCTGACGTGACGGCGCAGGTGGCGAACGTGATCAGCGTGATGGCGGCGAGTGTCGAGAAACGGCGCCAGCTCGGCGCGTATGTACGCATGAAGAGCACGAGCGGCAGCGGCACGGCATAAGTTATCGCGGAGGCAGCGTAGTCCCAGACGATCGGGGACACATCGAAGCAGAGGCGGAAGGTGCCGGTGCGGAGCAACAGACGCACGCCGTACAGGATCGCGAACAGCCCGAGCCACAAGCCACCGGAAGCATGGGTGACACGCACTGCCGTCGTCCGGCGGCGCGCCGCGGCCCAGAGCACGACGACGAGCAAGCCGGCGACGACGAGCACCAAGCCCAACACGAGGCTGACCGCGTCGGCCCGCAGCATGGTCCGGACCTCCGCTGGACTGAATGACTGCATGGGCCCTTACCGATTATGTCCGGGGCGCGGACGTACCAAGCGCCGCCACCAGGAGATCGGTGAGCTCACGTCCGGCCTTTCCATCCTCGTCGAGCGCAGGGTTATAGATGGTGATCTCAATTCCAACGGCCCGGCCGCTCGCGAGCGCCATTCTCACAATCGAAGCGACGTCACTCGAGCAGAGGCCATCGGGCAACCGGTAGTCGACGGCGGGCATGATGCGGTCGTCGAGACAATCGGCGTCGAGATGGATGAAGAAGCCTTCGATTTCCGGTCGCGTTATCCGGTCGATCGCCGCGTGCGCTGCGGGCTCGAGACCCATCTGTCTGATGGTTGCCAAATCGAGGGCCAGGATGTCAGCCGACAGCGTTTGGCTTCCGTACTGACGCTGCTCGTCGGCGTCGCGAAATCCGAACACCGCCGTATCCGTCCCGCGGACCAGCGGACCACGCTGTTCGAGGTTGGTGAGAAGCGCAGGACCGTAGCCGGTCGCAAACGCGAGATCCATCGAAGCCGCCTCACCGTTTGGGTTCGCCGCCGGCTGGTAGAAGTCGGCGTGCCCATCGATGTACAACAAACCGAACCGGCCCCGCCGTTTGAGCGCGAGCATCGAGCCAAGCAGGATCGAACAATCACCCCCTAGAATCAGCGGAAATTCGGCGCTGTCAAGCGTTCGCCCGATTGCATCGGCCAGCCGCGGGCTCCAGTCTGCGATCGCACGTGCGTTGAGAGTACCGGTCGACGCGTCGAGGTCGTCGTCGTATGGCAGTGGGTCGACGCGTCCGGCGTACCTCGCGCCTACGCGTTCAGCCAAACGGTTCTCGAGCAAGGCCTGCGGCAGCCGATCAACGCCCGTCGGCTTCAAGCCAAGAATGGACGGCGCTTCTATGACGGCGTAGCCGCGCTGGTTGAGATTCGGGTTTCTCAGTTCGGCGGAGATGATCGCGATTTCCCCCATAACGTCATCTTCGCGCATCCTGCCGCTGGATGTTCTTGAGGGCCGCCGCAGCCGGTTCATGGCGGGGATATAGATCGACTGCGGCCTGATACTCGGTCGCCGCCGCCCGCGGGTCCCCCATTTTTTCCTTGATCATCCCCAGCCTGTAATGCGTGTTGGCCTGACGAACCGGATCGGCAGGGGTGAGCGTCAGGAAACGTCGCAGCGCAGCTTCACCACGCGCGAGATGTTGCCCCGACAGTGCGGACAGACGGCCGAAATTGTAGAGACTGGCGGTCTCGTCGGGAAGCCGCGCCAGGCGATCGTCCACGATCTTGAAGGCCTCGTCAAAGCGCTTGCCATTCTGGAGCATCGTCACCAGCGCGTCCACTGCGGCGGTTCGGTCCGGATGGTCCGCCATCAACGAACGGTAAAGCCGCTCGGCCTCCGCCAGCTGTTTCTCGTGCTCGGCGACCCGGGCTGTGGCCATGCCGCCGCGATAGGCGTCGAGCATCGCGAGGCGCGCGGCTTCCGCCCGCGCCTTGTCGATGCCGCCTCCGACGATCCCGGGGGCACCGAGGAAGAAGTCCAGCCGTGCCTCGGCGGCGTCGATGCTCGTCGGATCGAGCTTGACCGCGATGTTGTACTCCTCGCCCGATCGGCGGGCGATGAACGGCTTACGAAGAAACCCGGCGCTCGACAATTGTCGCGAGTACGCATGTCCCAGCCACATGTGGTACAGCGAACTCGTCGACTCGAGGGCAACCGCTCGTTCGAAATGGCTCACAGCTTCATCCGTTTTCCCCGCGTTGTGCGCCGTCCGCCCACGGTCGAACGCCGCCTTGGCTTCCGCCTCCGCGCGGGCGTCAGCTGCAGAGTCCTTGACCTGCCGTGCCAACGCGCCGGTGCCGGCACCAGCGATCAGGCAGACGATCACCGCCCAGCGCATCATTCATTCCTCAATGCCGCGACAGCGTCGAGCCGCGAAGCGCGTCGCGCCGGCAGGAACGTTGCGACGATGACGACGACGGTCAGCGCTGCCGGAACCATTGTGAACGTCAGTGGATCGGCAGGCGACACGCCCGGCAGCACGCCCGCCATGCCGCGAGCCAGCGCCAGCCCGCCCGCGAGCCCGAACACGAGCCCGATGAGTCCAAGGCGCGCACCGTCGCGCATCAGATGCACCAGCACTCCCCGCGGCGTCAGCCCCAGCGCGATCCGTACTCCCATCTCGCGCGTACGCTCGACGACGCTTCTCGCCACCACCGCGTAAAGGCCGACCGACGCGATGAGCAGTGCGAGCAACCCCAGGAAACTCGCAATCGCCACTGCGATGCGCGACGGGGCGAAGCCATTCGCCACCGCCTGTTGCATCGTCATCGCGGCAAACGGCGGCAGTGACGGGTCGATGCCGGCAATCACCTCACGAAGACTGGATAGCGTGGCAGCGGGCGTGTCACGGGTGTGAACGACGAGCGTCTCCCAGTCGCGATAGCGCTGCCGCAGCGGCAGATAGGCTCGTCTGGGGGTGACTTCGCCGACGACTGCGAACTTGGCGTCGGCGACCACTCCGATAACCGTGACTTCTGGGCCCGATGCGCTGCCATAGCGCGCGCGTTGGCCGACCGCGCTCCTCCCAGGCCACAGCCTGGAGGCGAGCGATTCGCTCACGACGATCACTAGCGGCGCGCCGGCATTGTCGCCGGGCGTGAAGTCACGGCCGGCCTGTAACCGCAACCCGAACGCCGGTATGAAGTCGTCGGCGACGAAGGTCGCCTGGGCGGCGACCGTTCCATCCCTCGAGTTCGCCAGCCCCTC